>Ga0307513_10000906_pt1 | contig 42844 bp, 34 predicted proteins | sample 15_EM_MG_FD_202174 | JGI IMG/M metagenome (GOLD analysis project Ga0307513, IMG submission 202174) | Populus trichocarpa ectomycorrhiza microbial communities from riparian zone in the Pacific Northwest, United States - 15_EM | ecosystem: Host-associated > Plants > Roots > Unclassified | place...
TCCACTAAAAATTAGACTAAATATGGGAATTTACGCAAAATTTACGGTCTGAAATTGTTCGAAATGTGTATAGTTTTCGGCAATGAATATTTGTAGGATTGTGTTAAAGCTCTGCCCTCGACTTCCTGGTATTACTTAACCATTACAGCTGTTTTCATAATTCCGCAGCTTTTAATTTCCTTCGAGAAGCAAGTAAAATTTGACTTTATTTGTTCGAGCCCTCTTTATGGGAATCGGCTGCAATTGACCTTAACTGCTCCCTTATTTGTGGGATAAATATGTTCTGAACCCACCTTCCGACCAACGTCTTTAACAACTTTCAGAATAGGGCCTGAGTTTAATCGCACGCTTATTTCTGATGCCCTTGCGATGTGTCTATCAAGGATCTCGCTTCAGGATCTCGCGCTCAAAATGCATGTCCCCGCGGAAAAGATGCAGATGGTTGGAACAACAGATAACACAATCGTCACTGATAGGGTCTCCTCATCGACCATTTCCAAGTACTACGCTACATATGTGATCAGGGTGAAAGTCAACGCATATCTGCGGCCATGTATGAGTCAATACCCCGGATGTTGTTGGTCTGAAGATCTTCGTCATGTAGCGTTGAAATGTTTGATAAGTTCTTTAGAGCTGTTTCTCCGTTGTTGCTAACGTCTTATTACTCCCTAGTTTGTCAGGTTCATTCAGCATGAGCCGTTGTTCCGGTGTTTTTTCATGACCTAGGCAAATAATATGCTAGGATGAAATAAAAGACTTAAAGCTCTGGCCTTGAGTCCCTGGTATCATTTGATCCCTCCTCTCACTTGTGATGGAGAGAATACACAACGAAGTCGCCACTACTGCTGGTCTTCAGGCCCTCGTTCCCCACAGCGAATCGTCTTCCGATACCAAGAAAAGGCAGAACGGCTCTAGGACGACCAGCGTAGAGATCGCAGACGAAAAAGTGGCAGAGCCGGAGTACCGGAATGGAGTGCCAGTGATCAAAACGGGTCGCGATATTTCCCACTTTGTTGTCGATATTCGCGACGATGGAGATGAGGCGCTCACCTTCCGTTCGATCCTCCTTGGGACGGTGTTTGCGTGTTTGGGTGCTACACTATCTCAAGTAAGTACTCACTCATCATTAAATGATTCTGCCATCGTTATTTCTTACGTGGCTTCGTGTTCTTCCACGTCCTGGGGAGAACTATCATAGCGAATAACCCTTATATTTTCCTCTTTTTTTATAAGGAGTTTCCCGTGCAATGCAGAAGGCTAAATGTTTTCGTCCAGATTTACGTTTTCAAACCCGTGCAGAAGACTACGGTGTCCAGGGTATTTTTGCTCCTCATTATATATGCTGTTGGGAATGGGTGGGCAAAGTTCTTCCCTCGACGCTCCTGGGTCATTGGCACTCGGCTTGAGCGACTGGGGCCTTTATTCCATTTCATTAATCCTTCCCCGTTTTCTCTGAAGGAGGTAAGAAATCCCTACTACGTTTGCGGTGGAATGCTGAAACGTTTTGGATAGCACGTCGTGGCTTCTCTTTTGGCATCCACATCTGCTCTCGCAAGCTCCGCTGTTCAGAATTTTGCGGTGCAGATAGTGCGTGTCGTCATTGAAGCGATGAGTCATGGTTGGCGTGTTGACGATTGGATATAGCTTTATTATGACACCCATGTTGAAGCAACGACCGCCATATTGGCTACATTCTCTACGGCTTGTTTCGGGTCCCTTATTTCTGCTTAAAACCTAAACGATTCTCTAATGGTTTGGACTTTAGGTATGGTCTAGTTGGGCTTTTACGTCCTCTTACCGTTTACCCATCGGAGATGGTTTATTGGTATGTGAGTATTGATGAGAATGTCCCTTTATCTATCCGAGTGTCCCACAATGATGTTAATTTCAGAACCTACCGATCGTTTCTGTCTTCCAAGGTATTGCCTTGTGTTTCAAAAGTCATGTAGTACTCATCCTTACCCATGGTCCTAGCGCTACACTTTGATACTGCTGCCAACCATAAGCGTGTCAAATTCTTCTGGACGGCCTTTGTTGGAATGTTCTTATACGAGATCATCCCTGCGTATATGTTCCCTTTACTGAACGGTGTGAACGTCGTCTGCCTCGCTAGTCAAAAGGCATCATCAAAGACAAGGGATATCATTACCAACCTCTTTGGCGGTGCCGATGGTAATGAAGGCTTAGGACTTCTCAGCATCTCTTTCGATTGGCAATACATCAGTTCCACGTACAGACAGTTCATTGTACGATTCTTACTGGAGAAACTGAATCTGTTAACTTCTCTAGATATATGAGCTTGCCCTTGATCGAACAAGCGAACTCGTGGATCGGACTTTTCTTCTGTTACATCATCGTCATGGCTATTTATTATTCCAATACATGGAATGTCCGCTTTTCTTCTACCCTTCACTATCTAATTATTGGATAATAAATATATTTTCTAGTCTCTGGCCTTCCCGATGTTGTCTACCTCGATCTTTTCTGCCGACGGATCGATTTATAATCAATCAGCGGTCTTTGGTCGCCAGTTCCAGCTCAACAAGACGGCGCTCCAGGAGGTTGGCCTCCCAGCTCTAACGGGTTCGAATGCGTGGAAGGACCTCGCTTTGAATTTAGGGGTATGTTTCTGAGCCTTTATGATTGCAGGTTTATCTCCAATGTCAGGAATATTTTCCAGATTGGAGGTCTTTTCGCGCATGTCATCCTGTTCTGGGGCCCTTACGCCGTCGAGTCGTTCAAGCTCAGATACAATGGGCTGCAGCCAGACCCGCATTTCCAAGTGAGTACACTGGTTACCAAATCAATTGACTGTGGCTGACCTTCTGACCTTCTGACTCGGAATCAAGGCAATGAAGAATCACAAAGAAGCGCCATGGTGGTGGTATATAATTCTTCTTGTTCTGTCCTTCACTACAGGTTAGTATATATGGCATCATTTCTTACGTATATCTATCTAACTCGAATCCCATTCTACGTAGGTCTAATCGTCGTCCTCAAAGGACAGACTACGCTTCCCTGGTGGTCGTATATCCTTGCTTTGATCCTCGGCTCTTTGATTGCGGTAGGGCTCTCTCTTCAGTTCCTTTCATCTTGATCTCGATCTTAAGCTCTGTCCTATGCAGCCTTTCTCCAACCTCATTTGCGGCCGCATGGGCAATGGAGTTGACACAACTCAGCTGATGAAGATGGTCGCCGGTGTAATTAATCCTGGAAGACCAGTTGCCAATCTCTATGTCAGTTTCATCTCACGACGACAATGAATTGTCTAGTAGCTTCGTCTATTAATTTCGACATGGCAGTTCTCGATGTGGAGTCACGACGTCGTCGTGCTGTCACTTTTCCTCGCAGGCGATCTCAAGATGGGCCAATACCTCAAGATTCCCCCTCGCGTGATGTTCCTCATCCAGGTCTGGGGTACTATTATTGGTATGTAACCGAATGTATTCATCTGTTTCCCCAGTGTTTGTTAAACCGAGCCTCCAATCTCAGGTGCCATCATCAATTATGGTAAATCTCTCCCTTTGTCTTCACGATTTTGATTTCCTCAATCTTATGTATAGTCGTTATGATTTCGGTTGTGGATTCACAACGTGAGATTCTACTCAGTCCGACAGGAACCAACGTTTGGAGTGGGCAGGTGCCCCAGGGCCTTAACAGTGCCGCCGTTACATGGTCACTTGCAAAGCAGCTTTACGGTTTCAACGGGCCATATTGGATTATTCCGATGAGCTTGGTTATTGGAATGGTACCTACGACGATCCAATGGCTAATTCACAAAGTGCGTGTGCCATTTCTCCCTCGTACTGAACTGTTAGTGACACCCCCTGAATTATTAGCGTTGGCCGAAGATTGGGCCCATCTCGGTCGACTCTATCATTCTGCCCCTCATTTATCAGGCAATAAAATTTACATAATCTGCGCCTCGTAGAAGCTAACGCTATCCTTGTAGTACTCAGCATGGATGACAGCCGGTGTGAACTCTACGATTATATCGACTATCATTGTTGGTCTTGTCTCTCAGGTGTGGTTGAGAAATCATCACCCGGTGTGGTACACGAAATACAACTACATCCTTGGCGGTGCTTTCGATGCTGGAGCACAAGTCATGATCTTCTTGTTGTCGTTCACGGTGTTTGGTGCGGCGGGTACAAGTAGACCGTTCCCAAATGTGAGGGAATTATTTTTTTGTGTTTTTCACGCCGACTGATTTCTTCTTTCTTTTTTTTCTTTCTTTTCAGTGGGCTGGAAATCCAAGAGCTGGGAATGTCGATTATTGTAATGGTAATGGCGCCTTGGATTGATACAGTCAAACCTGTTATAACCCATACCCCTCGGTGGATGGCTGAGGCTATGGGTCATGGCTTTCGAGAGGTGGGCTAAAAATAGCTTTGAAAGCCAGAGCCAAATCTCTTGGCTGAAATGAATGGATATCTGCTATCGTATGTATCGTGTGCCATAGATATTACTCGAGACGACTGTGAACTGTCCTTACAGTGTTTTCATTAAAAGAAGTTCGGTCAAATCAAGCGCGTCCATTTTTGTTCAGCGTCAGGGCCGTGAGAAAGTCATACAAAGCGAAAATGAGAACGCTGCGGGTCAGATTCGCATGACAAAAGTCACTGACGTGGTACATCATGACAGGTGGAAATTTATTGACCAGAAAATTGTGGCATTATACTTAATATTTGCTTGATATATTAGGTAAAACCTATGGGTTTTGCCCGCAGAGAGGTATGGGTTATGGGTTATGCATTATGGTGTGCATTTCCCCCCCACCAAGTCGGTGGACTGGCTTAGCTATGGGTTATGGGTTTTCACAGGTATGGGTTATGACAGGTTCGACTGTACTAGCCAACGGGGTCCCGGGATGTTAAAAATTGCACGGGGTCGGTGAATTTTTTTAAGGTGCTGGGCCTTACCCCTCCCCCCTTCCACCCAAAAAGGGATATGTCAGACCAAAAAAGGAAAATTCCGAAAAAAAAACATATGTCTAAGAGCGATTAAAAAATGAAAATTTCGAAGGGTTTCTATCAAATTTGAAGTTGAATATGATTATGACATCTATTTATGAGGTGCTCCTTCAAATATGAGGGACTTAAGATGAGACTCATTACATCTCATTACCGTTTGTGAGTCACGAGAACACCCCCTTCTTTGGTTAGCGCCCATGTCAAGCTCAAGTTTCATGCTAATGTCACGGAAAAAGGTATAACACTATGATTCAGGTCAAAAAATCAGTATCATATGCAAATAAATTTTATTTTTTTATTTTAGCCCTTTGGGCTTCGTACTAGCAATTTCATGAACACCGAGTCACCAACCTTTTTCTCTTCTATCATTGAAGGGATTATCCTTTTTTTTTGTTAAAAAAAAACCGTGCAAATTCTGCATCTTCGCCATGAGCCTGATTTTTTATTTGTATTTTTTTTCCTATGGACGATGATCTAGGGTGGAAAATTTAAAAGGGCGCTGCGAACGCAGAGCCACAGAGCAACCAACAGGGCGTCTTTCTACTTGTGAAGAAAAAACGAGTCACATCAAGCGCCTAAGACATGGGTGGAAGTGACGTCTCAATACGGCTCTACCCACGGTTGACATCTCCCCCTCAGGCTCTTCACCCAAGAAATTTTAAGAAGGGGGGGCTTCGGGATGACCTTTTCCTGTGCAGACTATGACGCCGACGCGGCGGGTCGCAGTGGTCAAAGTCTTGTCGAGAATGAAGGATTGTCCGCAATAGCGTTGAGTACTTCACGAAAGAAAAAGCAAATAGTTGATGTACACTAATAGAACAAAACGTATTACATTAGATTAGAGTACATTAGATAAAATAAATAAAATGCTTGACGGGAACACAATACAAATGCATCGAAACGAAAAACCACAAAAAAACACAAAGGCAAAAAAAAAAAAAAAGGAACACAGAACAATCTATTAGTACAACGTTCCATTAGTACTACACCCTCCCCTTCGCAATCATCAACTTTGTATCCTTCTCCTTCTTCGCAGCCCTCGCCAACATCCGCTTCGCTGTCGCATAGTCCTCATCCTCATCTTCCCCCGAATCATCCCACATATCACCCACACCACCACTGCCGACAAGCCGATGTTGAACAGGGGCAGCACGGACCGGCGTTGGGGCAACAACAGCCGTCTGAGGATGGAGTGGGGGATGCGGGTGGAGAGGAGGAGGGGGCCGCGAAGGCGAATGCCCCCTTCTTTCCTCCTCTGCACGTTCGTGCTCGTTCTCATGCCTCCGCCCCCACGCAGCGTACCGCTGATGCTCTTCCTCATAATCATACTCGATCGCAGGTGGCGACGGGGAGAACGTAGGCTTGAGCGACACACGCACGCTCTTCCTCCTACGCGGTGACGTTTGCGACGACTCGGCTTGAGACTGCTGCGAGCTCACAGGGGTCTGATGTTGTTGTTGTTGCTGTTGTCCAGAAAGCCCGCCGACAACAGTCGACACCGTTGAATGCGAAATCTCCGAACCTGACTGTTGTTTGCGTACCCCATGTTCAAGTCCATTAACCGTCGTCGGCACAGCAGACCCATTCATCACAACGCCCTTCTCACCCTCAGCCTCACTCGTACCCTGATCCGAATAAAACACAGTCGACACCGAATCTCCATCACCCTCTCCACCCGACGTCTTCGAATCACGTCGAGCAGGAGTAGGAGCAGCCTTGTCTTTGCGTTCTTGGGTTGCCTTTGGTTGTTGTTGTTGCTGTTGAGCCCCATGCGCACCCACCGCCAAACCATTCGAAAGCGGTGCTCTGCCCTCGCTGTGCTGGATTTGCGAAGGGCCAGCAGCCGTGGCCATGGGAGAAGGCGAACTGCTCGTACTCCTCATCGCGCTCCGTAATGGCGATTTTCCTTTCACCACCGGCGCCGACGCGCTGGAAGGAGTCGACGTCGTCGTAGCCTCTACTTTCCTCACAGACGATCTCCGTTCCACACCCACACCAGCCTCCGCCGGCGTTTGTTTCTGCGGCTTGGCCGGAATGGTCGACGTTGCAGCAGGAGTCGCCTTGGAAGGTGGAGTAGTGAGAGCGGCAGCCATTTCATGTCGATGATCAAACACAGAACCAGGAGCCTTGGCCTCAAACAGCCCAGTGCCTTTAGACGACGACAACGACGACGGCTTCCCACCAAACCCAACAGTCGACGCCGCAGGCGACCCACCTGTCCCACCACTACGGCTCCCCAACATCTCCTCCAACGCACTCCTCGGCACAGGCGGCGGCGCTCTCACCAACATCCCATCCAACAAATTCGCCGTCGCCGTCCTCGACCCGCCCACACTCTTTCTCATCTTCAACTCTTCAGTCCACCCTCTATTGCTCCGCGACACATCCTCCACGATGCTCATCAAACTCGGCACGGCAGGACGAGGCGCGACAGCATCTACATCGCGTTTGACCGTCGCCTGCGCCGCCGTGGACGTTTTAACAGGGGCAGACCCCACAGAAAGCTTCCTCCCCACCCCCTGCCCCAACGTAGGCTTTCCTGCAGCAGACGGACTCGCCGCGCTACTACTAAACGACGTATGCCTCGACAAACTCCCTCCCTGGGCTTGCGCGTGCGCCTGTGCGTCCCATCCGGGGTAAGCCACGAGCGTCCCGCTCGGGTTCTCCCCGCCCGCTGGCAGAACCGTGGCGGTGGCATGAACAGCGGGGGTGGTACCCCCGGAGATGGAAGATATACCAGGGGATTTACTCGGTGTGGAGGTGGATGGAGATTTTATAGATGCCTTTCGTGAAGGCGTTGATGTCGATGTGGAGGATACAGGGTGCTGAATGGCAGGGTCGACGGAAGCTTGAGTATGCGCCTTCCTTGTCGAGTCGTTCCGAACCATAGCGGTATCACCAGAATACTCCTTTGATGATGCTGTTCTTATCATCGGCGGGTCCGTGGGCATCGGCGGCACCTTGTCCTTGGCCTTCTCTTTCGCAGCACCCGCATCACTTCTCGTCCTCCTCCTACTTCCGAGATCCACGATCAACTCGCCTTCGTCCTCCGGGTCAGCCCGGCTCCGCCGGTTTACATCCACACTCGCACTTCTCCGTGACCCAATCTTCCCTGCATCACCCATAATAGCACTAGTGCTTACAGCCCTAATGGGCGTACGGGGCCGCGGTTGAGTCGTTGCGGCAGCAGGAAAAGGAGCAGCAGCGAGAGGAACAGGAGCAGAAGGCCCAATACTCGACGAACTCGCCACCGACACCGTACTCCAATTCTCTCCCGCAGCAGCAACAGCAGCAGACGCCGACACAGGCGGGCCTCCAGTGCGCGGTTTCCTCAGCTTCCTCCCACCAGGAGTAGCCGCAGGCGTCGGCCGCGACGAAGTCCCAACGTCACTAACCGCCCGTCCTCTCGTCGATGACCTACGCCTCTGGGGTCCCTGTCCCGAACCACCCGAACCAGCACCAAGGTCTGTCACCGACCCCGACCCCGCAGCCGCCGGACGCACAACCCCGACATCCTTCACCGCACCACCCGCAATACCACTCCGGCGGGGCGGCACCACACCATCAAAGCTATTCCCTCTTCTCTCCGACCTGATCTCACGGAGATTGTCATCCGTCCGGGTTTTCCATTCCCCTCCGGATTTCGTCGTTTTGTGCTTCGTAGGGGATCTACCGAACAGGGCTTGGAGACCCTTCGGCTTGGGAGGAGAGTCGTCTTCGGCGTCCGAGTCGTGGCCAGAGGGGAGAGGTCTGTTGTTGAAGACGGCCGTAATGGTGGTGGTGGTGTTGTTGGCGTTGGTTTTCGTCTTGGTGCTACGCTGCCGAGTGGGCGAGTTTTGCGGTGTAGACGGTGGGCGCGGGCCAAAGAACCCTTTCAGGCCGCTGATGAACCACCCTCTCGAAGGAGAACCAGTATATTTCGGAGTAGAACCGATAAGTTTGGAGGGAGGAGAGCCGTCTTCGGAAGGGGGAGGAGCAGCGGAAGCTTCGGTAGCAGCCTCCCGTTCCTGTTCCTCTTTGTGCTCTACCACAGGCTGCTGGTTCGCAGGAGCCGCATGACCCTCCGACTCGTTCCTTCGGAGATGAGGATTAGGGAAAAACGAAAACTTTTTCTTCTCCTCCTTCGCCACTGGCGTTGACGTCGACGTCGCCGCCTCTCTCAACCTCTCCCGCTCCAGCTCCTTCTTCCTCGCCTCCGTCATAAACCTCGGGTTCTCCACCACCTCAATTTTCCCCTCCTTCACGAGCTTTTTTCGAGCCTTGACCTCTTCAATACTGCTCACTTCGTCTTCAGCCCCCACTTCCTCGCTCCTCTTCCGCAACTCCTCTTCTGTAATCTTCTTATCCAACTTGTGTCGTTTCCCATTGTCAAGATTCGAGGGCTGCAGCTGCAATGAAGGCTGCGGCTGCAGCTGCGGCATACCCACACCGGAAGACGGCCTCGAGCGCGGCGTCGAACACCCACCAAAGTGATTATCTCCCGACGACGGCCCCGCAGTCGGTATCCCTGGCGCATAGCCCTCAATAGCGTGCGGTGCAGGGATGCGCATCGTCGTGAGCAGATCCTCATCTCTGTATGAGATGGGCACATACGGGCTGCCACTACGAGAAACGGAGGAAGAGGAATTTCTTGGTCGGGGGGAGTTTTCTCTGGCTTTTCCCTTGTCTTGTTCCCTTTCTCGCTCCGAATCTTTAGTGACGACGGTACCTGAACCACCCACGTGGACCGGGATAGCTTGTGCATAGGTGACGGTTTCGAAAGTGTAAGTGGCAGGCATAGAGAGGCTGTAACGGATCGAAGATCCAGTGGTGGTAGTTGTTGAATTCCCAGAGGGAGGACGAGGGCGAGCCGTGTTGGATTCTACTATTGGTTCTGGTTCCGGTTCCGGTGCTGGTGCGGGTGCTGGTGCTGCAGCTGCTGTCATTGTCGCTATAGAGGGAGAAACAGGGTCCGCCGCATTCGTAACAGAATGTACACCGACAGGCTCCGAAAGTGGTTCTTCCTCGTGGTCGTGATTCAACGTCACCTGGGAAGCGGACTGAGAAGGCGCAATGGAGGAAAAATCGGAGGAAAAACGCGCGGTCATTGTCGTCTCGCATTCTCGTGGGTTGTTCGGGGTAGAATGACGGATGATGGAAGAACGTCTTTGTTCTTTTAGTGAAAACATTCATAAGCTACAGTCGTATAAATAAAATAAAAACGGGAAACTCTTACCTGGTTCGGTCTCCATTTCCTCCAGTACGTGCAAAGCCTCCTTGCCTACTTCTGACCACACCCATCCGCACTCAATGAGAGCCTTGATCCGTGCGCCGAGCCCATCACGGAGAGCGGTACACCGTTTGATGGCCAACTCGCGTTCTTTCGCCGCCAGGTGCGTTTCGCAGGCTTGTAGCTCCGATTGAGCGGCTGCTAGCTTCGTGGATGACGAAAATGATGCAGAGAGGGGGCCTACAAAAAAAGGGTTAGACTCGGACACAAAGTGGGGCTAGAATCACGTACGAGAGGGCGATGGTGACGGTGACTCTCCCCCAATAGACAAGGAGAGCGAAGATGACGACGGGAATCGCTGGTGGTTGAGCAGCAGCGACTCTCTAATATTGCCTGCCCCGCTTTTCTTCGAGTTGGACGCCTTGATTAACCGGGTGACTCTGGGAAAAAAAAACGAATATAAGACACGAAAAAAAAGAAAGACAAACAACGCACAAAATTTCCCGGTCTCGCATGATATTCCCCACTTCCTCCTCAGCATCCTTCAACGACCGCATCGTCTCCCTCCACTCATCCACACCCAACCCATACCTCTTCAGCGCCTCGTCGACCCCCGCCAACGAGCCCGCTACCGACATGATAACATGAGACCCAGGCGGCGACGAGGCGGCTGCATACGCTGTAAACGAGGCTAGGGACGCATTTGAGGATTCCAGGAGCTGGTTGAGCTGTTTTGAGTATTCTTTTTCTTGTTGGAGGAGGTTGGAGAGCAGACGAGAGTCTGCTGGTCGGTGGACCATGTCGGTTGAGGTACAAGAATTTCAGAAACACATCAGAGACAACCTTTTCAACCTTTGGCTTACCTCAGCATATGATGTCACGGATTTAGCTTCCGTCCCTCCTGTGCTCGAATAACTTGAAAGTGTTAGGTGTGCTGGGAATGTCGGAAAAAAAAAAATGGAGACAGTGGGAGAAAGTCGTTATGTGGGAGCATGACACTCCTGGGTATATGTGTGATAATAATAATAAAGCCAAGCCATACAAACTCCTGTCAAGTTCACTGAATCACACGTAAATATATTGAAGTTGACCTGATCCCAAGGCCAGAGCGGGAAGTTCTCGCTGGGATATATGTGGAACGAATTTGGAATGTCCCTTGCTCAGCGGCTCGACTTTGAATCGGAGTACACCGAATGTCGCGATCATCATTGAAATCGGCTCGTATACATGGAAAAAGATCAACTAAGTCCTCGATGGACTATTTGGACGAAGTCCATCACCTCCTGGTACTCGACCTCCTGGAAGGAACATCGAGGAAAAAAGGCTGTGGGTAAAAATAAGTTGATAGATATTCACAGTCCGGACAGGAATCAAGAGTTTCGAAATAAACAAAAGAATAGAATATCATGCAATGGTTCTCCAGATTTATCATTGGTGCAAGTGTTGAGGCACTCATCCCGAGGAGGCCCTTTCTCCGGCGATGGAAGGCGCCAGTGGTGGTGCTGTCTCGGCGTTTGTCTTCGTCGAAGGGGTGAAGGGGCGCATTGTGGTCTAGAAAGACCCGCTGAGCATCGTTGAATCTGCGGCATTTTCCACCCAGATAACCTTCCGTTCAAGTCCTTGGTTCCTAATAATTCGGAATTCGATGTGTCTCCAAAATAATTTATTACGTCGCTTGTATGGTAAATTCGCCAAGGGGGGAGGAGGGACTAGATATGAAAAAAGATATGGATACACCGCGTTATTTCTATCAGGTTCATAATTATCGGCCCCAAAAAAAGCATGAAGTGGAGTTGAGATCACACCTTCAAAAACTCCTCAATGGCCTGCATCGCCTTAACCTTCTCCAATTCCAGGGGATCATTTTCGATCAAATAAAAGGCTGGCTGACTTCGAAGTAAATCCGTAACTTCGTGCACCTGTGACCCTCCTAGTGCTTTAATTCTTGCAAGCAAAATCGGAAGGATATTGAATGCCAGCTTCCCAACCTCATGATACCTCGTGAAGTCTGTTATTGAAATCGTACTATATATATCTATGAAGCGTCTGGAATGAATTCAAGCATTCATATTAACACATGCGAGAGTGTAAGAATTATAAACTTACTTATCGCGCAGAAACCCTAACATGTGCCTTGCCAGGTCTACAAATGCCATCTGGGAATTGACCCAGAGGGACCCAGCTCGTTCTTGATCCATCAAAAACTTAGACACTATCCGAGCGAATTCTATATTTCCGCTCGTCCAGTCAAATAGATCAGACTCGAAATAGCCTCGTAGAATCACCCAAAGCCGCCGCCAGTTATATGTTAAGTTTGGGAATTTGTGCTGATCCAAAAGTGTAAGAACTACAAGAGAATGTTGAATCTCAGATAAAGGAATGAATTTCCGTTTAAGCCATCTCTCGAATGTTGCTAAGTGATGGTCTAGCAAGGTTTCCGTGCCGTCTGGACTTAGCCGCTGCAAATGTTATGCATCGGAGGAGGCAAGCCATTTACTGGATGAAATAAACGTACCTGGCTTCCGAACCAACACATCAAGTTCGGAATTCCGAACTCCCACATAATATGATTTGTGCTATGCAAGTGAGCATCAAGGTCAATCCCACACAAGACCTCAAGGAGCTTCGGAGATGGATGAGCTTTGACGCAACAAAACTGAAATGCACGATGAACTAGGACTTCATTTTGATTGAATCAAGGAAGTCACAACAAGATGGAGAGGACATACCGTGATCGTTACTCAGTGGAGATTCAGATGGATTGTTAATGTGCTTCACTGCCAGTCCAGTAAGTTTAGCGTACGCAGCGCCTTGATCAACAAAGAGGTTCAGTAGGAAATCCGGGAGCGAGGCATGAAAGAACTTGGGTTTCCTAAAGTTATGCCCTGGGGATGGGAGATAAATAATAGAATGAAGGTCGGTCAAAATCATATCTATCTCGCCAGGTCTGTAAAACAAAAGCTTTTCGAATAAAGTTATCGTTTCTGTCACCCACGGGGCATCATGCGCAATGGGTCGGAGGACTAAGAACATCAAGATCTCCTGCAATTTCTCTGTATCGGCGACGGACGAGAAAATGAGGCGGTACAGGCTATCCAACTCAGCAAAAGGTGTCTCCTGGCCCGGCTCGGATTGTCCCAAAATAATTTTCAATCTATCAGGAGGCCAGTGGCGACGGGAATTGACATATTTTGCGACTGTGGACGCAAAGATAAATTGGCCAGAGGATTTCTTTACCAGCCGTCCGATATCTTCTGAACTTGGCCATGGTGTGGGTAAGTGAGCTCTTGAAGGATGATTTCGTTTGATTTCGTCGAACATTGACTGAAGGAAGACCTCGATGTCGTCGTCAGGTTGGTAGGTGTCGTCCAACGCAATGCTGAATGAAAGCAATCCTAGACCGTTTTGGTCATTGAATGCTTGACGGATATCGTGCTCTGGTCGACTCGCGATGAGGAAGCAAAGCGGGATGTTGAGATCTTTTATGGCTGTGGAAATGGCGTTCAAAATCTGGGTTTGTGCTGAGGTAGTGTGACATTCGTCCAGGCCATCCAGGATAATTAACCGTGGACGAGAAAGGAGGGCCGGTGTAAGTGTCTCGTCGTTCGCGGCAGCGTTCAATGGTTTGATAATGAGCGCTTGAATCTGGGCTTGAATCGAGCATGAGAAGAGGGCCGGGTCCTGCTCCACTGCCTTAAGAACATGAAGGCGGATTTCAGGTATGGATTTGATGAGTTGGTAAACGAGAGTTGCTACCAATGGAGTCTTGTCGTTACGTCCAGGTGCATTCCTAGAGAAAAAAAAAGCAGCGGCGAGAAGCCCTGCCTCCTCAAGGAGCTCTGCAATGGTTTGCGCGATTGCTGACTTGCCAGCTCCCGCAGGACCGTATAACCAAAGAATCAGCGAGACCTTATTTGCATCCTTCACCCAGTCCATGATCTTCTTCAAAACCGCCCTCCGTGTATGTGGATGACACTTGGGTGGGTCATAACGTTCGTCAGAGTTGTGAAATGCACCTGGAGCAATATGTCGCTGTATGAACTCCATCACTATGAATTGCTATCAGTATTTTTACCGTTGAGATATAACAGACTCACATGCCCAACCATGATCGTCTATGACGTGGTGTGAATGGAAATTTCCCTGCATCGTGAATATCCCTCCATTGATAACTGGATTCCTCGCATTTGTAAACATGATGGCTACTCTCAGGAGTTCTGACTGCTGTTGCAGACCAATTGGATCAATGGGATCGTCTCATTCCCTCAGAGACTGCTGGCGATAGGGTTATGGGCAAGAGCAAGGGTTCTGACTGGTTGTCCACGGCTGTGTTATAAATAAGATACAAGAACACCGCCACGACTCCGTACAGCGTAATTTGTAACAAGATATTTAATTGAGGCTGTAAACGGTTGAATCCTCAACTACAATATTGAGTGACAACAAGGCTTCGGGAAACAAAGAGCGACGGTACAGGTAGAAAATTCGTAACGATCAGAACACTCACCATCCGTAGCAAGTATAGGGGGAGTCCCTAAGTGGCGGTGAGTCGGACCCAGTCGATTCGAGACTACTATAATCACGAATTAGTGAGTAAGATATTTAGATGATCAAAAAGCGCGTACTGTCTGTAGTAAGGACTCGGCCGTTCTCAAGACAAAAGGCGCAATGTGATCGATACAGGTGATGGTCTCGGACAATGGATCGGCGTCCATGATACCTTGTGTTGAATTCCATTGAGCGTCCTGCTATTGATCGAGGTCGGTCAGTAGATGTCATTCCACCTTCGAGATTGCTAAAGGACTTACCATCCGTATTAGCCAGCTGGGTTGTAGTTCGTGGTACAAGTCGATGTGGTTGACATTAGGCCAACTCTATTGGTGGTTATCCCGAGAGGGACCTCGTTAGCAACATCAGGGGAATGTGACAAGGGAATAATCACGATCTGCAAACCTCTGACTGAGTGATTCCAGAAAAATAGACATCTAATGTGAAATGAGAAAGATCAATGGACCTAAAATGATGTGAAGGGAAGATAGAGAGCGAAACCAAAACACCACTGAAAAACCCATACCTCAACATTGCATGGGTGAATGAGGAGAGAGCGGGCGAGCTTGACCGATAGTCATCTCCGTATGTTTGGCAGGGGGTCAACTTTGCGTGCAACTACAATTAATAAATGCGCGAGCTTTTCCTTGATAGAGCTGCGGAGTTTCCAAGGTAAAATGGATGCTTGGTAGGGGATCAGCCCTCTCCAGGTAAGCGCTGCATGCGGGTTCAATTTTCTCGACCAGAGGGGCCACCCTCGAAATAGCTGGTTTGCAACACCCGAGAGTGCGGTACTTGCGGATGAAGAGACAGAGCACTGTCATGAGAGCCGGGTTTCGAGCTTGTGCGCGGCTGGTGTCGCAAGGCTGTAGAGTATGGAAGAACCCATGGTGGCTGGACATCATACTCCAATTTTCACCCGCAGCATCAACAGCAGCAGACGCCAACACTGGCGGACCTCCTCCAGCGCGCGTTGTCCTGAGCTTCCTCCCACCAGGAGCAACCGCAGCCGTCAGCCGCGACCAAATCCCAACATCACTAACCGCCCGTCCTCGCTGCAACCGACCCACAACTCCCACAACCTTCACCGCACCGTCCGCAATACCACTCCGGCGGGGCGGCACCACACCATCAAAGCTATTACCTCTTCTCTCCGACCTGATCTCACGGAGATTGTCGTCCGTGCGGGATTCCCATTTCCCCCTGGATTTCGTTGTTTTGTGCTTCGTGGCGGATCTACCGAACAGGGCCTGGAGACCCTTCGGCTTGGAAGGAGAGTCGTCTTTGACGTCCGAGTCATTGCCAGAGGGGAGAGGTCTGTTGTTGAATACGGCGGTGGTGGTGTTGTTGGCGTTGGTCTTCGTCTTGGTGCTACGCTGCCGAGTAGGCGAGCTTTGCGGTGTAGACGGTTGGCGCGGGCCAAAGAACCTTTTCAAGCCGCTGATGAACCACCCTCTCGAAGGAGAACCGGCGTAGAACCGGTGACTTTGGAAGGAAAGCCGCCTTCGGAAGGGGGAGGAACAGCGGAGGCACCATTAACTTCCTGCTCCCGTTCCCGTTCCTCTTCGTGTTCCACCACAGGCTGCTGGTTCGCAGGAGCGGCATGGGCCTCCGACTCGTATCTGCGAAGATGAGGATTAGGAAAAAACGAAAACTTCCTCCTCTCTTCCTTCACCACCGGCGTTGACGTCGACCTCGACTGCTCTCTCAACCTCTCCCGTTCCAGCTCCTTCTTTCTCGCCTCCGCCATAAACCTCGGGTTCTCCACCACCTCAATTTTCCCCTCCTTCACCAGCTATTTCTGGACCTTGACCGCTTCAATACTGCTCACTTCATCTTCAACCCCCCCTTCCTCGCTCCGCTTCCTCAACTCCTCTTCTGTGATCTTCTTATCCAATGTGTGTCGTTTCCCATTGTCAAGATTTGAGGGCTGCAGTTGTAGTGAAGGCTGCGGCTGCAGCAATGGCATACCCACCCCGGAAGACGGCCTCGACCGCGCCGTCGAATACCCCCCATACTGATCCCCCGACGATGGCCCGGCAGTCGGTATCCCCGGTGCATAACCCTCAATAGCATGCGGCGCAGGGATCTGCATCGTCGTGTGCAAATCCTCGTCTCTGTATGAGATGGGCGTATACGGGCTCCCGCTTCGAGCAACGGAGGTGGAATTTCTTGGTCGGGGGGAGTTTTCTCTGCCTTTGCCCTTGCCCTTGTCCCGCTCCGATTCTGCCATAATTCTGGTTCTTTGGTGACGATGGCACCTGATCCGCCTACGTGGAGCGGTATGGCTCGTGCATATGTGACGGTTTCAAGCGTGTAGGGAGCTGGCTAGGGTTGGGTAAAAAACTGTAGGTTTTTTACCGCGACGTTTTTTACCGGTAAATTACCGGTAAATTACCGCCACCTCCAGAGCCTGCATTTTGGTTGGTAAATTACCATGGTCACGTGCCTCGCTCTGTAGTTTGCAAATATTTTGATGCCGAGGAGCCGGAAAAAAATTTGGGCTGGAGGGGCACGTGAGCGCGTGACCCAGTAAATTACTGGTAAATTACCTCGGTAAAATACCTGCCTTTGGGCTCGAGGTAATTTACCGGTAATTTACACCCCCCAGAGGTTTTTTACCCAACCCTAGAGCTGGCATGGCGAGGCTGTGGCATATTGAAGATCCCGTGATGGTAGTTGTTGAATTGCTGGAGGGAGGTCGAGGGTGGGCCGTGTTAGACTCTACGGACTCTACTGTCAGTTCTGGTTCTGGTTCTGGTGCTGGTGGTGCTGCTGCGACTGTCGTCGTTGTCGCTATGGAGGGAGAAACGGGTTCCGCTGCGTTCACAGGAGAGTGTATACCGACAGGCTCCAAAAGCGGTTCTTCCTCGTGATCGTGTTTCAACATCACCTGGGAAGCGGACTGAGAAGGCGCAATAGAGGGGAAGAGCGCGTCGTCGTTGTGTCGTATTCTCGTGGGTTGTTCGGGGGGAGACTGACGGATGATGGAAGAACGTCTTTGCTCTTTTTGTGAAACATTCATAAGCTCCTCTGTATAAATAAAAACAAGAAAAACTTACCTAGCTCAGTCTCCATTTCCTCTAATACGCGCAAAAGTCTCCTTGCCCACCTCTGACCACACCCAGCCGCACTCAATGAGAGCCCTGATCCGTGCGCTGAGCCCATCACAGAGAGTTGTACACCACTTTATCGCCAACTCGCATTCTTTAGCTGCCAGGTGCGTTTCACAGGCTTGTAGCTCTGACTGGGCAGCTGCTAGCTTCGTAGATGACGAAAATGATGCAGAGAGTGGGCCTACAATAAATGGTTAGACTGGGGCTAGAATCAACACACGAGAAGGCGATGGTGAGCCCCTGATAGACAGGGAAAGCGAAGATGACGACGGGAATCACCGGTGGTTGAGGAGAAGCAACTCTCTGATGTTGCCTGCCCCGCTTTTCTTCGAGTTCGACACCTTCAACCGGGCGACTCGAAAAAAAAAAGAGAGACAAAAAACGTACAAAATTTCCCAGTCTCGCATGATGTTCCCCACTTCCTCCTCACCATACTTCAACGACCGCATCGTCCACACCCAACACATACTGTTTCAGTGCCTCATCGATCCCCGCCAACGAGTCTGCCACCGACATGATAACATGAGACCCAGAGGCGGCTGCATACGCGGTGAACGAGGCCAAAGACGCATTTGAGGACTCGAGGAGCTGGTTGAGTTGTTTTGAATATTCCTTTTCTTGTTGGAGGAGGTTGGAGAGCAGACAAGAGTCTGCGAGGCGATGGACCATGTCTGTTGAGGTAAAAGAATTTCAGAAACAGAGACTTTGGCTTACCTCAGCACATGATGTCACAAATTTAGCCCGGGGTCAAGCCCAAAGGTAGCGTTGGCGGGAACTCTATGGCAGGATTTTGATTTCTGACGAACTCATTTCTTCCATTTGTGTCCGCGATATGCTGAATGTGCTTCCGCATATGGGAATACTCCATAAAAACCCTTCCATATCGCCTGTCATTCGCAACACTCATTACCCACTGGTGGGCCATCCAGCGGTTCCAGCCCCAATAAAGGGGCATGTATGTATGCTCTTTAATGATATTTCTTCAATTTGACTCCTCCAACATTGTTCTTCCTTTTCAGTCAAGTTCAGTGGGGGTATACAGAAATTTGCGAGGTACTTGCGATCACTTGCGAGTGGTTATTAGCGAGTATGGAAAAGAGGCGCTTGGGCCCAAAATTATACCAGATAATAAATTTATTCCTTCTATGTGGTGACCTTCTAATTTTCGACATGGTGCTCATACCGGAAGAGAGCTGCCCGGAATCCAGATTTTGTAAGGTAGACAATATGTTTAGTTCTGCTTGATTATTATGGCAATGCTGTTGCTCAATCATGTCATAGATTATCCCCAAGGAAGCAACTTCAGTCTGAATTTTAGTTACTCCGAGTCACCCTAATTTATATAAAGTGCTTCGTTGTGAACAAAAATATTATAGAGGGGTGATATCTCCCACATGAGGACACTGGCGGATAGTTCCATCACCCAATGCAAACATAAACGTCTCCTATATATAATATTTACTCATATCTTGGACACTCAGGAATGTACGCAAGTAATCGCAAGTCCCAGGATCTGCGAGTACACATATGCATGCATGCAAGTATATTGAAAGGTGCTCACAACTTGGTTTCTCACACATGGGTCAAGTTCTCACAGTTGGACAGTCTGAATTGCTGTTCGATTGTGAATCGTGATGGGTAGGTGGTCAATATCATGCAACATACCTGCGTCAATCTTCTCTGATTTCCTTTTATTTTGATGGTCTACATAAATCTATTGGGCCTTGTAAACATCTCTTCTAACATTACTGCTATTGACTGGTCAGCATTGATCCAAATACTATATTTATTATTACTTCATCTCCTGAGGAACTGAACAGAAAAAAACCAAGCTGTTCACGGAAGAAAGTGGCTTCCACAATATTGTCAATTACAAAAACCAAGTGTACTGGGCCAAGGCAGCCATTTTTCTTAGAAGTGACAGTGACTCACAACGAGGTTAATTTGAACACCTGGACACTCACCAGGTCCGCACTCCGATGAAGCTAAGTGAAGGGACTAACCCATCGCCATCATCTTCGCAAGGGGTATTGATGACATGGCATGCAACCCACATGCTGCATCATGTATTTCTTTTTAATTTTATTTCTGTCATGTTGTTTGGTCACTTGATGTTGAGTGTTGGTTAAATACATATAAAGTTTATATTGTATGTCTATAGTATGAATTTTAATATTGTTTATTATTATTCTATAAATGTTATGAAGTGAAAGAAAGTGTAAAGGCCATATTCTAAGCTGCTCAGAGCAAACTCAGAGTGCTCTAGAAGTGATCTAAGAATACTCTGAAGATGCTCTGGAAATGCTCTGGAATGTGTTGGGAGTGCTTTGGGGGTGCTTTGGGAGTGCTCTGGGCAAATTGAACCCAGGGGACGTTTCTCCAAGGTCAGCCTGGGAGTCTTTGTATCTTTGAGATCTTTACAGTTTCTAGAGACACCTAGAGCAACCTAGGTTTCTCCAGGACCAAACCCCTTTTTTCTGATGAACATTGCATAAAAATTGTACATCTTTGGAAGAACACTTCTAAGACCTCCCAAATCTTAGAATTAATTGTGAATAACTCCTCACCACAATAAACAAACTGCAAGGTGGCGAAATGAACCCTTTGCATTGTTAAAAATCAAATAAATTACATACCCACAGTCACAGTCAGGATTTATTAGTGTCTTCGACACTAATTTTGTGTGGATCGTGTTGCTCAGTCATTGAGCTTCGCTCCACTTGTGTGTGTGTTTTGTGTTTGTTGTTTCTCTGGTCAGACTCATGTCACACCTCTCAATGTTGAGCATCAAAGACACCACCCCTGGTCTGCCATTGCCCTCGCACCCTCTGCTTTTCCATGTCACCCAACATTGAGTGTCAAGGATGCCCCCGGTTTGCCACTGCCCTCCCCTCTGCCACATCATCTCACATCTAGCATTGAGAATGCGTCCCCTGCCTGCTACTGCCCTATCAAAAGCCCTGCAATGCCTCATAACACATCATGAGCAATTTATTATTATTATTCACACTTTAACTCATTCTATGTCTATGAGCCTGCCTATTTAAGGATGCTGTCCCTTTTCTCCTACCCTAATGTAAGCAATTTGGTTATTATCTTTATATTTTAACTCATCTTATGTCTATTTACAGTACTTTATGATGCAAACAAGCCAGATGCCATCTCCTTCAAGAGCTTGTTATTCCCCATAGTACACTTTTTCTATTGCCTGAATGTATTTAATTAATATAAATTAAAATTGAATTATTACTTCATATACCTGAATTTTGAAAAGTGACTAAAATAAGAAAGACAACTAAAGATTGCCAAAGACATATCCAATGGTGGCCCAGGATGGCTCAGGATGGCTCAGGAAGCTCCCAGGATGTTTCAAAGAAGTCAACATTTTTGACTTTGCTCTGGGAGCAACTTGAGGCACTTTGTATCTTTGATGTCTTTATGTCTCTAACATGTCTTGGGCAGTCCTAGGACATCCTAGAGACAAAGTGCATTTTCCTGATGTGCCAGTTTCCCAACCTTGTAATAGGTGACATTGGTGACACTGTTTGTTCTTGGAGCCAGGGTGTGTATATCAACAATATCTACGAAGCATCTGGAATGAATTCAAGCATTCATGTAAGCACATATGAGAATTTAAGGGTTAAAAACTCACTTATCATGCAGAATCTCCAAGAATGGTTTTATCAGCATCACATACATATGAGGATTGACCCAGAAGGTCCCAGCTTGATCTCGATCCATCAAAAATTTAGAGAGTATCTAAGTGAATTCTATGTTTGATTGTGTCCCACCAAGTAGACGAAGAGGGAATAATCTGCCATCTAGAATGATGGCTGAAAGCCCTTGCAAGTTATATTCCTCTGGGTCGAGCTGATCCAAAAGGGTAACAACTGCAAGAAAATAGGGACTTGGACATGAAGACTAGGGCTGCACACCGTACCGTATTACGGTTATGGCTGTACAATTTATGGTATATACAGGCCAACTCTCAAACTTCGATGGTACAGTACGGGTATACAGTACGGGTATACGGCCATATTTATGGATAAATTACCACTCACTCAAAATTGCTCATCCAAAAGTCATTACTTTGTGCCCAAGTTTTCCTTAAATGTAACTATTGTGCAGAATAGCTATTGTAACTAATTGTACTGTACTTTTTGGGCAGCTTTGTAGCATTGGCAAGTGTTCCGGCCCTATGCCAGTCCTGTTATAGTCACATGCAGCATTTGTAATGGCTATTTCAGGACCAAAATTGGATCAATAGTAGTAGAATAGAGAGCGTAAATCTCATTCCTTAACTAATTATTGTGCATTTGCCTCAAAGAAAGCAGACAACAAGCAGGCACAGGTACACCCATATATACAGCCATCAACGGCCGTCTCCTTAAGGCCGTTTATGTCGGTCTTCAAATCCGCAACGGTACAGTATGGGTACCCATATAACATTACCGTATAAACCGTATTATACGGTTATGGTGCGCAGCCCTAATGAAGACATGAAGCGTTCTTGAAGCCATGCATTGAATATCTCCAAGTGATGATCTAGCAGGGTTTCTGTGCTGTCTGGACTCAGTCACTGTAAATGTTATACATCAGACATGGCAAGCCATCTACAGAAAAAATTCAACATACCTGCCTTCCAAACCAACACATTAAGTCTGAAATTGCGAAATCCCACAACAGATAATATGTGCCGCTCAAGTGAGCAGCCAGGTTAAGCCCACACAAGGCCTCAAGGAGCTTCAGGGATGCATGAGCTTTGACACAGCACCACTGAAATGTGTGATGAACTAAGGCTTCATTTTGATTGAATCAATGAAGTCACAACAAAAAGGAAATGACATACATTGACGATCCTCCAGTGGAGATTCAGTTGGATTGTTCATGTGCTTCACAGCCAGTTCAGTGAGTTTCACACACACAATGTCTTGATCAAGAAAGAGGTCCTTTGAATGAGATCGATCCAGTAGGAAATTGGGGAGCGAGGCATGAAAGAACCTGAGTTCTCTAAATCCATCCCCTGGAGGTGGGACATAAATGATAGATCTTGCCAGGTCTGTAAAACAGAAAATTTTCAATCACATTTGTCAAATTGTCATTGGTCTTACTGGCAGTGATGGGCCACCTTGGAAGGGTTGGAAGACTAGAAACATCAAGACATCCTGCAATTTTTCGATATCAGCAATGGACAAGAGGATGAGGCAGTATAGGCCATCTAGCTCAGCGAAGGGTGTCTCTTCTCTAGGCTTAGATTGTCCAAAAATAATTTTCAATCTATCAGGAGGCCAGTGGCAATGGGAACTGACATATTTTGTGACTGTGGATGCAAATATAAACTGGCCAGAGGAGTTCTTTACCAGCCATCAGATATCTTCTGAACTTGGCCATGATACGGGGAGGTGTGCCCTTGAAGGATGATTTCATTTGATTTCGTCGAATGTTGACTGAAGGAAAACTTGAATGTCATCATCAGGCTGGTAGGTGTTGTCTAACGCAATGCTGAATGAAAGCAATTCTAGACCATTGTGATCATTGGATGCTTGGTGGATATCTTGCTCTGGTCGACTTGCAATGAGGAAGCAAAGCGGGATGTGGAGATCTTGTACAGCTAGTGTTTGAAAGTCCAGTCCGGTCTGGTCTTTTGCCCTCGAGAGGCTTGGACCAAGACCAAGACTGGTCCTCGCAGGTTGAGAAACCACCAAAAACCAGACCGAACTGGTGTAAACTGGTCTGTGGTGGTCTTGGTCGGTTTTTTGTGATTACAAGACTGGTCTCAACCAGTTACAGTTGAGACCGGTTCGTAACCAGTCTGGACTGGTCTTTTCAGCACAGTAGATAGTGAATAAGGTATATATGTTCCCCAAAGAGTCCTCCTTGGGTATGTGTCTACATACATGAAATGATAAGAAATTTTCAGAGAAGAGCCACCTGCTCTGCTCCGTTGTTCATAATATATTACCCCACCCTGCACTCATGGACATCCCAGTGGTGGGCAGTCAACGTGCCAGTCGCCATCGAGGAGGTGGTTGCAGTTGAGGAGGTAGTTGTGGTGGCGATGGAAGTACATGTGATAGTCATTGGTCAAGATGCACATGATGGGGTGGTTGGGTCCCGATTGAGGTGCTGGCGATGGTCGAGGTGTCACGATCGAGGTGGCTGGTGGTCAAGGCGGTGGTTGGAGTTGCAATTGAGGTGCTGTTGGCGGTCGTGGTTGGATCCTGATTGACATGCTGGCAATGGTCAATGCGTCACAATTGAGGTGGTTGGTGGCCAATGTGTCATAATCGAAGTGGACATGCCATGCTTGACAGAATCCAGATGAGTGGGGGAGAGCAGTTGATGGGTCTGCAACATACCTCGAGATGCTAGGGCCTCCCCTTCTTTGACTCCCCTGCTTCCTATGACCTTCAAGGTTGGCATATCATCCTTGTGTCGGGTGTTCTGTGCTAGTTCACCTGGCTCATCATATACTGGACTTATCGCTCACTGTTTTCAATGTTCATTTGGCTTGACGTTTGCTGGGACTGTTGTTTGCCGTACTCGTTCACTGGCCACGTTGTTTGCTGTGTTCATTCATTGGCCATGTCATTGGCCATGTGGATGGTGGGCTGTCCTCATCATTGTTGGTTTCATCTCAGCAGCATGGCGCACGCTTCCTTCTCACCCTCATGGGCTTTGCTACATGTCAGCCCATATCCCTGGACGACAAGGGGAAGGGCATGCAATGTGGCGGAATTGGTCTGAGCTGTATTGGGTGCAAAGTAGTGAGAAAATAAAATACATAAAAGAATAACTTACGAATGATTCTTGAGGTCTTCAGGGGTTGGGAAATATGAAGGGTGGATGGGAGGGGCAGGATGGTGGTGGAGGATAACAATCAACGACATTTGTTGTTGTTGATTGGTTATCTGGCAAATTCCGTGAGTAATTGATCAATCCATCAATATTTCGATTGTTAAAAATGTAGTTAGTGTACATTGATTACTGATTAAATAAATTTGAAATACTAATAAACTGACCTTATGTTCCATGGATTTGAGTGTGTAAAGACTGGTTGAGACCACTAAGACCAGTCTTTGTTCGGTCTTTAATTTTCCAAAATGACAATGGACCGAAGACTGGACCACGGTTACAGTCTTGATCAGTCCTGAGATTTTCCGGTCTTGATCAGTTAAGGTCCGGTTTGGTCTCAGTCTTTTTCCAGTCTTGTAACCGGACCTTCAAACACTATGTACAGCTGTGGAAAGGGCATTCAAGATGTGGGTTTGCACTGAGGTAGTGCGGCATTCATCCAGCCCATCCAGGATTATTAACTATGGACGAGAAAGAAGGGTCAGTGCAAGTGTCTTGTCAGTCGCTACAGTGTTTAATGGCTTGACGATGAGCACTTGAATCTGTGCTTCAATTGAGCATAAGAAGAGAGCCAGGTCCTGCTCCAGTGCCCCCCAAACATGAGCATGGAGTTCTGGTATGGATATGACAAGTTGGTAAATGAGAGTTGCAATCAATGGAGTCTTGTCATCACACCCAACTGCATTCCTAGAGAAAAAGAAAGCAGCAGCCAGGAATCCTGCTTTCTCAATAAGCTCCACGATGGATTGCATGATCGCTGACTTGCTGGCTCCCACAGGACTGTATAGCCAAAGAAACAGCGCGATCTTATTTGCATCCTTCACCCAGTCCATGATCTCCTTCAAAACCACCCTCCATGTATGTGGATGACACTTGGGTGGGTCATAATGTTCCCCAGAGTTGTGGAATGTGCCAGGAGCAATATGTGGTTGTAGGAGCTCCAAATTGCTATCAGTATTTTTACAGTTGAGATATAATGGCCTCACATCTCTTGCCCTCATTCATGGCTTGGTGGATCATGAATGTCCCTCCATTGATAACTGTATTCCTCATGTTTGGAAACATGACAGCCACTCTCAGGAGTTCTGGCTGCCATTGTGGACTAATTGGAAGATCAATGGGATTGTTTCATTCCCTCAGAGATTGCTGGTGATAGGGTTATGGGCAAGAGCAAAGGTTCCAACACATTGTGTGTGTGTGGCTGTGTTATACATAAGATGCAAGGACACCACCACAACAACTCATGGCTGCTCAAACAGTGTAAATTCAGTGAGATATTTCATTGAGGCTGTAACTGGTTGAATCCTCAAGTACAATCTACCAAGCAACAGCAAGGCTCCAGGAAAACAAGGAGCAACAGTACAGATAAGAAATTCATAACAATCAGGGCACTCACCATCCATAGCAAGTATAGGGGCAGTCCCTGACGACATCAAGTGACAATGGAGGGGGTCTAGAACCACCTCTGGGGACTCTCAAGGGAAACACCAGCAAAAGGGTCTGACGATGGGAGAAACAGACAAAAAGATGGATTTATGTCTACAAACAATGGGAAACATAGCTAAGTTGGGTTGAGACTCTGATGGCTTACTCAGCCAGCACAGCCACAACAGTGAATCTGATGCAGTCCATTCCAGTATTTATTACTGTAATCATGAATTAGTGAGTTAAAAAGATATTTACATGATTAAAAAGCACATACCATCTGTAGTAAGAACTGGGCTATTCACAGGACAAAAGGCTCAATGTGATCAATACAGGTGATGTTTTTGGGGAATGGGTCAACATCCAGGATACCTCATGTGTTTAACTTCATTAACCTCCTGCTATTGGTGCAGATTGGTCAGTGAAATAAACATTGCTAAAAGAACTCACCATCTGTAGTAAGCACCCAGGGTTGTAGTTCGTGCTGTAAGTCAATGTGGATGAGATAATGCCAGGTCAATGGCCAGTTAAGTAGCACTCTGTAGAAAAAGGAGAGGCCATCAGCTGAAAATTTTATACAGCAAGTATGGTAGGAACACACCAGATATCAATGATACACCCAACACACTGTGCAACGCAGCTTCTCCGGGCAGAGGCTCCTTGGGGAAGGGGCACGCCGTGACCAGTTAGATAGCACCCGGCTTGTGCCACTGTGAGATTTCTGATAGTGTCGACATCACCCAGCACAGGCAGGGCAGGGCGAGCGGGCTGGCCAGGCTGTGCAAGCTGGAAACAAATGAGCAAAGTAGCAGCATGTAAGATAGTACTCACAACAGCTACTGAGGGCAGTGATCCATCCAGAAACAGCACCTCCGTATAGGGTATTTGATGTCCAGTACCCTTTCCCATGTTGCCGTTCTATGTGTGTGCTGGTTAGTTGTCCTCGATACCAGGTATATGGAGACTTGCAATGGCCATCTGCCTCTGAAAACTGTCCAGCCTACGATCAAGCCTACAATCAAGAGCTGCAATCGCATTGAGGATTAGGGCTGCACCTGCCAATGGGGCTGGAAGGGGATGAGTAAGAACAGAGAAAATGCAAAAAGGGCGAACCTGCGGGTCCTGGAGGGGGCACGGCGGCAGCAGGACCAGGCACTGGAGCGATTTGGGCGAGTTGCCTTGTAGCGATGACATCCGCGTTGTAAAACGTGACAGCTTCAACGACGGCGTCGGGGATGGCCGTATTAAGACCTGAAAGAAAGGTTAGCGATCTGGTTCTTAACCATTTAAAAGAAAAGAAAAGAAAAACTGACGAAGCTCGTGTGCCACGTCGGCCATGAGCTTGACTGCTCCCTTGACGTCGGCGGAGGTTGGGGGGTTTTCAGGTTGAGCAGGAGGCTGTACACCAGCAACGAGTCCGGGTGGGAGATTGAGAGTAACTTGGGCCAGTGGTGCGGCCATGGTTAGGAGCAAGAAATTGAAGAAAGAGGAGCAACGTCGAGCGTGAAGAGGACGCGTCAACCACACGTGACGTGGGCAAACACTTGCAAACACCGTGGCATGCCTCATTCAACTCGCCGGGGCAAGGCCACATGCAGACTTCTCTGTTGACGGCTACGACTCACTTCCACAGCCCATCACGAGCACCTCCGATATGCACGGCGACCGCACCACCTAATACAACTACCTCTGTCGTATTGATTCTAAAAGTAGAACATAGCCCTATTTTTTATTTTTCACGTTCATGGCACAGTACATCTCAGAAACGGTCTTCACACTCGCTCGTGTCGACGCAAACATTGCCATATCATTGTACTCTCATTTTTATGCTTGAAATTGCACCCTATTTGGACGACAATCCGGAGATGAATCGACGAGGATCGTTTCCTGCCATATTCCATTCTTTACCCGTTCACTGATGTCGGTATGATGTGAACCTGCAATCGACCAATAGAGTAGCGAGTACATCACGTATTCAAGTAGAACTCGAGTCGGACTTTGCACGCACCTTGAGCTTTGCGCGGTGGCATAGGTTTTATCCCCGCACCCTCGTCCTGACTCTGATTCCTGAGGACCTCGTTAGCGGTCGAAGGACGGTTCGATGCCGATGGTAAAATAGGTGTGATTGGAGCGAGGACTAAGAAAGACTGATCAAAAAGACCCACCGATGTTGTGGAAGATTGAGGTAAACAGTGGTCGACGATGGGAGGGTATGAGGTTAAAGGACGTTGCCAGATGTACAGAGGTTGCCCTTTTCACTGTCGTCGCCGGACCTACAACCCCCACATCCTTCAATACAACCCCACACCCCGGGGCGGTCCCCCTCCTCTCCGACTTCGTTAGCGGTCGGAGAAGGGAGCTTCGATGCCGATAGTAAAACAGGTGTGGTTGGAGCGGGGACTAAGAAATGTTGAATAAAAGAGCCAGGGAGAACGTTCGTGTCATGTGGGAGTTGAGTTCATCCACAGACACACGGACTGGTCGAAAAGACACACCAATGTTGTGGAACATCGAGGCGAGCGGCAGTCAACGCTGGGAGGGTATGTGGTTGGAGGACATTATTAGATGTACAAAGGTTGCCCCTCTTCGATGTTGATGGGATGCCGTGTTTGGTACTCGGACGCTGACCACACCATTCAAAAAGTCTCGTGGTTGATATGTTCGCGCGCCGTGTGTTGAGGATTCAAGGCGGGTAAATTGGGATATCGTTGTATTCTACTCCTGCTGCCAGACAAGATTCGGTGCTGAGGCACGTAGACCAGTGGATCGCGCGTGAGAGGAAGGGAGAGGGCGATGGTTATATTCCGAAGCATCAACGGCGGTAGTAGTCGTAACACTCTGCCAGTTGTCAGTGGTCGAGGTTGTACCGGAAGGTCGACGGTCTCCAGGGATTATCATTGTTGTTGGCAGCTGCATATGCATAGGGTTAGTTTCCTATCCTCCACATGTATTTCCCTTGAGGTTAGAGAGAAAATTGAGCGGAATCATTGTGGGACTGGAAGAGGAATCAGAGAACATCGACCGTCGGCGGTTGTGAATGAAGACGCGATTTGACGGATAGCTGTACTTCCGTTACAATTGCCTGATACTTTTTGCCGTACATCTTTGAGTTCTATATAACAAACCCACAATTGAAAAAGCACTGACGTTCGACGTTGGTTCAAACTCCCACACCATGCCCAAATCCATGCGTAGCCCAACCTCCTCACCGGTGAAGGGATCGTGAGGTCTTGTCGTGAGATTCATCGGGGTGCGCTTCTACTTCCACCGGCTCTTGTATACGCCATTCACCGAGACCGCTCGAATTCCCATCTGCGACCTAGTGGCTGTAGCACGCCCCAACGAGACACTAGTTTCGAGGGCAATGGCCCATCATGCCGGCTGAGAGCTTGTTAGCTGATGAACGCAGGTATGGAGACCCTGTAGGGGTGAGGAAGAGAACGTGGGAGAAGAGTGTTACGTTTTTGCTTATGCCATGGCTGAAAGAGCTAAGGATAAGGGCGACGAGGATTGGTATAAAGATACGTCGAACGCGGTGCAAATTGGAGAATCGTTGTCGCAGCTGATGGTGTTTCGCCTTGAGGGCCACGAAGCAGGAACACTGGGAGAGAAGAGCGATAGGGCACAACGGATTTGCGAAGCAGCATACGGGGTCACACTCCACTTGTTGATTTGGTTGTGGGCGATGTGTAGGAACTTGAATATATGAACAATCGCCAATAAAGCCACTTCATTTATGTAACCGCCTCGAAGACGGCCAGAGAAGCGCCCTCTGATTCTCTGCATGTTTCTGGGCAGGGTGAGGATGGTGATCGAAGAAAATATATGGCCGTTTGGGGGAAAGAATAACCGTGGTTGGAGAGAGGGTGTTGCCAAGCTGCGGCAAATTCTCAACTGTGCACGTGCTTGAACCTCGAAAATTTGAAATATTACGGTGTTTTCATGATCTATAACAAGCCAAAATACGTTCGACTCAGAGGCTGGAGTACCCTACACAACTTGTGAAAGAGGAAGCTGCATTGTATTCCGAGCTCGACAGCTGAGAGCAGTCTCACTGTTGTGGTGTTCTCCATGTGAGGGACTCAGCGTTGACCTGGTTTCATTGGGCTGTGGTCCGCCGCAACCCTGTTGTTGCTGTGGGGTTGGCTCGATCCATGACCTGACCCATTCACAACCGATGTAGCATCTCCGGAAGGTAAGTTTATTTGGGTTTCCATTACTGTGTCTCCCCTCTGTGCTTATGCTCATATCCATCCTCGTTCAGACCAAGCACTCGATAGGAACCAGATTGTTGCAGGAGTATAGGTCTATATGACCCATTCTTTGTGACGAGACATACCTATTCGTTTCAGAAGCATCCTCATAACCCTGCATCACGACGTTATCATGATACCACGACCACGACCATCGAGACGCACACTTCTCTATACACGCATGACAACCTTTCCACAGTCAGCGCAAGTAGTAACTCAGAACTACCGCATATCTGAAGACCCCACTTGCAATTATTTCCGCCAATATTTTACCCGCGCTACAGCACTCGCGGCCAGAGACGATCGGGGAGTGGGAAACGATTAATTGAAGGTGGAGGGTGGATAAAGGTTCGTGCTCCCGTTATTGTTCGCTTTATTTCACTCGAACGAACATAACTTTCTAGCCTTTTCGCCGGAGGTTCCATTAGGTTGGCTTATTTTGAACACTCAAAGGCGCCCGCTCAGCTTGGTATGTGCCACCTTTCCCCTACACACTGCCTACTCACTCACACCCACGCTTACTACTATATGAAAAAAGGCGCAAGAACCCACCATCTGATCGCTAGGGTGCCTCATCTACTAACTGTGTGTTCTACGATCTCCAGTCCACAAATCCAAGACTCACTCGGAAGCAGTGTCAATATGTGGGTGGGTCGAACCAATCTGTCCATTTGTTCGCTGGGCTCGTACCCTGCATGCAGATGGCTGCATACCGCCTCTAGGGGTATTCCCAGCGCTCAATGGTGACAGCGTGATCCGACGTAAGCCAGCTCGCCGAGATATAACAATAACATTGCTCTTCTGAGCCAAAGTCCTCGCTCAAATACAACTTTCCGAGATCGACAAGGACCATCAAAGCCGCCTTCACCCGCGCAACGGAAACTACCCATCTAGCTGACATGACGCGAAGTCGAGGTGGGGGGGCAGCAATTGCGCAGCGTCAGGAGATGCAGCTTCGAGGGCCCGCTTTAAGGAGATACGGAGCTGCGGAAGGAGAAGAGGAGGCTTGAGGATGTATATGTTTTTGCTCAGGCACGAATGTATCAAGAACGTCATTGGGCTGCCGTCTGGAGCTGCGTCGCTAAGCACTCAAGAGACAGCTACCCAACACCACCCGCAATCGATGCTCCGCAGGCGCAACACCAACACCGACCAACATGGCGCCACCTACTATCCCCCTTCATACAGTGACCAGCCTAACGCAACCAATACCAGCGCCGTACCACAAACCAACCCAACACTCATGGGGACCCACTCCTTCCGGACTCGATCAACACCCGCTGTTTGACCGTCACCGTCACCCAAAATCTGCGCATAAACAAATCTGACGGCGCGACTCTTGACGCAAATTCCGAAGGCAGTACCCTCCCAACACCAGAACAGCCCGTCAAGCACAGTCTGAGCGGCAAGAAGATTGCTACCCAGGTCACGAACCGGCCGAGCGATGGAGAGTGCCATGGGGCTCGCGTTCGCTATGCCTCCGTTTCCCTTACGAGCTCGACATTGCTGAACAAGTCGCCTCCGCCGACGGCTCCACTGCCAGGCGTCATCTCTGGCTCCAGGACCGCCGCCATCTCTGTAGCATCCAGCTGTATGTACTACTATCGACGAGGGTCATGGAATCGCGATGGATGAACAGGTTGATCCACAGGTCAAGGAGGACGGCGAAATAAACGACAAAATTGAGTACTTTCGGCATGGGTGCACAAAGTCCGAGGGTATCTACCTGCAGCCCGCTCTTGGTCGTTCTGAAAACCCCTTTCCTCGTTCCGAGGCTGATCCCAACCTTAACATCTTTGCATCCCTCTCGTCGTCACATCCATCCACTCCTGCAAGCCCACGACAGTTATGATCAATTCGTCCTAGTCCACAACTATCCAGCCCCCAGATTGGTGGCCTTTGCAGGCGTATCTGTTGACCTGGAGTTCAGGTTCATGTATACAAATAATAATATGCGCTCGCCGGCATGCGCTAGTGGCTCTATAATGCTGCCCACTCAATGGGTTTTTCATTTTTCTCTTTGCTCAGATGTTTTCGCACTTGCTGGAGGCCTTAATCGTCAGCTGCAACAGCGTGAGCACGGGTGTGTGCCGATGAGCTGACGAGCAAGCTGGAACATGTCGAAACGACGCCGACAAGAACGCAGCATGAACTCGAAGTCTGTGAGGTACTCGCACACGATTCGATTAGGGAATTGAGGAGGCGGAAGCGAAAGCGGTAAGGGTAAAGCGCCTTGATAAGCGGTCTGGGTGGCAATTGGTTGGTTCTGTTTCTTTTCCTGCTTGATTGAACTTATGACGTGTCTCCTAATCCTTCTGTTGTTATCTCGGTGACATGCTGCTTGATGCTGTGCGATATGTCACTAGTAAACTTGGCAAATTCTTATTTCTAGGAAGGCAGGACGCCTTGGAGGATACCTGAACATGTCTAAAAATGTTGATATCAGAAGTCTAAATTCCGGATAAGTATGGCCAGCGTGCATGCCAAAAGGGTGTCAGTATCGTGGCGTTGTGCCCGTAAGCGTCAATTTATGTCAAGATCTGCCTATGCCTTGATCAAGGCCCTGCGGGCTGACGTTCACTTGTCGGAATAGAGTTGGAAACCCACCTTGTCTCCACCTCTCACTGCAAGGTATGCGTTCGGCTCAATTGTGGTACATACGCCAACCGACAAACAGCCACAGAAAAACAGTTGTACAACGTTTCTAAAAATCTGATTTTCAGTCGTAAAATTCCTCGGTAAGTTTTTTACTCGCAGCTATCGGAACCGCGATGTAATTCATGATTAGAGATGTCCGATTCACCTCAAAACGTCGGAACAACACTGACTGGGGGCATACAAGACATTTCAGCACTTTTACCTCTCCTCGGGACTGATCAATGCGAGAACCATGTCGGATCCGCTCTTGACGGAGGATTTCTCTATGCTGCGGCTGCGCCCCTGTCGCTCTTCGGGAGTCTTGGTATTGTCAAAATTGGCATTTCCGTCCTTATTTCCAGCATATCCATTCCGACAATTTCCTTTTCCTATCACAAGTTTTCCATCAACCGCTCTCAAGATCGATGGTTGGGGGCTAGAACCCTCAACAACGCCGGTTTCGAACCTGTGGGAACCGTCGCACCTCTGATCGCGATGGATGGAACACGTTATATGGCAGAGACGCGACTCCTACAGATTCTTGAGGAGAAGCACATCGACAATCCGGAGAACCTCTCGATTGAATGGAAATCCCGGGAATGGAACATCGCGCTCGTCGCATTCACCATAGTCGCAGGAGTTATCAGCGGTACACCCTACATTGATCTTCTTTTGCAAAACTCCGGGGCCTCGGCGGTGCATACGCCATGGATATTCCCCCTTCTTCGGACTATCGGCAGTTGCCTCGCGGTGATTTGCTGTCAATTCCTTATCCAATTTCGTGTCATTTCTCTCATGAAGAATCGCATTATCTTCATGGTCATGCACCATTTCCTCATCGACGATCTCAAATTCAAGCATGATAAACCCGAGTTGGACCTTGCACGCGAGGATCACCTTCGATGGGATGTGGACCTTCCTGCCGAGCAGTGTTTAGGGAACCTTGAGCACTTTCTCTCCTCTCCAGCTTCATCCACCCAACCAAGTGATGTCAGTCCCGACGAACTGGGGGAGCATGTTTCTATCGAAATGAAGAAACTTTCTTTTTCCGATCCTGAACATTTCCGTGCTAAATTACAGCAGCTACGCGACGAACACTTCGCCACTCCTGCCTTCAACCGCGCCCTCATTCTCATCTCTTGGACCATCCTCTGCCTTTCTCTTCCTGCTACAGTTGCTGGATATATTGGATGCTTCACATTGGTTAGCGACAGCCAGAGTCATGGCCCTGTGATTTGGCTGGGACTGGAAGCTGCGCTGTCCATTATTCGGATTCTGGTTTGGGCATGGAACCCAGGTTTCGACGAAAACACGGACATTACTGTGAAAGTGAAACTGACCGAGGATCAACCATTGGTCACTACCGAGAAAGATGTCGAGGTTATCGAATCGACGGGCAACAATACCCTTGCGTTAGTCCCTGAGCGTCGATTCCTCGAGTGGATTACTCCGTATACTGGCCCTCTGGAGCAATTTCGAAGTTCTGAAAATCTTGCCTTGTACTTCACGCTCGCGGCCAGCGGCCTTGAACATAAGTGTCTGTACATGACAGTCTTTGACTTGAACAAGCGAATCGCAGTCACGCTTCGCACGGAGAAAGAAGGATTGGAGTATGTTGATACTGCCGTAACATACAATCATACGGCCAGTGAAATGGAGGCTTTGTTACAGTCGGCGATTGGCACGGAACATCTCTGGCGAACGAACGAAGTCGTCCTCTTTGATGCACTAGCCAACTATTACAAGTGTATAATGCATGCCCTCAATCGGACTCATCTCGACTCTCCCGCGTCAGACAACTTGCAACTGGATTTCATGCGTAAGCACACACCAGGATAATTGTGACGTAGTAAATGGTGAATCTCATACTGTAACAATAGCGACCCCAGGGGACCTTCGATGGAAATGGAACCTCCTTCCTAAACATACTACATGGTCCGACTCCAACAATCAACGTCCCGATCAGGCCTTGGGGTCTCCGACTGAGCACGACCGGTTATATCTCCGTCGTGGACACGAGCACCACCTCAAAACCAAGCTGATCGAAAATTGGAGTAACTGGATTGTCGAAAACATGAACAACATACGGTCAGACGCGCGGAATGACTGTCATCATGCTTTAGCAGATGCGGCTAGTGATAAAGCAAAATGGGAGTTCACTGAGCTGGACTCACAGTTGGCCTTGGAGTGGACCAGGCGAGAATTGGCCCTCGTTGTGTCGTCAATCACATTAGAGGGCATTCTCCGTCGGCGAATGGAGAAATGCGTTAATACGATCGCTGAGGAACGGGGGAACCAGCGGTTGAAGGAGTGGATGTCGTCCGAGTTTGTCATTGGACAGAGGAAGCGATTGGAAAAGGACAAGGGGCAAGCGAGGGAGAGGGTAGAGAAGGAGATGAAGGTTGCAAGTGAACGCGCTGAAAGAGAGGGACGGCTGTGGAGGAAGCAGGGATTCTTCGATCCTCAGAACCCGTGGGAGGCCGGATTGAAATTTATCGACGAACAATGGGCAGCAGGTATTGAAGGCGAACATTTAGCGTTGGGGGAGGTGGTATCTCATTTCAATGAACTGGTCAAAAGGAATGCACCAAGGACATTCAGTGGTGAAATGAAGACCCGGCTTACTTTTGTGGAGCAGGTCATGCAACGATTCGAGCACTGGCATCCTCAACGCGAGAATGAATGGGACTTGATGGATATTACAATCAAACGCCTTAGCGATGCAGACAGCGAGCAGGATTACCAATATCCACAGCCAGACCCACAGGTCACCGGGAGGTTTGTGACGCTCAGGCCCTCGCAATCGCAGGCGCGGCTCTGCTCAGCAACTGTGTATGATGTTGAAGGTCGCGACAAAGAATTCATCTGTGATATCATCAAGAAGAACACCACTCGCTCCGTGATAGGGGTGGATCCAGCCCTGATTGATTCCATCCCCGAAAATGACTACCTTATCTACTTCAGCTCTCCCAGTGGAAAAGAGCCTGTGTTCATCCAACGGAACCGGGAGCTATGGTGGAACCGACTCGAACAAATGAATGGCAATTCTTCAACTTTTTATTTCTCTCCACAAGGTGTCAGCAAGGGTGGGCAGTGCGTCTTCAGCCAGGAAGGGACAATTTCACACATATTCATATTCCTCACAACCCCATCCCGCCTCCGACTGCACTTGCTGCATAAGCGATACCGTGTCATGTCTGTTTCTATTCGAGAGAACAACAAGGAACTTCGCCGCATCTCCAGCGATGAAATACCAAAGGAACTCCGATTGCAGGACTTTGAGTTGGACCGGTTTGGGCCAGGGAGGCATGAGCTGGAATTGGCCGTGAGTGTTGTGAAGACACCGACGAAGGACCCTGGACGCTATTTCCTACGGGACATTCTCATCGAGTTCTTCAACGATTCATCTTCACTTTCTCGGGTAGGTAAGCATCGCAGCAATTTGGCAACCATGGTAAAGCATGGAAGTGCAGATGCAGAACCAGGCAAAATACAAGATACAGATGTGGAGGAAGTCCTGATCGGAAATGAGATACTCTCATACGATTTGTAACATTTTCACCTTTACGCTCTTTCACATTCACTTCTCGTTATGGCGCCTTCTTCCCTCCTTGTTTTTCTGAGAAACTTTACAAATGAAGCAGGCCCTGCTACACTGAAAGACCCAATTCCCTCCACTCCTCTGTTCTATCTGGAAAAGCATCCACCTAATCCTAACCCCTCCTTCGTCAGCTCGACAAACTCTTCACCAGCCAATGCCTTATCATCCCATACTGGTAGCCATCATCATCTACACCATTCAGCGTCATATTCGCTTCCCATCTGCCGCGTCCTCAGGCTGGAGCTTTTCGCCCTTCGAGGCGCCTCCTCCATCTTCCATTGGTCGTCCCACACCTAGAGCTCATGCAGGAGGAGCAAATCAAATGGCACAACGGTAATACCTTCGAGATACGTTACGCGCATGCAGGGGAGGTGGGAGGTGTCGACTGTACATTCGGTCCCGAGGTAATATCGCGATACCAGAGGATGCGGTAGGACGCCGGTGGGGTCGTGCGGGAGTTTAAGGTAGAATTTCCGCGGATTCTTTTGAGGATGAGGACTTTGAGGACCTGGGCTGATCCTGGGATTATAGAGGGGTCGAGGTCACGGCTTATGTGGAGGCTTGCATCCTAACGCGGATTAGAAGGGGGGTTAACAGACAAAACGGGCACACATTTGGGACTTGTGTCGTCCCATACAGCCAAGCCGCAAGACTTGCAAAGACCTACACGAAATCCCCTGCATCTATTGGGTTTGTGGCACGATATTGATTGATGGCTGTCTCTTGAGGGATTAGTACTTCAATTCCACTGAAATCCTCATACCTCAAGTCTCAACACTGCATGGGTAAATGAGACGGAAAGAGCGGGCGAGCTGGGCCTGTAGTCATCTCCGTGAGGTCAACTTCGCGTACAACTATGATTAATAAATGCATGAGCTTTTCCTTGATAGAACTGCGGGGTCTCCAGGATGCTTTGTAAAAGATCAGTTCTCTCCTGGTAAGCGCTGTAGGCTTGATTTTCTCGATCGTATGGGCCACCGAAGAAATCGCTGGTTTGCAACCCACGAAAGTGCGGTGCTTGCCGATAAAGAGAGATGCCATTACGTCCAACTACAGCACAGAGCACTACTGTCAGGCGAGTCGGGTTTCAAGCTTGTGCGTGGCTGGTGTCGCAAGACTAGTATAGAATATGGAAGATCTGGTGGTGGCCAGTGGACATCGTACTCCAATTCTCACCACCACCACCACCACCACCAGCAGACGCCGACACCAGCGTGCGTTTCTTGAGCTTCCTCCCACCAGGCACAGGCATCGGCCGCGACGAAGTCCCAACATCACTAACTGTCCATCCTCTCATCGACGACCGCTGCCCCCCGGAACCCAATCGAGCGCCAAGAACTCACTTCCCCCGCCCGCGGACCTACAACCCCGTTATCCTTCACTGCCACGCCCGGTCCACCCGACCCACGTGCCGGGATAAATAGAGTAAAATTGAGGCGTGATAGGCGACAGAATATCTCTAGTCCAGGAATCAAGATTTTCGCAAAAAAAAAAAAAAAAAAAAAAGGAAAAGGAAGAGCGGCGTGCAATTATTCATTGGATTCAGCGTTGGCAAAAGTTTGGAGATATTCATGTCGGCGGCCCGTAGGCGATGGAGGGAAGACGTCAATGGTGGAGCTGCCTCGGAGTTGGGGGTTTGGCGGGCGAAGGGGCATGTTGCGGCCTGGAAAGAGCTGCTGAGCATCGACGAATCGGTGTTCGCAGTGCTGTTTTTCCACCCAGATAACCATCTGCGCAAGTTCTTCGTTCCCGATAATTCGGAATTAGGTATCAGGTCATGGTCTCCAAAAAATAATTTATTACGTCGTTCGTATGGTAGACTCGCCAAGGGGGAAGAGGGACTAGGTGTGCAAAAAGGCAGGTTCAAAATTATCAGCCGCAGAAAAAAGCGTCAAGTAGACCTAAAATCACACCTTCAAAAACTCCCCAACGGCGTGCGCTGCCTTAACCTTCTCCAATCCCAGTGGATCATTTTTGATCAAATAAAAGGTTGGCTGACTTCGAAGAAAAACCGTAACTTCATGCACCTGCCATGACCCTCCTAGTGCTTTAATTCTTGAAAGCAAAATTAGAAGGAGATTGAATGCAAGGAACATCCCGAATTCTTTCCACTCTGAGTGAGAACCTCCCGCTCTCACTGGGCCTTGGGTGAGGCCAATATATTTACGAATCTCGAAACAAAGAAGTTTCTTGTGGAACATCGAGGAACACAGGCTGTGAGTAAAAATAAATTGTGATAGACGACAGAATATTTCTAGTCAGGACAGGATTCATGCGAGAGTTGCGAAATAAGTAAAATAAAATACAGCATCGTGCAATTGTTCTGTGAATTTATCGTCGTGAATGGTTTGAAAGAACTCATCCCAAGGTGCCCTTCCTTCAGCGATACAGGGAGAAGTCAATGGTGGGGCCATCCGAGTCTCGGATTTGGGGGTTTGACTTCGTGGAAGGGGCGCGTTGTGGCCTGGAAAGAGTTGCTGAAAATCGACGAATCTGGGTTCGCTGGCAGAGCCAAACCTATAGAAAGTGCAGATTTTGTTTGCATCCTGGTAGCCGACCGCTCGCCCTTCTAGTCTCATCAGCGTTTGATCTCACAATATATCCGCCATCCATGCCCTGTAATTCATCAGCACAAGCGACAAATGAGCCTATGGAAATGTCGACATACGACACCGCTCCTCGTGCTCCGAGTCTGCGTTCAAGTTCTTCCTCAGGGTTCGTCCCCGATATTTCGGGATTCTTATTACGTCCCTTGTATGGTGACCACTATCCTCGCAAAAGCAGGAGAGTAGAGATGAAACGTTGCATGAAGACGCCACATGTTTTGAAAAATATAAGTTCCTGAAAAAGTATAAGGTTGAGTAAGAATCACACCTTCAAAAACTCCTCAATGGCTTGCGCAGCCTTAACCTTCTCCAATTCAAGGGAATCATCATTGATCAAATAAAAGGGTGGGTGATTTCGAAGCGAGTGCGTAACTCGATGCACATGTGACCCTCCTAATGCTTTAATTCTTGAAAGCAAAATGGGAAGGAGATCAAATGCCAACTTCCCAACCTGATAATAAATCGTGCCCTCTCCTTGCGGAATCCGGTTGTGTATATCTATGAAGCGTCTGGAATGAAAGATTCATATTAGCACATATGAGAGTGTAAAGGTTTTGAACTCACTTATCGCGCAGAAACATTAATATGTACCTTGCCAGGTCTACAAATGTCTGGGAATTGACCCAGAAGGACCCAGCGCGCTCTTGATCCCTCAAAAATTTAGACACTATCCGACAGAATTCTCTGTTTGCTTTCGTCCCGCCAAATAGATCACGCAACTTGCTGGGGACTAATCGGCCTCGTAGAATGACCGAAAACTGCTGCATGTTATATTCTTTCGGGTCGAGTTGATCCAAAAGTGTAACAATTGCAAGAGAATGTTGAATCCCACATAAAGAAATAAGTTGGCGTTTAAGCCATCTATCGAATGTTGCTAAGTGACGGTCTAGCAAGGTTTCCGTGCCATCCGGACTTAGTCGCTGTAAATTTTATGCATCAGATGAGGCAAACCGTTTACTGAACGAAATCAACATACCTGTCTTCCGAACCAACATATTAAGTCTGAAATTCCATAATCCCACAAGTGAAAAAATGTGCCCTCCAAGTAAGCAGCAAGGTTAAGCCCGCACAAGTCCTCAAGGAGCTTCGGGGATGGACGAGCTTTGACACAACACCATCGAAATACATAATGAACATTGTCTTCATTTTCATTGAATCAACGAAGTCACAACAAGAAGTAAAGGACATACCTTGATCATTTGACAATGGAGATTCAATTGGATTGTTAATGTGCTTCACGGCCAGCCCAGTGAGTTTCGCATACGCAGCACCTTGATCAAGAAAGAGGTCCTTTGAACGCGATCGATCCAGTAGGAAATCGGGGAGTGAGGCATGAAAGAACTCGAGTTCTTCACACTCATCCCCTGGAGGTGGAACATAAATAACAGAATGAAGATCGGTCAAAATCATATCTATCTCGCCGGGTCTGTAAAACAGAAACCTTTCGATCAACATCGACGTTTGTTTCGACCATGCGACTGGGAAGGGTTGGAGGACGAGGATCATCAATAAATCTTGCAATTTCTCGATATCAGCGACGGAAGAGAGAATGAGGTGGTACACGCTATCCAACTCAGCGAAGGGTGTCTCCTGGCCCGGCTCAGATTGTCCCAAAATAATTTTCAATCTATCAGGCGGCCAGTGGCGATGAGAATTGACATATTTTGCGACTGTGGATGCAAAGATAAACTGGCCAGAGGATTTCTCTACCAGTCGTCTGATATCTTGTGGACTTGGCCACAACAGGGGGAGGTGTGCCCTTGAAGGATGTTGTCGTTTGATTTTGTCGAATGTTGTTTGAAGGAAGACCCGGATGTCGTCATCAGGTTGGTAGGTGTCGTCTAAAGCAATGCTGAATGAAAGCGAGCCTAGACTGTTTTGGTCATTGAATGCCTGACGGATATCGTGCTCTGGTCGACTCGCGATGAAGAAGCAAAGCGGGATGTGGAGACGTTTTAAGGATGTGGAAAGCGCGTTCAAAATATGGGTTTGCGCTGTGGTACGGCATTCGTCCAGTCCATCCAGAATAATGATCCGTGGGCGAGAAAGGAGGGTAGGTGCAAGTGCCTCGTCGTTAGCGACAGCGTTCAATGGTTTGATGATGAGCGCTTGAATCTGGGCTTGAATCGAACATGAGAAGAGGGCCGGGTCCCCCTCCACTGCCTCAAGAACATGAGCACGGATTTCCGGTATGGATTTGACGAGTTGATAAACGAGAGTTGCGACCAGTGGAGTCTCGTCATCGCGCCCAGCTGCATTCCTAGAGAAAAAGAAAGCAGCGGCAAGTAGCCCTGCCTCCTCAAGAAGCTCTGCGATGGTTTGCGCAATCGCTGACTTGCCAGCTCCCGCAGGCCCGTATAACCAAAGAATCAGCGCGACCTTATCTGCATCCTTCACCCAGTCCATGATCTCCTTCAAAACCGCCCTCCGTGTATGTGGATGACACTTGGGTGGGTCATAACGTTTGCCAGAGTTGTGAAATGCGCCTGGAGCAATATGTTGCTGTAGGAGCTCCATCACTATGAATTACTATCAGTATTTTTACATTTGAGATATAGGAGCCTCACATCTCCTGCCATTGTTTATGGCATGGTTTGTCGTGAATGTCCCTCCATGGATAGCTAGATCCCTCGCGTTTGTAAACATCACGGTCACTCTCAGGAGTTTTGACTGCCGTTGAGGACCAATTGGAAGATCAATGGGATCGTTTCATTCCCTCAAAGATTGCTGGTGAGAGGGTTATAGGCAAGAGCAAGGGTTCAGACAGGTTGTCCATGGCTACGTTATAAATATGATGCAGCAGTACCGCCACAACTCCGCACATGGCCGGTAACAGTACATAAATTAAACATTGAGGCTGCACGTGGCGGAATCCAGGCACAATATACTGAGCGACAAGAAGGCTTCGGGAAAACAAAGTGCGACGGTACAGAGAGGGAACTTGTAACGATCACTCACCATCCATAGCAAGTACAGGGGCAATTCCTGATGGAATTAAGTGACGCTGAGTCTGACGCAGTCCATTCGAGTTTTTACTACGGTAATCATGAATTAGTAAGAAAGATATTTAGATGATCAAAAAGCACATACCATCTGTAGTAAGGACCTGGCCATTCGCAAGATAAAATGCCCAACGTGATCAATACAGGTAGTGGTTTCGGGCGATGGATCGACATCCAGGAGACCTCATGTGTTGAATTCCATTGAGCATCCGCCTGCTATTGATCGAGGTCGGTCAGTGCATGTCATCCACCTGAGACATTGTTAAAAGGACTTACCATCCGTATTAGCCACCCGGGGTTGTAGTTCGTGGCATAAGTCGACGTGGTTGGGATTACGATTTGCAGACCTCTGACCGAGTGATAATGATGAAATCGCAGAAAAATAGACATCTAAAGTGATATGAGAAAGGACCCAACTTGAAAATGTCATGAAGGGAAGATAGAGAGTGAAAACCGAAAAACCACTGAAAAACCCATACCTCGACACTGCATAGTTGAATGAGACGGAGAGAGCGGGCGAGTTGGACCAGGAATCATCTCCGTACATTTGGCAGCTGAGGTCAACTTCGCGTATAACTGTGATTAATAAATGCGTGAGCTTTCCTTTGATAGAGCTGCG
>Ga0307513_10000907_pt1 | contig 42793 bp, 49 predicted proteins | sample 15_EM_MG_FD_202174 | JGI IMG/M metagenome (GOLD analysis project Ga0307513, IMG submission 202174) | Populus trichocarpa ectomycorrhiza microbial communities from riparian zone in the Pacific Northwest, United States - 15_EM | ecosystem: Host-associated > Plants > Roots > Unclassified | place...
GATGGTTGAGAACATCATCAAGCAACGGAGAAGAGACCTTAACAATATTATAAGTTATTACGATATTCTTCTATTACTTTATCAAACAATTCTTATTGAGCCTTCCTGACCTATAATCCGTTGTCGCAAATATCCTCGGCCTAGTTAGCTCGGAATCCTACCGTGTCAGCTACCCCGTAACAGTTACTCAACTCCCATATCGTTCTTACTCAATTTCGTCATCTCGGATTCCAGTTGATCACAGACTCCTGATATTATCTTTGTTCTAGATTAGGAACAGCTCTCATACCATACCGCACTTCGGTTCCTTATCTGCATAGTACCTTCAACCCCGGCATGCTCCCTGCACATGCTGGATTCTTCTCTTACTTTCCATTTCTTGGTTGTCCTGCTGTTTTGCCTTGCAAAGGCAGATTCAAGGGAAGCGGTGATTGGCCGACCGTGCTGTTATGCTGCATACCTCAGATCGTCTTGATAGCCACAGGTATGGTAGATGTTCAGCTATTGGCTATCGTTCATGTTTCATCGTCCTGTAATCGGTGTTTGATTGTGTCGCATCACATATGCAGGGTAGTGACATCCAATTGTAAGAAGCTAAGAGTGGTGGAACGTTGTCGAAGCAACTATTGTGTTATTAATAGTGTAAATGTATTTCGCCGTGAGCAGGAATGAAAGTATGCATGTGGTGAGCATTCCCAATTCAGAATTCTCCAACATTCACTAACATTGGGCCCGAATATTAGAGTCTACAAACTGCGCTTCGTTAATAGACATGCACAACAGAAATCAATGGCTTTTGGAGTGCAGGCAGCTGTCGGTCCCCTACAGACCCATAGACGAACAGAGTGGGCGCTTGAGAACACTGCCAAACATCTCTCTTGCATGCTAAGGGTGTAGATGAGGGAGAGTGTAAATTCAATTAGGACTGAAAGCGGTTCAATCTGGCAAGCCAGATAATCGTGGTCGACTTCACTGTTGTGTCCCACCAGGAATGGACATCAGGGAGTGGTGAAATAATTGCTTGAACTGGACGAGATGACACTTGGACTTTACACCTATGGTAGATAACCTACGAAGTTGGCTTCACACAAGTATTGGAGATGAATATAATAGCCGAGACCAAACTTTCTACCATTTCTAACTGTGCCTTCATCATGTATTATAGTTTCAACCCTGATTTCAAGCTTGCCCAGTCGGTCAAGGGGGTGCTCATACAATCATCACTCACAATATATTACAATATCCAGCTTTTACCTACAAGCAAATAGTAGACATTGATGGATACACTTGACCGCTCGGTCGAGGGGCAGCTAGTCTAATATGTACCGGGCAGTTTTATCTCAAAGTGATATCTCATCTTATCCAAAAACGACAATCTGATAACCTTGTTGATCTAATTAGTGCTGTCATGTACCAAAGATAGTATTTGTTGTCATACCCATGTGATGCAATGCACAAATGTGAAAATCCAAACACATGCAAAAACCTTCTCCTCTTGGTTACTGCACGCTTTATACTTTTGTTCCTTTCCCCACACTGATCTTTCCCACCACGCAGCTCAACCCAATGCTCTCTCCGTACACCTTAGCGATATCTTCTCACCTCTTTCGCTGAATCCATCGCAGTGCCTCCACCCTCACTCCACCGGGTCCACCCACCGGGGTGACTGTGGCTCATTCACCGATTCTTCTTCTATTGTGGTAATCACTGGAGAAGCCGCAAGCCCCTATTCGTATGCCGATCACCTGTGAGCCTCCCCGTTGAACCAGCGACACTGCTAAAGCCCCCCAAGCTGACACCATAGATAAAGTAATTGTCCACGGAGTACCACCGGACACTTCTCTAATTTTGCTAGCTGACATCGAGTAGCTGCGTCTGGTGCTTGTATCAACAATCAGATCTAAGGGACGAGTGGCATACCACACATTGTTGTACAGCCAATCTGCTCGGTGGGAAACTCCTCCCATAGCCAATGCTGGTAATTGCTAATTACATTGTTCTCAACCGTCTGGATCTGTAGAGCCCGGCGGGGGACTGCCAAGCCCCTCCGACTCGGACAACACGGGACGGCAAAAGGTAGACCGCCCTCGTACTTCAATTCCCAGGACACCTGTCATTAGTAAGGACCATGAGTCCCACGACCTGAGACAAGTTCTGCCAGGGGACGACAGCTAACTACATAGATCGCCAGAGAAGGTGGTGCCAGTGGAAAGTCAGGGATGGTGGAAAACAGTGGAAAACAGTGGAAAACAGTGGAAAACATTGGCAAACAACGGACGATGGCGGGGGACAGTGGGGGATGACACAGTGTTGTGTATCCTGGTCCTTGGCTCTTACCCGTCGGGCATGTTCAGGAAAAGACAGGATGGGATAACGAAATGTTGTCTGTCCTTATGCTGGCCCAGGACCCACGGACTGCCCCGTTGCGAACACTGACGAGGAAAAACAAGCAAGAATAGATTCGAAAAAGTAACGATGGCCAAAATGGATAATGAGGATAATAATATTGTTCTTGCAGCATTGATGAAGGCATGAGATTTCTGAGTCTGCTCTGACAAGTTTTACATAGTTGACAAGTCTGGTATTGATTCAACTCCGATAATGAACAAAACTTCCAACTTGCTACCTCCATGAAACAGCGGGACATTTTACAAGCCTTCAGTATCCATAATCAAAATACTCTGAGCACCCAGACTTGCCTCAGATGCTGAAGGCAAACAGATTATCCCTGTATTGGCCGAGCGGTAGTCGGGTTCGCCTGATGTGGGACTCCGCAAGAACGTTGTTGCAGCAGATACCCGTTTAGAAGCAGCTATAGAGCAAGAGCGAGACCAATTGAAAACGAAAGTTGAGCTATCGACAGGAATACAAGCTGAAATCGCAGCAATGAGATATCTGAATGAACAAAGTGTACCCAGCATGGACTCCAAATTACAGCTGCTAGAGATACAAAACCGTGTCTACAATCCAGTCAAAGCCATTCGAATGTCCTGTATCGACTGCGAAGGTGCTGTACCGATCGGGCCAGCGAAATACCCGGGCGGCATCCTAGCTGGCAAGAAGAGCGCCACCTGTCGCAAGCTCCGGAAACACGCCTTTTCCCGGCCTGCAGAGGTGAAGGTTATGGGTGTGGAGGAATTTGCAGACCCGTTCACACTCGAGCAGCTTTGTCCTTACTATTGACTACTGAAATCTCTAGAGGAACTGCAACAACCCTTGGGAACGTTGCCGAGCATCAGGATATTCATCATGAGAAGACCTAAGGTGCAGGCTGAGATGGGGAAAGGTCCCGCCGGACAAGTGAAAAGTGTATCGCTATGCACCAGCTGGGATGATGTCATGGAAGACCTTCATGTTAGGGTGCATGAGAATGAAACAGCTGGTGCAATGGACGAGAGCCAAGAGGCAAAATATTGTGATTGGGGAAAATAAGTTGGGAATGTAGGTATGGGTAATGCTATTCGAAAATACATCACAATCCACTAATAGCTATACATCTACGAGTCCAAAGGGTATCTTACGTATCGATACAACTTGACACAAACTAACAATCTCCAGAGAAGGTGGAAAGCCGGGATGGATAGCTTCTGGATTGGGAGATCAATATAAACCCAGATGATTGCAACTGAACACCACTCTTGGATATACGGGGTATAGCCGAGTGAGAGTGTAAATTCAGTTCAGACTAAGAGAGATTGACCTTGACCATTCGGTCGAATTTCCTGTTGGGTGCCACGTAGAATGGATATCCGGGAGTCGAGAATTAATTGCTTGGACAGGAAGAGATCGCAGCTGTATTTTACCCATATGGTAAACCATGAAGTTTGCTTCTCCTATGTATTCGAGATGAATATAATAGCCGTAACCAAACTTCCTAACTTTTCTAAGAGTGCTTTCATCGGCTATTATACTTTCAAAATTGACTTCACGCTTGACCGCTCGGTCAAGGGGCAGCTAGTTACTGGTTACTGGGGAGGCGGAAGGTGTTGAGACGTCCGGAGAGGGAGTGATTTGTAATCAGTGGGTTGTATCGTGGGGTTTGAGCGGGGGCAACGACAGGAAAAAACATGGTCGGGGCAAAACTACTTTTGTACCTTAACTCGGCGAGAGAAAGGGTTTTACTTTGCAGGTTTTTCCACAAGAGCTTTTGTGATCGGCATCAACGATACTTTACCAGTACCTCTGAGTGTGAGCCGTGTTTGCCCACTTAGGTTCTGTTAAAGCTTTTCCTCCGTGGGATTATCGGTATCTGGACGGAAGTCATCCTTTCAGTACCCATGCCCATCACTCCAAGCATGCTACTGAAGGCTTTCGAAAACTTGGCATTGCTCTCCATCTCCTTTCTCCAGCCCTTCTCTTTTTGGACATGAGTTTAATAGGAGATATTTAGTGTCTTATTAAAACTCACATCAAGGACTATCATTCCTGTCCAACATCCACTCTTGATTTTCACACTATCGTGACTAGCCCCCACTCGGCAACTTCCGGACTCTTTGGTGCGGCTCCGCAACCTAACCCACCAATCCTTGACAGCCCCACCACCCCACCATCCGTCCAGCTCCCCCACCAAAAAACGAGAGAAAGAAATAAACACCAGGCCTCTATTGCCATGTCCTCCCCACCCTCTGGAGAGGGAGAGGATCTTACCCTCCCAACAGATCTCTTCACAGAACCCACCGGCTTCCGCCCCGCAGACAAACCCGCCACTACAGCCTCCCACACCCTCACCACTGCACCCTTTGAGAAACTAACCCTCCGCCTTGTAGGACACAACCCACTATGGGGGCACATGCTCTGGAACGCTGGTAGAGTGGTGAGCACCTATCTAGAGACGCATACGGGGTTGGTTTTGGGAAAGCGTGTGTTGGAGTTGGGTGCTGGCGCGGGATTGCCCAGTCTTGTTTGTGCTCTAAGGGGCGCTGAGGAGGTTTGCTTCCTTCATCTGCGATTGAAGAGCATTTGTGAGAATGACCGCTATTGCATAACCCTAAGACCCAAGCACAAGGCTGGTTTTTGGCAGTGTGAAATAGAAGCTCTCTTCACAAACGCCGTCCAATTAGGAGTGGGCGCTTCTTTCACGAAGGAAGCGGTGCTGACGGGTGGTTGGTAGGTAGTTGTGACGGACTATCCGGATCCAGACCTAGTGTCCAATCTTGCGCATAATATATCTGCGCTCCCGCGGCTCGTCCAAAGCAGCATCGTGGCCAAAGGGTACCTCTGGGGACGGGATGCGGCAGAGCTTGGCGATCCCTTTGATACATTGATTCTTAGCGACCTGCTATTCAACCATTCTGAACATCAAGCGCTGCTAAAGAGTGTCGTTTGTTGCCTGAAGAAGACTGCTGATGCGAGAGCTTTGGTGTTTTTCACGCCGCATAGGCCTTGGTTGTATGAGAAGGATTTAGAGTTCCTCGATGTTGCGAGGGAGGCGGAGTTTATTGTTGAGAAGGTGTTGGAGGAGGTGCTAATTGGTCCCATGTTTGAACAGGATCCTGGGGTGGGTTTTTGGAATCCTTTGGATTGGTAGGGGGCTAATTGGGCGTCTAGGATCGGGAATTGAGGAGGACAGTGTTTGGGTATGAGATGAGGTGGAAAGAGGTTGCGTGAAAAGACCGGGAGCTCCTCAGGGGGGTTGTGTATCTCATGGAGGCTCTTTAGGCGATACGGGAGTGCTCATCTTTAGAATAACACAGGGGTATGCGCGGTACTAGATCAAAACGTTTTGTTTGCTGACCTTTTTATACTGAAGGCCTCCATTTTTGTCGCCACTCGAGGAAACCAATGCCTATGAGAATCTACCAAAATTTCATGGCACACTAGCAAACCCGTAGATAACGTAAGAGCTTTACGAAACTCTCAAGAATTATTGGGCTGGGGAGAAGCGTTGGTTAAGTGGGAAGCACGGGCTTGTCGTATACCTTTCTACAGTCGCGTTCGCAAAGTTCTCGTACCCTCCCGAGTACCAAGAGCGATTAGAAACGCTTAGCTAACCCCCTCCCTTGATTATTCGGTATGATAAATGGTTGTAAGGGTTTACAATTCCCCTAGGGGTATATCCCAAAAATCGTTATCGGAAGGCGTCTTGTTGTCCTGTTGTTGTAAATAGGTATTGTTCCTGAGGTACAAGGGGGGTACGAGAACTTTATTTTAATTTTATTTTTTTATCAAACTTTTATTCTCTTCGGGCTTTCTGTGGCAATAATACCTCGTCTGCCCATGGGTACGAGAACTTTGCGAACGCGACTGTATATAGCGCACGATACCACATTTTGGGTCACTTTCGCACTGGTTGATACAAGAGCAGATAGTAAGTTCAGTTCCGGTCATTTTTATCAGCTTTTAATGTTTTGAGAACAAAGTGGTTTTTTTAGCTGATGTCAGAACTCCAATTTCCTTCAAGGCAGCGTTGAGGCTCATCACTCCCAAAATGTCCATTTTCGCCAAATCAGCTGCAAGAATTGGTGTTAGGCGAAAGATGGGTTTATCTATTCACAGCACAAACCGGCATCCAACCTCGCTGGGTTTTCTAGGCCATGCTTTGGGGTGTTTGGCGCGATTTTCCTGTATTTACGAATAGATCTGAAGATTTAACAAAGGAAAAGCCGCACCAAACCCCATAAAAGTACAATGCAGAAAAAGGGAAAGAGAGGGAGCGGATAGCCCTGTAATTACAATTTTAAATTAATCCCTAAAGTTCCCATTAAAGTACTCAACGAAGAGCTCCTTTATCCTCCGCTTCCCGACAGGGTGCTGTCTATTCAGCGCAATGAATTGCCTTCGAATCCTCTGCAATTGGGCAACCGTGAGATCCTGTCCGGGCAATTCCAGAGCCTACGAATAGTTAGCTCCCATCCCTCCCTCTATAACCTAAGAAGCTGTGATCTGGAGTTATACCCTCCCACACTCCGGAACAGGCAATTCCCCACCTCCACCCCCCCCGGAATTCCTTTGGTGGTCCAGAACCAGCGAAACAACCTCCTGCGTCGTCTTATCTAACTCGTAAAGATAATCGCTCTCCGCTGCCGGTTTCTACAAACCCAAAAAAACCCCCAGCGCATTAGCCCCGCCCCCCTCCCACCCCCCACAACAAGTGGCACGAAGAACTCACCAAAACCGTGGCCTGATTAGCCTTGACCTTAACCCCCCCAGCACAAACCGCCTCCCAAACCCCTTCCCAAACAGCCACGCACTCCCCCTCCGAATCCACCCACGGCACAGTAAAAAGCGGAGAATCCCACCTCGCCATACCGTTCGGCTCCTCATACCTAAACACCAAGTTCTCCAACGTCTCCCCATCCCACTGCTCCGCTTCCTCCTTCCTCGCCGCGTTCCACTCCCGACACTTCTCCGCCGGCGCCCCTACATGCACGACACAGCTCGGCGTCAGCAAGGCCTTCGCCTCGCAGAATAGTTGGTACCGGTAGCCCTTGATGTAGTTCAGTCCGTCGGCGATCACAACATCGTCTTTTGAAAGGGCGCGCTTGACGGCGGAATACTCGGTTGCGCGGGCGGTCTTTTCGCTGGCGGCGGTGCCGTAGCTGGCTCGCGGGATCTGCAGCGTGTGCGGGGATATCAGGTGCAGTTTCAGGTTCCTTTGCTGAGGCGGGGTGCTGGGCGAGTCGAGCTTGGCTTGCAGGTAGGTGTGGAGTTGCGTTGCGCGGGTGGTTTTGCCGGAGGAAGGGTAGCCGGTTATTATTATTAGCTTGTTGTGGGAATTAGTGCTGTGCTTGAGGGTGGGGATGGAAGAGCGAGGGCTTACTGGCATGGTGAAGGTTCTTGGTTTGAAGTGCCCGTGGTTGTTGTGTCAAGTTGGGATAGATGTATTTTTTTATAATCGTTAGTTTGTTGTTTCGGTGTTTGGAGGGGTCGAGCTAAGGCTCAAACTGAGTCATCAGCTTAGATTGGCGGGGTATCATACCGGTAAGTTATTAGCGATCCGGGGATTTCTCTCAAATCTCCCACTCACAGTGAATCACTCGAATAGTATATTTATTATATCTGCCAGTACTCTTCTATGCTTGATGGAAGTGGTTGTATTGGGGCTGCATCTCTAGCAAAAAAAAAAAAACTCATCCACGGAGAAAGCTTCTCAAGCGCCAAAGCCACTCGTAGGAAAAGAAAAGGAAAACAAAGAAGGAAAGTATGACGGAGGTGTTGGAAATTCTATAGATCCAAACAAAGGAATTGAATAAAGATCAACCAAGCGCCTTACCACTACCACAAGCCACGAGGAGGAATACCGCCTTAAGACCCATCACCCAGGTGAACATTAGAATTTGCACTGGGGTGATAAGCCTTGTTCATATCCGATCCAGAGTCCTCATCCTCTACTTCCATGGTCGAATACTTTTCTTCAGCACTGGTGATACAATGCATGTTCGCGCCGAGCTTATTCATAGTTTCCATCCACTCATCATAGGGATCGGAATCGTGAACAATCCCTCCGCCTATGCATATGCGTCAGTAGTGGTCCCAGAAACACAGGAGCTGAGAAGCGCATACCAGCCTGAAGGTAGGCTACACCGCCCTTAACCATCATAGTTCTCAAAGCAATGCATGTATCCATACTATCGTTCTCGTATCCCCAATATCCAACAGCACCACCGTAGACACTACGGCGCTCCTTCTCAAGTTCGCCAATAAGTTCCATAGCACGAACCTTGGGGGCACCAGAGACAGTGCCTGCGGGGAAGATACTTCTAAAAGCATCAAACCTCGTCATTCCACTTCTGAGAACCCCTGAAACCTGTGAGACTAAATGCATGACGTGGGAAAATCTCTCCACAGTCATTAATCTATCGACGGTAGTTGTGAAAGGATCGCAGACACGATTGATGTCATTTCTTGCCAAGTCCACAAGCATGACATGCTCAGCTCTATCTTTTAAAGAATTGGCCAATTCGGAGGCAAGCTTGTCATCCTCCTCACGGGTCTTCCCACGCTTAACTGTGCCTGCTATAGGATGGGTAATGATACGTCCGTTCTCCGATTTTACCAGCAACTCGGGCGATGCACCAACTAATTGAAAGCCATTACAATCCATATAGAAAAGATATGGGGAAGGATTAACAGTGCGCAAGTGTCGGTAAATGTTAAATGGGTGAAGCGAAGTTGGCCTTGAAAATCTCTGTGACGGGACAGCCTGGATAATGTCTCCCTTCACAATGTGCTCCTTCAGCTTGCGCACATGCGCTTCGTAGCCTTCCTGTCCAACATTAGAAGTATACTGTTGATTCTTCCGAATCGGCGGCTGAGGAGGAAGCGGAATGTCTGCCGATTGTAAAGTTCCGATCACCTCCGATACAGTCATCTGAGCTTCCCTGTACAGGTCCTTCAAACTCTCCTCTGACAGGTCGCCTTCCGGCATATGAATGTGTGTGATAATCTTGATGGTCATGTAAAAATGGTCGAATGCGACCAGAGTATCATACAGCATAAACAGCGACTCTGGAGTCCCAATAACATCCTTCAAGGGTCTAGCGGTCCGCGGTTCGAAATATTTGATACAATCGTATGCCACATACCCAACGGCTCCACCTGACATTGACGGGAGATTTAATCCAGGGATCTTGCCAACACGGTACGTAGCCAATTCCTTCTCGAGTTGGGTGAGGGGGTCAATTTCGGGACCATGGCCTGTTCCTGTCTTAAATACCTTTCTCGGATCTAGGCGCAGCGTTAGAAAAGTTGCGCGCGAAGGGACATCACTAGGTGAGTGCATACCACACCCCAAGAAGCTAAAACGCCCGATGGTTCCCCTACTAGAAGCGCTTTCGAACAAGAATGATAAGTTACTCTTGCTCCTAAACCGCGGCCCTCATTAGCTATGTGCGTTGAAAATCCCTGAGGTCATGACTCACTTGGCACTCAATTTAAGGTAGGCACTAGAGGGATTCAGAAACTCGGCAGGGATTTGTGCGAAAACCGGGTATATATTCGGAGAGGTGGTAGAATTTGCGGCCCTTGCCTTACGGGCATGGTCGACAATAGTGGCCAAGTCTGGTTGGATGCTCTGTAAAAATTCCCCGTGAGCGAGATTCAAAACAATGGCAGGGATTTGAAGTGGGGCAAAGGTGAACCAACGGTAGGTTTAAACCCCATTTTTTCCCAAAGAGAAAAAAAAAGGGAGAAGGAAGGGGAAAGTCAGAAGAGAAGGTATGTCAAAGGGGAGGAGAGTGGAGCAAGGGGGAGTTCCAGAGCAGGAGTTGAAAGAGGTCGCTTGTAGTACTTATTATTAGTCAAGTGAATTGAGACGACAAAACCAAACTACCGGCGATTCAATGTGATGTAGAGGTTTGCAGGGACCGGAGTTGAGAGAACTTAGCAACGGTTGTGTATGCGCGAGGTCTTGGCGTGTTCTTCAATTTTTCTCCAGGTATGATAACTCTATTGGAGAAGAGGGTTACCGTGCCCTTTGCGGGGGGGTCAGAGGGGAAAGAATGGTTGCTATCTATACCCTTCTGTTTTTCTTTGTTTACCGAGTGAACTCCGTCGTAATAACTAGCCTCGCAGGATGCTGTAACACTAACTACCCTACCGGACTCACAATGGGGGAAGAGGGAAGGGAAATTATAAAAGACGCCTATATTTTATTATAAGACCCAGCACCCCACATGAAGTATTAGAGGAGCAATGGTTTTCATTATAATATTATATAATGTATGTTCCGATAATTGGGCAAAACCAAAGTGCCTCACCAAGTTTTCCCGATTCCTAACTTACCCGGAAGGCATCATAAGATATCACTCGAGTTATCAGACTTTGAGCTCCTCGGACAGCCCTACTCGGCCCACAATCTGTGACACAACAATTCCTGGCGCCATGTATGGAGGCGGCGGTATCGCCCTCAGTATCTGGTTTATCACTCTTTTAGAGATCACCAGAAGTCTATTTCCGAAACCCTCGAAGCCTTCGCTGTAGTGATATTCTATGTAACTAGCTCTGGAACTCAGGGTTCCGTAGAGGATAGGTGTTTAGGTTTGGTGCCCTGTGAGCACTCTGAGCGTATAGCTTATTAGAAGGAAACATGGGGAAAGGAACTCAACCAATTACCATCATCCTTCAGATCTGACCTTTCTCATTCATTCCTATCATTCGCCGCAGTAGCATCTTATTCCAGAGGTACGTCAAGATCTGAGAGACACACGATCGTATACTTAACGTCAGACAAAAAATTAAAGACAACAAGATAAGTATTATTATTATTTTTTCCCGTAGCCATATGATGTGAAAATACCTAGCTGGCGCAGTTGTTAACATGTCAAGAAACAACTAATCCCTGTGCAATTAGCAGGAGTCCAGGAGCCCGATTCCCCCCAAATTGAGTAACCATCAAACTATCCGCCACGTAGGGTATGAGATTTAAAGGATCCCGTCCTACAGGAACTGGGAGACTAGATATTTTAGCCTTACTCAATAGGGCAGTAGCGCAAATTAGACCTGCTGCGGGGTGGTATCATAGAATCCGACTCTAGGCCTCACCCCTAAGAGTGAGGTCTGCGATCAGCAGAGCAGAAGAACAAATACAACAAGAAAAATTACAAAAAGATGCCCTCCTTCCTTGATTAGGGGAAAAAGAGCAACTGAGAATTCTAAATGCTATGATATCTAGTTTCTCTACTAAATACCATTTCTAGGCTAAGGTACCCTAGTGCCTTTTGCCCAAATTAGCACGAGATTAATCTACTGTATCAAAGTGATACAGAATGAAGGAAGGAAATCAAAAAGTAGTCAGCGGAGACAAGAGCTTACCATGGGGCCTTCAAGAAAACGTATTTCCCGATTTACACCCTTCTGCCCTTAGAAATAGAAGAATTACACGATCTCCTAGGCTTGGTACACTCATTCAACTCTTTTCATCAGACCTAGAGTTCCCCGCATTCTGTGTAGTTGACGGATTACCATCCATCCTAGTTGCTAAGGGAGGCCCTGGTAAATACCGAACATTCAGGCGGTCATCAGCACCTGACACCTCGATGCTGGAAGAAAGAATTCTGACCTATACTAGTAAGTTTCCATATACCTACCAAATCCCATTCTGCCACTCAAGCTCTTTACCTCCTTTACCACATCCCCCGTCATAAATTAGAGATCGGCTTCCCCGGGCAGACGATCCTTGAGGATCTTTCTTCGTCAAACCAAAAGAGGCATTAGTCTACCCACACATGCTCAAAATACCAGAAAACAGTGCATGTCCACTTCATATATTCTCACTCGGATTAGCAAATATTAAGAAACCCGCCTGTCTAGGAACGAAACTGGCCCCAAGAGCTGAGATTCCTAGCACCACTCAGCATCCGGAACCATACTCATGCTAGGCAAGAAGTTCCCAGAAACTGGGATTGGAAAATTATATGGTGGAATAATACAACTCATCTGAGCGACTATACAAAATGTACCTCCCCCACTTCCAGGTACCTCCTTCCAGGACGAGTATGATGGACCAGCTACTCCCTTAGCCAGCTTGAAATTATCGAGTATTTTAGAAATTGCATGCGGCAGCCAGCTTAAATCCCTTTTGAAGACATCGCGCCATGTCCATTATGCCAACCGCTCCACCTTGTTAGTAGCAAATCATCCACGCCCCCAAAAAAACAAGCAAATAAACAAAATTAGACCCAGGCCCCCGGAAACTGTACCCCTAACACATGGCGGAACTAAACAGTATTCCGATCTGAACCCAACCCAGGCCAGCAACACAGGATATGGTCTCGGTGGGCATCAAGACGGCTAGCCTGATGTCGACCCGATCGCAGCAGTACTCTAGGCCCCGAGTGTGGTACAGTACACGATGATAAGCCACCTTCTTTGTACTAGATATTGCTGGATAAACCGGTATACAAACTTTTCATTCACTTCTTTCCCAAGAGTAACTAAGGAGTCACCCAGCCCAAGACAAGGTATTCAGAATGACTCCAGGGACCCAGCTATTAGCTCCCATCTGGACCTCAGCTCATCTTGGGCTAAATTTCTCTTTGACCCTCGGAATGATACCATAGAAACTCCAGCGATTGAACAAAGTGCTATATCGTTGAAGTTGCCTCTTTCAGTAGAGTTTGGCGCTTTTCCATTTTATTGTCCCTCTGGGGAGCCGAGTAGCGCCCCTTTTGCTGTGTTTTTCACTTCTCTTCCAGAATAGGGAATTTTCGACTACACGGCACACGGTCCAATTGCTCAAATTTCTACGACGGTGGGCAGGTGCCCTTCTTACGCTCAGGGGGGACAAACCTAACCTACCGTGCCGAATAGATTCGAATTTTTACGAGTCAGCAGGAACCCACTTGCACTTATACTTGCGCCATGGAAAGAAGGGCGAAATGGAAGAGGTATAGGAAGGGAAAAGGCTAGGAAATAAGCTTTGGAGACAAAGGATCTCCCGAGATAATTGGAGCAGTTAAGATGAAAATAATAATAATCCCTCTCAATGGTTTGTTGGTCCCCTCTTTCTTTTACCAGGCTGACCCGTTCTCCAATTACGGCCGTACCAGCCCAAAATAGAATGCCGAAAGGAGAGTATGCAGAAAGAAGGAGGGAGGGGGGGGGGCAGAAGAGCTATGGCTGGAGCAGTGACACGAAAGGAACAATTTCGAACAAAACTCGCTAGGCCAAGACCAAAAGGTCAAAATAAAACCGAAAGATGCGCCGAGTAAATATCGAGTCACAATACTGTAGTACGTAGCCTTATCCCCCTCTTCCCCCTCTTCCCCCCCCGCCCCGTCAATGGAATTGATGGATGGATCCCTCTCCTCGCTTTGCAGTCATCACAGTCTTTGACCGCTCCATGTCGAACAATGCAGTTCGAGAATAGTGTTAACAGCCGCCTTCGGTTTATGTCTCGGCTCTGCTCAGGCTTCGTAGACAGTGCTCCCAACGGGCCAGGCCAAGGCAGGCCATCTGGAAAACGGCTTAGGCTGATATATGCCTGCAGGCTCGGGCCAGGCAAGGCTCCAGAGAATTTTACCAGGCCGGGCCCGGCTTTGCTGCGGGATGCCCTACCTGGCCCGTTGGGAACACTGCTCGTAGATGTCAGTTCTGACGAGGAGGATGCTATACCACTCTTAATCAACAACGTTGTCGAACTCAGTGGTTCCTTTAATGTCTAAAAAATAAAGCTAGAAACATGCTTATGAACGAGGGCCAGAGAAATCAAAGCTAACCCAAGGGGCACCGCCAACAAAGTAGGCACTCTCTGGGCTACTGTCAGATCTTTACCCTTTGCTCAAAGTCATGATCCGCATATTTAACAGTGCCCACCTGTGACTTCCTGGACGACCTGCCCCAGATGAGCTTTTTGCCGAAACCCTCCTTAAACAGAGCTTCAATCATAACCCTCAGGGCGCCCGTTCCAAGGCTATTCTAGCTAGGCCCATCTTCTAGAGAACATCCTTGTAGGAAAAGAAGCTTTGCGGTCCCTCTTCAAAGGTTTCCCAGCTTTCCGCTCATGGCCGTACTTAGGCATCAACAGGTCGATAGTGATCTGTGCATCCCCACCCCAGTACCTACAAGTTACGGGCATATAGTACCCGAACACTAGCCCGCAGTCCCACCGCAAAATTTGGCGGGAATTGACCCAAGGGAATTGCCAACCCCAGACCTACCCCCCAGCAAACAAGTGGTTCGCCGAGCTTTTTTTTTTTTAAATGCTCGACTACTCCACTGCCCCCCGGATTCGAACTCATGATGGTCCCTGTTTCAAATTAGCCAACCAGTCTCCTAAGCCACTAGGCCATAGGAACTGGCCGATAATACCTTTTCTTCTTGGTCTTTTAACTGCTTCTTCATAAAATAGACAGTTCAGGCGCCTGATACTTTATCTTTGGTAAAAAAGGACATCGGTATCCAATCATAGTACTCTCTCATGATATCGGTGGAACCAGGAACGGGGGGGGGGGGTTCCTGTGTGTACCTGTGCTCTGCATCCAAAACACTCGCTTTCTTTGTCAGAGGACAAATGTTCCCCGAATTCCATGGCTAGTATCTCTGATGTAACTATTCTTTGGTATGGGAAAGGATAGGGATAAACTTTTGTATGGTAAATTATCTATGCGTATCTGGCATCCCATACAAAATTCGGACTCAAGTGTTCGGGTTCTATATGCCTGTAACTTGTACTATCAGCGAATACAAAAACAGCATCAATAGTAGTACCTAAGGATTCCTAGTATCGGGGGTTGGCCGACCCTCCTCTATACGTGTGAGAAATGGGGAAATTGGTAAGATTGACTCCATTAAATAGCCCGGTGTCACTAAGTCTTCAAATCTATACCCCTCTGCTACTTCATGATAGGTCCCACCTGCCAGCCACGGGGTGGGCCGGCGGACCCGTAGCAGCCACTCCTCATGTTCGGAGTGTGACCTCAGATTAATTGTTGAAATGATGCGAGAACTTGCAGTTATGTGCTCAGGTCCGCCCATCAAAGTTCTGCTGGCTTTCCACCTCTTTCCAGCACTAATCAGCAACATCACAAACGCAGGGGAAGGGCTGCATGATAGCTTACATTCGTTACAAAGATACACCGCGCCTTGACAACCTGCTCGTTCTTGCCATTTAGGACTCGGGATGCTTCCACAGCCTCGGATGCGGCTTGCCTACCTCGAATGAGGACATCCCCGATATCCAAAGAAAGGCATAGTTTTTATCTGCCGGAGGCAGCGTATCAACTGCTCTGATCTCTGCAATGGCAACTAGTCCCAGCCGATCCAGAGATCTGTCATTAAACTAGTACAGTCTCCACCGTCTAAGCAGAAAGGGGAGAAACTCTGGTGGGCAACATAGCGAATGAGTCTGCGGGTAACTTTACATATAAGCTCTCAACTATAGGTTTCTATACAAAGAACAGAAAAGGACAGGTCGGAACAGTAACCGAAAGTATTATCTCGCCAACTTCCTTGCATGGAGGGTAGGGCTTGGAAGGGAAACACGGGGGGTATCTCCAACATCTACATTCAGGGGGACTCTGCCTGCATGGTGAGCATCAAGAAGAGATGGAGGCATTAGAAGTAATCATACACTGATCTAGAGCAAAGTTTTCCAAAATTGCATAACTAGGGGTTTTTGTGGTCACCGCTTGATAAAGAAATCTCCTGGAACACTTGGGGAAAAACAAACCCACCTACACGCACACCCAGACCAACAAACATACTGTGAGGAACTTGCCAGCGAAACTATAATAGCTAGGCAAAGGTTATCTACAGGGCAAGATGTCTCGGTGGATATATCCTAGAGATTTACCTGGTTTTCATTACCTGAAAAGCGCCACTGGAGATATCTCTATCAACAACAGAATGGCAAAGGAAATTCTCTATCTATATCTCTATTCTTAGGAGCTACGCCTTTTTTCTCTTCCCTTCCTCCCCGGTGGTTTGCCAGCCATCCATCCCTCCTCACTGGAGCAATGAGGGCATCCTAGGCTGACCTCAATTGATTGAGAAATCGTCAACCGCAGCACTATCTAGTAGTGATATGTTACTTATTTGCCCATTTCCTAAGAAACAGGCCCCTTTCCATAGTTTATCATGCAACCCGGGCTCTTTTCTTCCTCCACTGCTACTCCTCTAACCGCTCGAGGAAGTCATCACAATCGGTCGTCCAACCCGTGACGCCAGCGTGGGGAAGGCAGGTGGGAACTTCACATATTAATGCAAAAGGAAAATAAAAAAATAAAAAACTTAAATTTTAACAAGATTCTCTCCGGCTAGAATCCGGGAGTAGCCAGCAGACAATGAATTTAACTGAGGTTCTCCCGTCTCTCAAAGGCATTAACAATCCGATGGTAGTCCCAGTATGGTGCGATTGTCATGAACTGCAGATAGATGAGAGAGAAAGTAATCCTCAAGCCAGTCATATCTCCTACCGGTATGTCAGCATCGACCCAGGTACTAGAACACCCTCAGCTGTCATACGTTTGCCATGCACCTGTCATTCACAGGCCCTTCATCCCCTTTGTGTTTCTTATTCTAAGGCAGGAAGAAGGAAGGAATTTGCCTGAAATTCTTAGATGGAAGGGCACCCAACTCCAACATCCCAACCAGGCGCACGGAAGTTGTGTTGAAGGTGAAGGAAGAAGACCAAGAAAAGAGCAGGGAACTCTGTGTCAAAGCCTTGGCCGGGGGGGATCCATGTGGGGTCTTGTTTGGGGGGTTTGACCTACTGTACATCGGTAACTTACCTTTGAGGATTCTGATATTCCCATGTCTTGTTCAAATACCAGGAGGGCGCGAAAAGAACAAAGGAAATGAGCTAGCAAATCCCGACATACCACCAAGTGCCTCACCACTCCTTCACCTACACCGTCCTCCCATCTCCCCGTAGACATACAGAGAAAGCAATGGAGGTGAAGCCCAGACGGGGTATAGTACCGGTATGTATCTCGTACTCGCTCCAATAACCCTCCTATACCAAAGATAACCCTACTATACATGAGCCACTCAACCCATCCCAAACCGCCCACGCTAATCCCTATAGAACAGGCTGCGCCTCCCCCTCGAAATTACTTGACAAAACCCCGCTATCAGCCTTATACACAATAGCGCCTTGTGTTAATTGAGAAGAGGAGGGAAAATATCTTTGGCTACATCGGCATTGGTGCTCTAGCTACTAGTAGGTAGGAGCCGTCTTACGATACCGGCATTACTCCCGAGAAGGGAAGCGATCCAAGGATCTTGCAATGCGCCATGACCAAGGCTCGAGGGTGGTCCCTGTATGCTAGTATACGATGAGCTCGGGTATCATTCACCACCTTCTTTTTCCAAAGCTGTGATAATTGAGCTTTCTCCCGGATGTAAGAGGCAGAATTCTAGAGGACATTATTTTTTCCGAACCGGATTAAGTGGCCTTTGGTTCTCCAAAAAAAAATTGCCAACGAGAAAAGGAATAGAAAAAGATGACGCCGGTATCTCCTCCTACTCCCTTCGACCTTGGAGTGGCACTCGGTCGCATCACATCTGCCGGGAGAGAAGGGGAAAGGGGGAAAGAAGGTTGGCCAATCATTACCCCTCAAAGGCTTGGAGCTTGCCGCACCAAAAAATGACTTCCGCGAGCCTGGACAGGCTTTCTGCAGGTCCGGGCGAGAGGTATAATTTTTTCTTTGAGGTCCCCCGAGCAATTAAGCAGTTAAGAGCATTGAGCCCGCAGGATGGTCAGTCAAGATTGGATCGCATTATAGACTAGTGATGAACACTAGAGACCAGCCAGGGCCAGCACTAACACAAGGGAATCCCATTGGTATTTCCCGGAATCTATGTTAGCATGTTGCTACTTGATCGGTCAACAAAATAGAATCCAGGCGTGCTCCAGCATCGATCACAGCTTATCTACCAGAGATTTGATCAAAAAGTGCTCATTTTGCTCAGCGATATTGATATGGTAGACACTCGAACACTCTTCACTTTAAGACTTACGAGGATGGAGGCAGTGTCAGCCCCTCTGAGTCTCGATAGCTCATAACTCGGCGAGACTAGAACCATAGTATTTATACCATTTTAGTAGTACAGGGCGAGTGCGCTACAGTTTACACCCGAGTACTCCAGCTTGCAATGAGGGAGATGAAGAATCTAGGAGAGAATACTATAGCATGCAGACTAATCGGCAGACTAGAACACACACTAATTAGAAGTGTAAAAAAAAACATCATGATATTATCAAACTACTATAAAATAATACCAAATTAACAAGCTCGAAGCCTACCCGGATTCACGACCAGTCATAGCAAGCAAAAGCCTAGAGAGAGTGTTGAGCACGCCGCCTTGAGATCCAAATTTAAGATCAGGGCATGATTTAAAATTTCAATTCCTGATATCGAGATTTTACAGATCAGAATACCCGTAGTGCCCTGATGTGCTAGACGGATTGATTATGTGAGTAGGGAAGATGGGAGGGCTTTTGCCAGCGGGTTTTCAACCTTCAACCAAGTTGTCATGTGCCTTCAGGTGCATAGACAGCGAGATACCGACACGGCGACACCTGTATGTACAGGAGTCGTTGCCTCACCCCTTGCTGAGGGTATGAGTATGAGTCTTAGGAAGGGCTCTCGTCAACCTTATTAAATATCTTATCTATACACTGCAATGAAAATCGCAAAGTTGTCCCTCGTAGCCCGAGTGCCTGATTGTGAGGATGAGCAGGGCCCCAGCAATGACTTGGACTTGATTCCAGAATTTTACTTAATATTGTAGAGGACTGACACTGAGTAATAGTAGAGAAGCTTATCTTTAAATCTTAGGTTGAAGAGTGATTAATAGCCAAAGGTTAGTTCTCCGACCTTAATTCAACCTCACTTTCTTTTCCACTCTTTAAGAGTACAAGTTCCCGGCATATATCATAAGAATCGGAACACGGGGATCAAAAACTTGCAGGCCAAATTATCTGTGTGCATATGAGGACACATACTGGTACTAAATTAAGACTCAAATCCCCCCATCCTTTCTAGTGGGAACTTGTATCACACACATATTTTAGCTATGGGTCACATGAGTATCATGAGAAAAGTCGCACGCAGATTGGAGGGTGTTTAGTGCAGTGCGATTATTTAAGGGTTGCAATCTCTTGCAGCGCTGCGAGTGGCGACATTGCTTACCATCTTGGCGGTGCTTTCCCCCGTCTTGACAGCCCCAATTACCGTAGGACCTTATCAGGAAGCTCAGGATGAATGGCAGAATTAATGCCACACCCGCATTTCCTCTAACTGTTGATCTTAAGGTCACAGTTCCTATTTCAGGCTAAGTCTTGTTTCTGGTACAAGCACGCTCCCGCATTTTATGCCACTGCCCCTGTTTTATGCAGCAACTCTGCAAGGGAATGCAGGCATCCGATTTCAAACCATAATTGCACGCTCTATAAGCCCGGAATTTGACCCACCAGCACTGCGAAAACGGCGAAGCGTAAGTTCATTCATTGTAATATCACAGCTTGCATGCCTGAAGTTCACGCACAAACTCAATTGAGGAGCTTGTGTTCCAACAGAGCCGTACCTAGGACCCAGAAATTTGCAGGAGTCAAGGCTCCTTTCCCCCAGCCACCCAAGGACACCATCAAGAGAGGGTTCAATCCCCCAAGCTTGAAACGAGGTATATCCAAGGCAATGATCGCTATAGCCAACTAGTTGGAGTAAGTGCCCCTATCCGTCAGGGCCATCCAAAGGTTCGGGTTCACGTGTGGGGACTGTGCTATGATAGGTGTGCACGCTTCGTGAACGTGGAGAAATGTTGTTTGTGTCTTCTTTGGTTGATGGTAGGTTAATCTACGGTACCATACCGGTACGATACCAGCAGCCCCCGGATTCATCCATCGGACTGTGCACATGCAGCACTGACATTTTCCAGGGCCTTCTAAACTAGGCATCCGCTCCTTTGAATTGAAGAGGAATGTTGTTCTACTCGTACAGAAGCCGACCTTACCAACATCGCCACTGCTGGCGCAGCGTCGTGGCTAGTGCCAAGAACTCGACGAGGTATCACATAAACAACCCCCCCTTCCCAGAAGCAGAATTTCAAGAAATCTTCGCCAAGAATCCGATCACCATTCACAGTCTTCACAACGAAACTGAGCGGGTGACGAACAGGGAGCAGTATGAAAACAGGTAACTTTTTGCTGCCCCACCTCGATGATCCCCTCCTTCCCACCAGATACCGGTACCCCAGTCAATCACCCGCCAAGTTTCTTCGTGTCTACGGTGGCGACTATCTCTTCCCCAAACCGACACGGTACTTGCCACTCAGAGCTATTTTTCAAACTCTAAGGCTGTGCAATGTCGATCTCTGCCCAGCTTCACCTGCCGTCGAAACAGGTTCAAATTTTGCCAGGGAGTGACTCCGAGCATGTTACCCAATGTGCCACCGTATTCAACACCCCTTTCTGACATCAGAAGAGGGGATGTCACGCTTATCGCAAGCAAGAAGCCAAAAGCAGGGGTCGCAAGTTGGTGTGGATTGCACCCCGCCATTCCAGATCTAACTTTATGTAGGCGATAGGTCACCAAATAGCTTTTTTGTGCTGACACTATCTAACCACTCGTGATGGATCGTACGATACCCGACGATCGCGGTACCACAATAACTACAAGCTCTTGAGAACCTGTCCTGGCTTCGACGAGTGGGTGGCTAAATACCGGTAGTCTATCTATTGCTAGCTTCTGAGGATTGTTACTTCTGTCCGCAGAGGGCTCGGGATCCGGTGCATAGGTCAAGCTTCTGCGCGGCCTATGCTACGCCCGAGGCGGGTAGTGTCGTGATCCTAATTCATGTCTTGGACAGCCCCAGGGCGCTTGGATGATGGCTTTGGAAAAGTGGCTCCGCGATACCGGTACAACACACTCCCGGGAACTTGGAACGAGAACCCTAAGGCAGAAAACTCCTTGACAGCTAAACTACTCGAGTAAGGTTCTTCTCTCGTTGCGGGTAGAGTCCGTTAAATCCGGCGGTTCTACTGGCCGAATACGTCGTCACTGATTTCCGAGGGGTCGTCAGTGCTGGAACCTCTAGGGACTTCTTTTCTTTTTCTTCTTCAATCCAATTTCCCGTAACTCACCCCTTTTTTTTCCGCCATGGATTTTTACCTCTCTCGGTTACTCGTATCTAGCAATAAGTCCTGGAGTACCGGTACCAGCACACTATCTGGAAATATCGCTATTATTACACAACCACCCAACTGGCGAAAACAAATCCTATCTCATCTCCAGATATTTTATGCTAGATTCGAAAGAGAGAGCCAATCTAAACCCCTCCTATCCCATAGTCCGTCTGGTGATGCACCCAAGAAAACTGGTCCCTAACTAGAAATAAAGTACTAGAGGTTTCAAACTGAGACCTGCTCCACCGGTTTTCTTGGGTGCACTGACGGACTAAGGGATAGCGTTAAGAGAGAAAAAATTGAGAAAGTTGGACGACCTTGAGAAGGCAGTGAAATTGAGAGAGTACTTGCAGCCTTATTTCAAGATACTGCCCCCCCACTCCTTGAGGGGCTCAATGAAAAGGTACTCATCCAGTATTGGGACCCAGTTCGAGTGCTCACTGGCAACTTCACCTGCAGTTATCGGAAGAGTTACCGTATTCCAAAAGCTCCCGCTCTGTTCGAATCACTTGGCTGCTGCCAGGGTTCGGTGCGGCTAAAGCGCCGCATTCGAGGGCACAATCTATAAAAAACACCTCTTGCTTACTCCGGATTTCCTCTGGGTGTTGCGGCGTCTAGTTAAGATGCTCCACTCTCGGTAGAAAAGTAATACTTTCTACAGCTTGCATATCCTGATACACTCCTACTCCAGTAACTGTTGTTACCTGGAGGTAACTTCGAAAATAGCAAGCATCCTCCCTATTTCACGCCCGAATGAGCCTGATTGGGCTGTGCCTTCAAATGCTTCGGATAGTAACGACTCGCGTCTTGCCCCTGCCACTGATAGTCGGGTGTGATGACTAGCTACAAATGATGAATGCATTCTCATTGGTATACTCCAGTACATGTACTAAGTGAAGCAAGTTATACCTTGTGATACCTTGGAAGCGCTTCCCAAATCATAATGTACCACTCTAGCCCCAATCTTTCTAGGCGAAAATCTTCCTTGTTTATTTCCCGCCATGTCCCTCCTTCTTTCTTAAACCCACCGTCGTTCGTTGTTTAATCCTTTTCTGAAGCCCTTTTGTCACGGCCGAGGAAATATGCCGCTCGTTAGATCTGGTATTTGGCTCCTTGGAGCATTACTGTCCTTTACATCGGTAGTGCACGGCGAGGGCCCTAATCCTACCGATGATTTTTGTTCCTTAAGTGGGCATATGAGTAGGACTCCCTCCAACTTGTCGGAATGCTTTCATCCACTTGTTTACTGACCAAAGGTCGAAGCATATAGTGGCCCAGAAAGATGATATGCTTTATATTGCTGGAGGATGGATGTTGTATCCTTCGCCGTACACGGATTACAATGGCCCCAGTTCGTGCCCCTTTTGAATGTACTAGCGCAACGTTCTCCCCTTTCTCCAAGCTAACAATTCGACAACACGTTTAGATATGGTACTTCGGTCGTTGAACGTATCGAAGAGTTTTCAAACTTCTCTTGACAGTGCCAATTATATTCGAACGGAAGAAGTCCCAGGCACAGTACCTGGTGTACAAGATGCTGCGTTCTTCCCTACGGAATCCGGCTTCGACCTTACTTTTGGAAAGTGGTGGCCATACAACAGTACCTTTTATGGAACTAGGGATGCCCCTATCGAGAACAAGAAATGGCAATACGAGATTGCGACTCAGAAATGGACGAATACGGATATAACACTAAAGAATTGGTTCCAACCGAACACTCAAATGAGGTTATCTAGTGGAATGACAGCATGGGTTCCATCATTGAAGAAGGGTTTTCTTTTCGGTGGTTTGATGGTCGCAGAAAATGGAACATCGCTCAAGGTGACAGCGCTTGAGGAGCATAACGGTCTAGTCACCTATGACCAGGCTACTGATACGTGGACAAACGAAACCACGCCAATTGGAGGAATAGCTGAGGGAGGCTTAGTGCATATTACAACAGCTACAGATGAGGTCTTAATTCAGCTTGGTGGAAGGTCTGAATGGGCTACCCGCTTGGTGTGTCGCTCCGTTTATTGAAGTCCACGCAGAATGCTGATAGAATCTGGTAGAGACCATTTTCCGAGATCAACATTTATAGCACAAAAAAATCAAAATGGTATACCCAACATCTGGCACCTGACGCTACAGTGCCGACTCCTCGATTCACGTTCTGCACTGCTCTCAAATCAGCTCCTGATGGTTCTAGCCATCAAATCTACATTATGGGGGGTCTTGAGGCTGGTAGTTCAGCAAATGCTAGGGGAGGTCCAACCACCACATCCGTCTGGGTTCTTTCGATTCCAAGCTTTGAGTGGACCCAACTGCCGTTTAAGTCAAAGAACACGGCTGCCGACCCGAAAGGGAGGATTGCACCAAGTTGTCAGGCTATCGGAGAGCATTACATTTTCTACTATGGCGGAAGGAACGTCCCGAGTTACTACAACGTGCCTTCCTGCGACAAGAAGGCAAATGCTGCATTCCTATTCGATGTCAACACATTGACATGGACAGACGAGTTTACGCCGAATGAAGGAACATACGAAGTTCCCTCGAATGTTATTGGGCTTATTGGTGGCGAGTATGTTATCCAGCCCCTTAAAACGTGGCGATGGATGCACCAAGAATGAACACTAATCACCTGGTAGTAAAAACGGAGGCTCGACCAAGAAAGCGCCAGTCAAAGGCTGGAGCGACCCCGACCTTGAAACCATAATGACACTAAAGACCATCACACCCGTGAACCCGAACACCAGCGGAAGCCCCAGCAACAATGGCACAAGCTCACCTACCGGTAGCGGATCAGACTCCAACTCAAACCCATCTAAAACCAACGTTGGGGCGATAGCCGGGGGCGCAGTAGCAGGTGTAGCGGCTGTGGCACTTGGCCTCCTGGGTGCGATGATGCTCCGTCGGCACCGTCAAAAGAGGAAGGGGCCACAGCTTTCCCCAAACCCTACGAAACTCCCACTAACCAGCACCGGGAATCTAGAAGAGGGTCGTAGTAGCCCTCAGGAACTTATGGATCATAATCGGGTTAGTGGGGGAGGGGGATACGCTGCGGAATTGCCGGCGGCAGAGGTGGCGAGGGAGATATACACTAGACATAGAAACGGGCTAGGGAAATAATACAGCGATAGAAGGGAGGAAAAAAAGAAGGAAGGAAAAACTCCTTCGCCGTTATTCACTCAGGCCTATCTTTTTTTTTCAGCAATCCAACGATCTGGCTCCTCTAGGGGACAACGCCCTCTCACCCATCACTCACTCACAGCTCACCAACCTATCCTTCACTTCCTGTCCATCAGGCATGCACTGCGCTCTGTCAATCTCCTTTTTTTTCTTTCTCAGGCGCAAGCGGGAGGGCATCATCGTAGTCCCATGGCACATTAGGTTCTTCTATATTGCACTGTACAATACATGTCATTTTAATCAATAAAAAACTATACATGTTTGAGTAAGAACAATAACAAAAATCCAAAACCATATTTGCCCCCGCGTAGCATAACGGGAGATGGCATTCCAAACCATTTGCGGGGTCCCTTCCTCCGCCGTCTCATATTTTAGTCTCACCTCCGGTGCATTACGAGACAAGATACCGATGATATGATAACCAACACTTCGGCTATAATCACATGACTCAGGAAGAAACTCCAGAGAACAAGAACCAGAAGAACTAGAAGAGAAGAAAATATGCCTGCGTGCAGTGTGCGGTATACACGCGCACACCACATTCCCACCCAGCCAAAATCCAAAAGAACCCATCTCCCAGTCCGATACAGCGAGAGAGATCCAGAGGAATCCATCACGTCCGCGGTACCGGTAATATATATATATAAAAGAATCCAGAAAGAGAGACCCATACCATAAAAGAACAGCGGGGTACCAAATTATCCAAGAACCGGGATTTCTAGCATGAGACAGCAAGACCACACAAGTCACGTAAGCACGGAGCGAAGTTAAGACTCCACACTTCGCACCCTGTACTATACTAGCACTACCGGTAGTATACCGGTAATAGCATAGCGACAGGAACAAACTTTTTTTTTGCCAACCCCTTTGGAAATTACCGCCGTTTCAGAATTAATTGTTTTCCCCCTCCCTCCCTCCCTCCAACTCTTGCTTCCTTCCCCTACACCTCCCTTTCCGGGCTATTATAGGAGTTCCTTTACCGGTGGGTGGTGACTCTTGGGGGTCGAGATTTGGATTCGCCGGAAGCATATGCTGTGCGCAGGTATCATACAACAGGGTCCTAGTTGAAAAATTCCCTTCTCTGGAAAAGGGGGGGAGGGGTCGCTCACTCCTTCTCTAGGAGATTTGGACAAATAAGTAAATAGATAAATAAATAAATAAATAGGTTGGTACTTTTGTCGAGGAACTTTTGTTGCGCTTTTGTATGGTGTGGGGAGAGTTCATTGTTAGCACGAGTACTACGAGTACTTGGCGACGTGAAATGGGTGGGTACCCGTAGGGTACCGGCAAGTGTGCCCTTTGTCGAATTGGATGGATGGATAGTTTGTCATAAGTGTCAGTCCCCCCCCCCCTTCCCCCACTTTATCTCTCCCAGCCGTTTTGTGAATAAAGCCGAAGAAACTTGCGTTTTTTTATTTTCTTTCGGTTTCTTTCCCCTCCTCCCCCCGAGAGGGGAGGGGCGGAAGAAGGTGGAAGTGGAAGAATCAGGGGAAAAAGGTATAAATGTTGGTGGTAATAGAGTCATTTAGCACTTTTATCATACTTTTTATTTTATTTTCGACCCGAAAAATGCCTAATCTCCGGTATATACCCGCTAAGTTGCTGGACTCGGGTACTGTGGGGTACAAATTGCGCCCTTGCACGCTTACGCCAAAGAAACGAGTGATTTCGACTTTCGAACACATGCAATAAGGATAAAAATTTAATAAGGGATTGGCTGCCAAATGATTTTCTGATTTTAGGACTTCTTTGTCTCTTTTCTTTCTCTCCCTCCTCCTCCCTCCTCCATCCTGCTCCGTTTTTTGATGGTTTGCTGGTTTGATATGGGTGAATGGATTTAGAAATTTTTGGTATCATACCAGTACACGGATATATGAATAAGAGGGGAGGACTAGGGAGGGGGGAATCTCACCACATATATCGACGGTAAATACCCGCATTGTCCTCCCCTTTCCTTCTGTCGTCTTCGGTATCTGCACGCTCATTCGTCAATGGCTATCGGGCTTGTACAATCACGACTATTATATCCCTTCGTTTGACGCCGGATCCCACAGTTTCTAAGCGTACAGCCTATATTACCATACCAGAGAAGGATCGCAAATTGTCAGCTGTGAAAAGGAGAGGGGGGGGGGGGGGTATTGTATAAGTCAGGTAAGTTATACCGGTAGGTGACAAAATAAAATTCACATTTCTGTGATTCTTGAAATATGGGGAGGGGCTTGAGGACCTTTCCTTTCCAAATAACATAAATAACAAAATATTATATAACCGACGGAGGGGGTTCCTGTCGTACAAAAGGTGTCAAAAGAAAAAAAGCCGGATCTGGAGGGAGGGAGTATGATTGACGGGTACGTGCTTGATGCGTACCGTATCAAGCACCATCATGCAGGTACAAGCACAATCTATATCCTAAGGGATTAGCCGTACTGCCTGTACCCGCCGGTTTTTAGTACTCTTAGAAGCAGAGATCGGCGGAAACTCTATATAATAGTGCTATGTATAAAACCTAACAAACTGTTTACTTCTATAACCGTTTGTTCCCAAGAGCTTCAATCGCAAACTTTTTTTTTCTTTTCTTTTTCCAATGGCTAACTTAACTTAAGGATACAAAGTATTCTGGTAAACGAAGAAGCGAAAAACAAAGACAGAATAAGGGGGGAAACATGCTAACAGCTGGTCAGGTATCAGAATAAGGTAATAATAATAAAAAAGAGAGGATGGAAGACAATGTGGAAAAATGAGAAGACACTCCCGTTTCCTACGAGAGAAAAAACCCGAGAATCAAGAATACTAAATAGAAAAATAGTAGAAAAAAGAAAAAAAAATGCGAAAACACCTTCACAAATTCACCAATAACTCAAAGGTAGTACATTGTCTGCCTAACGTCAGCATGCGGGCCTCCGGACCACATCTGCACCGCCTTTTGATAGTTTGCCTTAGCTTCATCCTCACTATTAGTGCTCTTTACACTACCGGAATCACTAGCATTGAGAAGGCCATAGATATAGCAGCGACCACGTTCGCAGACCAAGTCGGCATAGTACGCTGGTGGGCAAATGCTTACAGACTTGGTAGCACGACCAAAAAGGTAGCAGAGATTATGAGTCTAGGTATATGTCAGTCAAGATTCAGGAACCTTATAAGATATATGTAGGTAGGGGGAGGGGTACCAAAGTTTGTAGGGAGTCTGCATCAAACCCATTCTTGTCGTGAATGACATAGTAGTGGGCTGGCCGAGTGGTGCCCTGAAGTCCCGCATGCGCCTGAAGGTAAAAGTCATAATCATAAACGGCCGTAACGCCTCGGTCAACTACTGTGCCAGGCGCCGGGTTTCCAAGTCTGTCGGCTCTCTCGCTGTTTGTTGGGTAGAAGCGAGTGTGGTGGCGTTTGCCCACAATAATAATTGTGACCTTTGGCCTATAATCCGCCCTCATCACAACACAGGCTTCACGGAGCTTCGGAAGCTCCATCTCGAGCACAGTCTTAAACTGGCCTTCGCTAACGCCATCGCGATATACAAGAATCGCTTCGGGTAGCCTGCCATTGTTCTTATCCCTCCAGAGTGACAAACGCTCGATCATCATCTCCCGTAGCTCAGTTATCATCTATTAGTTCAAACAGTATCAAGTCAGTAATCAATTATTTAATTATATTAGCTAAGAAACGAACCTCTTTTTTGGATTCCTGAAGTCTTAAGGAAGCCGGATATTGAGCAAAATCAGCATCGATACTGGCAACAACTCCAGCGATGGAGGGAGTTCCCCTCAAGCTCCCTGGGGAAGGGTGAGTCACGTCACACCCAACCTAAATTCTTTTAGTACATCCCTGCATGGAATAGGATAAAGGAATCGTGGACCTACAATCATTGTCGTTTTCTGCGTCAAAAATCCCATATCGGTTTTTCCAAGTCCATGGTTCCTTCCATGAAGCTTCAAATTAAACTTCAATGCAAGATTGGCGAAATATTGTGCCTGACCCTTTTGATTCTGAATCTTGGTAGATTGGGCACAGACAGTACCAACACCAAATCTCACATCACCTAATGTTTTAACAAGAGCATAGTTTGCTTTATCCTGGCTAGGTAGAATGACGAGTGCGATCTGAACACCTCGCTTCTTCAACGTGTCGAAGCAAGGCATCAGTTTTGTAGACAAGTCCTGGCCCATCGTCATTTGAACAACCGAGATATCGCGAGCAGTCAAAGGCGGAAGAGAAACACCGCACTTTCGGCACATGCTTTGAAGGGCATTACATAAAGCAAGAGGTTCCTGCACACTGCTTGATCCGTCTTTTAAAATGATTGCTGCCCATGTTTTGGCTGAGCCGCTCTTAAGGAATCTAACATCCCTAAGGTTCCACGACGCATCACTGGTAACCTTTGGACCACCTGCGTATTGTACAGGTGGCGCAGGCAGAATTCTCGCTGGAATTGTAACCATTTCAGTCGAAACGGACAAATTAAACGGATTCTAAATAAAGTCAGTATACACCATAGAGATTGTTGAAAATACATACTAGTAGTTGACTTGGAGGTTTGAGCCCAAGAATGGATAAACCCTCTCCTACAATAGATTCCGCGTTTTGCTTAGGGCGACGACAAGCGTAGGTAATCATCTCGCGCGTCTGTTCGTCCAAAAGCTTCCCCTTGAAAGACTGTCCGGGCAGCACGGTAGCTAACTCGGGAGGCAACAAAATTGCCTTTTCTCTTGTACCGACATTAACACATGGGAGGTCGGCCTGCCAAAGAGTGATGTTGTATTCTAAAAGTATTAGCACTGTTGTGTAGAACGACATAATGGAATGAAATAGAATAATAGATATTCAATTAGCAGCAACTTACTTTTTTTAAAGTAATTAACAACCGAGACAGTCGAGCCGTCATCAGAAATAAACGTCGCTTCCTTGGAAGATCTGTTACCAAGGCTGACGATCGTCTTGTACTGAACCTTGGGCTTGCCACTAGGATCCGTAAGATGTTTTGTGCTCACGCGCAAACCTTTCAGAAAGCTACCGAGTTCGGGGCGCCTTCCATATTCTTTCATCAAGTCCGCAAGGCTTCCTTCTCTATTTGTCAAAAGTCCCAAATTAACTCAAATTTTTTGACAAGCACTGGATGGAACTCTCCATGGAAGACCAAACATACTTGTAGAATGCTGTCATGCAAACGTTCACATTGCAAAGGACCCGGCCCATTGAGGGACGTATTGAAGAATAGTACCCGCGAAGAGCTAGCAATCCACGAGGTAGAAGCTGTTGATGGTGAGGATTGGGCTCCGAAACAAAGAACTTGGACTTTCCTAGAGGAATGACAGCCGGGTTCTGTGAGGGAGGCTTGGCCAAAATGATGTTCAGTGCCTGGATCGCTGGCGATGAATCAAAATCCGGATCCAATCCGTTAACATAGTGCTTGAGGCTATCTGGTTCAAGTAGCTGGACAAGTGTGATTGTAACGGCATAGACCTTGGACTTTTCATGCGGCCCTTCCTGGTCCGCATCATAATAACGGACCTCCACTTGAAGTTTATCATCAGCAATCTCTAGCTTCTTCGCGGTGATAATCGTTTTGGCATAGTCGGTTGCCATGAGATCTCTAGTTGCTCGGAAAGATGTCAACTCCAAGAGTTGAAAGACGCGTTTCCTGATCCTCTTGATCTTAGGGTCAGGAGTCATTGCGACATCATACTTAAAAAGCGTCTGCGTGGGTAGAGCCACTGGAAAATAATTCGCTCGGACCAAGGTCGAAATCCCTTTCGTCCCGAAATTGGGGCGGGGAGGCATAAGCGGTTCATTTGTTCTCGTTTTAACAGCGACGAGTTTGTCCTCCATCGCCGTAATGTTCGGATCGACAGCTGGATGCGTGCTACTATCATTGGATAAAATGTTAGAGATAAATGTATTGATAGCAGATAGACAAACCTTGAGAATATGGTATCGCCAGAATACCCACCTCTTCCTCCACCCCTCGGCCCACCCCTCGGCCCTCCACGACCCCCACCACCGCGATCGTACCCCCTACCACCACCACCACCGCCCCGGCCACGATCATACCCACCTCTCCCTCCTCCAAAGCCGCTAAACCCACCTCCACCTCCACCTCCACCTCTCCCTCCGCCGCCACGCTGACCGCTCATGATTTGTATAAGGGTAACGGGATATTTTGTTGCGAACCGAAAAAACGTCCCAAGGCAACTCTTCTCAAAAGAAGCGTTAGATGAAGGTAACTCTAAATGTGAACAGTTAAAGAAGTAAAGCCCGAAGCCCTACTTAGAAATGTGGGTGTTTTTCTGTGAAAACACGAGGGCAAGAGGGTGTTGGTGCAGGAAGGGGGGTTTGGTGTCGCAGCTTATATAGTCCTACCCCACCACAAAAAAAAACCCTAGACATCCGGCCCTCCCACTTGGGGGGACGACAACGCCTTAGTAAATTTACGGGTTATCCACCGAGAGACAAGGCTGTCAACTGGCTCTTTCCTTAGAATGACTGTACGGACTGTTGCTATTCCATTCCCGTAGGCCTAAGGGCGATGGCAAGGAAGCGGGGGCGAGGTGGGGATAGAAATTTCTAGGCTTAGTTGGGGGAAGCCCTACACTCCCGGTATTCTATTTTTCAAGTCTGGCTGCAGCTCAAGAATTGTTTCACCAGCGGTTCCAACCTGCTCCAATCCCACACAGCACAATCGATTCCGATCTTTAACGAGTGTCACAACAGTCTGCAGTAGCAGTCTAAGCAAGATTCCCCTCTTCCTCCTCCCACTTCCTGCGTTAGTTTGCTTCATAGCAGGAAGGGGGGGGGTCGTAAAGAATATTAGATAAAAGTACTTTTCTATCAAATCAAAATACCCCAGCGAACATCACCGCCCGCTCATCCAGCTATGGTTATGAGTTCCCCCAGCCAACTCAGAAAAGTCTCCCCTCTCAGGCGGGACAAAGCAAGGACAGCAGTATGCTAGACTCATTCCCGAGCATGTGCTTGATTCGCCCTCATACCCGCATGCCAATATCCGTCTCATCCGGAATGTGTTCGCGATGGGGGGAGGGGGGGATAGCCAGCTGTTGTGGAGCCAGTATTCTCCTTCCTTCCTGCAACGAGTACGAAAAAAATAAATAAGGACGCACCATCGAGTCATTACAAGACTAGCAATCATTAGGTAGAGGGTACGAGTACTATACTCGTCCATCCAACACAAGTAGGGAATCCCCCTCTTTTCCCCTACTTTTATGTTTGATCGATTTCTAGCACAGTATGCGTTCGTAATTGTAATGCGGCCTCAACAGGAAAGATCGGAGGAGGGGGGAGAAACCACTCAGCGGCGAAGGTCAAGTTGACCTACCCACCTATCTGTAGCACTATAATCAGCCTGTTTTGCGCCATACAATACAATTCCGCAACACTTTCAAGACACTTTACAGAGAATTAACCTTGAATCTGAACTCACGCGCGATCAGCGGGAGCGAGCCCTTCCCGTCGAGTTAAACTACTAACTGGCGCTTTATCAGCAAACCGCCGGTTGGCTAACCTTCGGTAAACGAGGTTTACCGATATACATCTACCCGATAAGGTCCTGCCCCCCCCTCAGTCAAAACACAAATTGGCTACGTGCTTGTGACAGGTCCGTCCACACCAGCCGCCGAAAGAATGGAGAGAAAGGACTGGGAAAAATCCAGGTCGGCCAACTTATGATGGTGTTGTATCCACACTCACTACGTACCTGTCTCGCTGCGGCCGGGGGTTTCTACTGCTGACCCGGATGGAGCAAGGCATATGAAGGAGTCACGGGTACAGCACACTAGAGAGCACTCGAGCAAGCAGGCAAGCAATGATTCCGCCCACAGTCACTCACCAACAGTTGCGGAGGAGTGATAGCTCATCATCCGGCACTATAATCAGATGCCCGCATTTTTCGGATCATATCGCATCAAATAGCCTGCCGGTGGGCTGAGCGAGGGAGGGAGGAACTGGCCTTCCCTCCCAAACACAAACACAGAAACAAAAACAAAACAAAAAAGCCACGAGAATTACTGACTATCACCTTTGCGGCCTGGTATTATTTTTTCTTTTCTCGATAAGCCAAAGAAACAATTTCATTCCAAAAGTGAGTTCCTACTTGTGCTCGTACTGTATAATACAACATTATTGACACTCTCAGCGCTGCGTCTTGGAATCATAGTAGCGGGTTCTTTATTAGAGTATGAATAATTGTACTCTTGCCCGAATCGAGAGAGCACGACACTCTTCCCCTCTAACCCCACCCCCTCTCCCTCTTCTCTTTTTCTTCCTTTCACAGGTACACTATTCAGCGAAAAAACGTCGGAATACATCCTCTTCATGCCATACCTCGGACAACCCACATCAAAGGAGCACCCTGCCATTCCCATACTCGGATAGGGGGGTTGGTGATGGGATGTGCAGGGGATCGATGCCAAAACTTTTTGCCCTTCCAAGCACTATCTACCAAAATAGATCATTTTTTTACCTCTGACGGTGGTGGGCACCGAGGCCTCAAAGCCCTGTCTGTTCAATCACGAACTTCTACCCCGGAGTGATAATCCCGACCACAAACCCACCGCTAAGCCAGGTACTCGTAATTCTCTGACGTTTGTGAACACAACTGCTATTGCATATGTGCAAAAATCGGACCGGAGCCTCAAGATTTTGGTGTATGCAAGAGCGGTTGTGTTCACAAACGTCAGAGAATTACGAGTACTTGAGTACAGTACTCGAGTATGGGTACAATTTCGCCTATGGCCTCAAGGCGGCTCGAGCTCAATTGAGAAGGCACGGTACCGGTGCTCGTAGTAAGCAAGAGGAGTTCGAAAGCAGGGGTCTGAGGTTTGTAGTTGTATGGGCGCTCATCTGCACGTAGGTTCTTGGCCATATATTTTTGCGAATTCCTGCTTTCGGGATTTCCTGCGTGAGACGAGTGCTCATTCCCGGTTGGAGTAGCCCCCAATTGAGCAAGACCATCATTGACAGTCGGATTGCCAAACTCAGCCGCACCAGGATTAACAAACTGATAAGCAAAAGTGTAGCAATAGAAAGTAAAAGTTTCACTTTTCCGTCAGCCCAATTTTTCCTCTCCTGCTTTGCCTATCAAAAGGCAACGATCTTGAGGTGTAAAAAAGAAAGGGAGGAAGAAATAAAAGAAAGCACATCTTTTCTTGGGACTGTCGTTTCTCTTTCCTATCCTTCTTCCTGGCGTTAAAATTGAAAGATGAGACGGGGGCAACAGTCGGGAGATAACTAAATCTGCATACTGGCCAGCACCTGATAGCCTGGCTTCATGATGGTACAAGTACAAGTAGTACCAGGCTGCTTTTTTTCCATCCCTTTTCTCTGCTCTCGGGCTTCTCGATCCCTCCAAAATGCTCTAAGTTTGTGCGGCCAATCGTTAAACATCCGTCTCACCGGGCCTGCGGCGGCCCACCCCCACCACGCAGCCGTCTCAATCGGCCAACCAAACATTCCGGCAGACAGGAACTGAAAGTCGATCCTCAGGACGAAGCCAGAAACCCCGGATGAATCCCCCTTTCCCATTTTTCCCGCACCTCGGTTGGGAACCCGGATCTTGGTTCATCGCATCGTATTAACAAAACTCCTTTCAATGTCGATCACGTGAATTAGGTCCTGTCCCTGAGAGATAGCTTTCCCAAAGACATCAGGAAAAACCATTGGGAAAGGGAAGGGGAGAAGAGATTCCACCATCCTCCTGTCCACCCTACATCCGTTACCATCGTCCGAACCCAACGCTGGCAAAAATATTCGGCGGGAGGCCCTTTGGAGAGTATAATAGCCCGGTCGCTGAACAATGAGGCTCTGGAGACCGACAGGGAATCAAGGTTGCAAGACCGGGCAAAATAAATACTCTAGACACAGAAATGCTCGAATATACGATTCGGCCAACCCCGGTGCAAGGGGCAAAGAAGGGTAAACTGGGCTACCACATGCGGTCAGTATGTCACCAGTACTCGAGTACTTGAGTATAGTCGCCTCGCACACGTGGGGGCCGTTTTCTTCCGGCTGTGATCTTGGGCCGGCGGTTAGCAAATCGTGATAGCTAGGCCGAAGACAATCTGATGTGAGGCATGGCCATACTTGCGCTCTCTTTGGTATACGTGGCAGGTAAGGTCAATTGGGTGAGACGGTTAGATTATTATGTGGAAGAGAGCGAGGGAATGAAGGTAACTAAGGAGATTGTTAGAACGAAAAACATGAATAAAAAAGAGTACTTTCAGCCCAGCACCACCGCGTAATATAATGCCCACCGATCTATCTATACCCCCTATACCAGTTTTCCCAATTCTCCAAAAACAAAAGCAGGCCAAACAAATGAGATTAGATGAGGTAATGCATATGGAAGAGAGGAGAGTGAAGAGATAGAAAACATCTCGGGGTGGAGAGATAGCAGTATAGGGCCACCCCAGTTTTGTATTCCAAAGCGTTCCTCAAAGTAAAAAAAAACTTCGACTCCAATTAAAACGTGAGGTACCCAAGTCCAGATAAGGGAGAGAGATCGAAAAAGATCAACGACAAGATAAACAACCCAAAACCACAAACCACAAACCACAAACCACAAACCCACCAGCCTGTCTAACAAATGCTCTGCTATCATACCAATCTAGACAAAATCCAGCCCGTGCCCAAACTGTGAACGGCAGAAGCCGGGCACCCACTCCACCCGAGCATGGAAACGAAGTCCCTCAATTGCCCACGACCGGTTCTTTAAGGCAAAAGTGGGAAAAAGAAAAAAAAAACCGCTCCATCACACTCAACCCAATTCCTTGCGGCCATCAAGGAAAAAAAATATCAGACGGAAAACTCCTGCATATCCCTAACCACGATGGCCACAGAAGCCCTCTTCGCGGCTTCGGCAACAAGGTTCATTTCCTTCCTCAGGGAACTAGCTGGGTCTTCAGGGTTTCCGGAACCAGAAGCGTCACCGACACCGGCCCAGGCGGGGGTATTTCTCGGAATGGACCCTCTTCTGCTCGTCGAGGTGGGTGTGGGGTTTGGGACGAGGAGGGTAGACTCGTTGCTCGTGTTAGACGAAGACGATGAAGACATTATGCCTGTGTGAATTGTCTGCTTTTCTTTGGAAAAGAAATGGAAAAAGGAAAACTCGCGTTATTGTAACGAACGGATGGAGAGATGTCTGAGGCGAATTTGGTCGGTATGACTATGCGATTACTGGAGAAAGAGGGCTTTTTTAGGGGAGGAGAGGGGGAGCCTGTGCTCGTCGTGGTATGGGGGTATGGGGAAGGGGTTGGGTAGATGAAGCCCGCGAGGAGGAGTAAGATGGGTGTGAAGATGTAATAGGTGAGCGAGAGAAGAGGAAGAGGAAAAAAGAGTGTGAAGGTGGTACGTGCAAGCGCAGGGTGGACTCTGGGGTAGAAAAGGTGTCGTCGGGAAGAGAAGGAAGGAAGGACAAGGAAAAAAAAGAAGCCAAGGTCAACTTCGGCAGCTTAGAGCCTTAGGCTGAGCAAGGTTTGGCTCTCTTGTAGAGGGTGTGTGGGGGAAATAACAAACTCTGATGATGCCTCCAGCTTCTACGCTTCTATGGCTCGATAATCTCCGTTTGCAGCCACAAACACGGATTCCAACGACGCCTGAAACCCATCTTTTGTGGGGGAACGGAGTGAGGCGACAAAAGCAATGGATGAGGGAAAGCTGCCTGCCCTGCAGCTAAAAATCATCCATATATAGAAATTACTGATAGCGAATGGTCATGTATCTACGGCAGTATTGCATATCGGTTATACTACGCAGATATTCCATTTTACCAGGAACAAGCTGCCTCCCTTTCATTAGCCTCATTTTTGAAAATTGCGCTTTTCTGGACTCCAAGAAATACACTTTTACCCCTTACTCAAAGACACATGGGCCCAACGATCGCTTCCTGTGGGGCAATGGATCTAAAACAGCCAGACTTCCTGATACACCTAGTCCGCTAATGCTTACTCTTATACCGAAGAACGGATATAGAGGATGATTCTGATATGGGGTTTCCTCTGGCTTAAGTCGGACATTGATACTGCTGGCCTGCCTAAGAGTATCGTATCATACTCTACCTTCAAAAAAGAAAAAAAGAAACCCTCTACCCTTGAGTTAAGTACCGTTCGCTTGCTCTATGCTAACCTATGTATTATTCTCTTTAGTCTTAGGTTCAGAATTATCGAAGTATTGAAGGGGAGTTAATCTATCTAGAAATTTACCCTAATTCGGGCTTCCTTATTTGGAATGGTAATTACCGATAGCTGCTACCGTATCTGTGGAGGTCAGAGGGTGGATAGGGTTGGACGGGGTGGGTTAGGGGTCTGGTCGACGAGGAAAATGAGCCGCGGGAGGTCCAAAGACAGTTAGATCCCGGGGTATCGTTTAAGTGGGGCTCGGGAAGACTAAACTGAGTGCTAACTTTCGAACAGAAAATCTTCTGATCGTGCCTGTAACGTCAAGTGTAACACCAAAAAAGGTTACCCTAGCTATCAAAGATTTGGAGGAGACACAAGAAATGGAAAGAGGGGAATTTATGGTTTAAGCAACTTGTCCTCCGGGTTCCCGAGCGCCGGGCATAGTGAGCTATCTGCAGCTCCGAGCAATACAATTGGTTGAATGGTCAAGATTTGGGTGTATGGCTCACTATGCAGTAGAATAAGTTATAGGGAATTTGAATTATATTATATTTACAATAAATATATATTTCTATCGAGCAATTCCCCTAGTCAGTCCTTGTTCTCTGAATGATTGTGGAATGAGTCACCCTGAGCCTCACTGTGGAAAAACAGGTTGGTGCTCAGCATGAAAAGTAGAATGATTGGCGCTTGTCTCAGCTGGCTAGGGAATATTGACAGAAGGTCGGTCCTACGGAAAGGTCCCATTTTAACAGGAAATGAGTGGCTCAGGACTAAATACTACCGTAGAATCTCGAATAATTGAACAATGTGCTATGTAGTCGAGAATTCCCTACCTCGGAAAAGGGGTGAAAATTGCGGCAAAAAAGAGCTGCTCAGCCCCTCTGGGAGTCATAAAAAAACAAAAAAACACCAGACCTTACCAGAGAAGGCAACTCCAACGACATAGCACATTGTTCAATTGTTCGAGATTCTACGGTAGAGTCCACTAACTTCTCTAGGCCTTAAGGCTAGCTCTTGATCTGACTAGAGAAATTTGTATAGTAAAGGACAATGGATTCAGAGAAAAATTGAACAAATGTATGAACCTTTACGACCTATATCCTAAGTCAACATACTAGTATATTTGAAATATTAAACACTAGCCAAATAAGAGAACAATTAATATCAAATGATATCAAATTTATACACTCTTCTGAGCCATTAGTGGGTTTCATATTGTAATAACCCTACAGATAGGTAGCTACAGTAGACTAGACTCAAGCCTATATGGTATACCAAGAGGTAATCAGAGTGAGACTAGACAAGTATACTTAGTATACTACTGGTAGGCATGAGTTGGTACAAGTGCATTAGCAAAAGGTTCATTCCTCTTCCTGTACGTCTGACGCACAGGACGCACAGGATGCACAGGACGCACAGGACGTAAGCTCCCATTCTGGATGTGACGTGGATCAGACGCCGTATCCGGAAGATTCGCTCAAGGTCCTGTTGCATCCTGACAACATCCTGAAACGCACCCTACGTCCTGTGCGTCCTAACACCTTCCGACGCTAGCCTATCATTTTCTGACGTCTTCTGACCCTCAGGTATCATGGCTTGACACCTTTGGACGCTAGGCTATCGTGTCCTGACGCCATCCTAGTGTCTGTTGTATGCACCTTTCCTGTCCCAATACCTATACCCTTCTTCTCTTTGTTCTAACCTTCGCACTATTTACCTGATCCTTCCAGACACCAGTTACTTCTTGTCGTTCCTTTCAGACTAGCGATACTCCTGCCCTCCATCCGGACGCACTGATCATATAACCACTATTCTAGACCTCTTCCTCACACTCTTTCATGTTTTAGATTCAAGTTTGTTTTCCTAAAATTATCATGATATGGCTCATAGTTTATTGCCGTTACCCCAATGCACTATACTACTGGATCAACTACTATGTGACTCTTGCATATGACCTTTATTACCTCCGCTTCTGCACGTCCCATTATTAGAAAAAAAATTAAATCTACCTACACATACCACCTCCTCTTGGGTATCCTCAGTAGTATTTGCACTATCCTGCCGACCACTAGTTTCCTCCAGCACCCCCAGCACCCCCAACTCCGCTTCTCCGCTCTGAGAATCCTCCAAACTGAGTGATAGGCGATTGTGCATTTGAGAGTCGACAGCTCCCGCTGAGTTGTCAAGACTCGCATGATTGGACCCAGGATCTGAATTCAGAAACGTTAGCTCTCAGTCAATTGACGTTTGACTGAGATCCAGTGATGTTTCCGTCTCCTGCGACTGATTTTAACTATCCTCGAGCCCCGCCAGGCTGCCGACGTGGGTGTCAATTGGTGTCTGTCTCAGGAGGGTAGGAAACTCTAGAGTCTGGTTGCCTAGCTGACGCTTCAGTTCTGTATAAACGGTATCGTTATCATCAGTAATGCCCTCTCTCCGCTCCTGCCAGATACTATGCTATTTCTTGAGCTTCTCTGCGATCTTGTGACGAAGGTTTAATATAAACATATCCTGCATTGCCCAGGCGAACCCCGCCACGTGTTCTTCTGCCAGATAAAAAGATCTTGCGTTTTTCACGGTCAGTGGACTCAGTTATCAAAAAACAGTCAATGATTCGGACTCTTCCACCTCCAACTACTTCAGGATTGAAGTTTTTTTTTCTCTTCTTTTTTCTTTTTTTATATTATGTATTCATTGTTAAGGTACAAGAAACCACATGAAGCTCTAGCCATGGCGACACGCTTCCTCTCCCTTATCTTACTCAAAAGTGCAAATTGCACTTTTTTCAACACCACAGAATTATCTTGAGTTTTCCGCGTAATGTGACAAGTCAGGTTACATGAGTCATACATGGATCCCACTACCCCACCCTCAAAAGTGCGCAAGGGTGGAAAGGGCAAAAAGCCGACTGGGGAAAGTCAACCACCATCGGATGCTGGCCCCTCTACGGCCACGCCACGCCACTGCTTTTTGCCTCATGGCCTCCCTTTACGCAAATGACAGAGAAGCTCCACGCTACCGCAATTTCAATTGGATAAGTGGTCAACACCGGTTGACTACTACATATACCTTTTCAATCACGCAGCCGCAGGTATGAGAATCGAAAACCCGCCTAGGGAAAGTGTCCACATAATGGTCCTCGTGGACGTAATCCGGATGATCCACCAAGACCACCGGTCGGGTATTGACGCACTAATGGAAAGTGTCGACATCCTTTCGGAGGAAATAGTCGCTTTGAAAGCTGAAACCCCCCGCCCTGAAATGCCCACACCAATACCTTTTAAGGTTGCCGAAACGAAACCCCTGGATGTCAAACCAGACCCAAATCCCCCATTGGCTATGCACCCGCCCCCTCCTGCCCGTACTACGCTATTGACCACAGTAGTCAAGAAGGGCAGGAAGACCAATAATGTTACCAGAATGGTTGGACCCCCTACAATGGCCCTACCCCCCCCGAAGAAGGCCCCAACCACTAGAGAACGCTGACTCGTTGTCAAACGAGACGGCCCTCCATGCGCTATATCCGCGCTGGATCTCCTTGATGAGATAAACAAGGCGCTAGCGGGCACCTATGTACCAACAGTCACTGTGAAAGGTCTCATGGTCACTCTCACCACAATGGAATCGACAAAGGCCACGCTGCTTAACCGCAAAGTGGGCTCCTTCCTTCACCTTATACCTGGGACTGTCGGTGTCCATCTGGACACACCGGTAACACACCTTCTGATGCACGGAATCCCGACCTCATACTCAATGGACACAGTCCCCACAGAACTGACTACTTGCAACTCTGGATTGGCCCTCGCTGGGCAACCCAGGTGGCTCACTACTGAAGAATCATGCGTTGGGAAGTCCACCTTGACAGTGGTCATTGCCATGACAGGCCCTAGAGCCCTTGACTTCATTGGCAGGCACCTAGCGGTTTTCTCCTCAACATATAGGACCGAGCGCCGCTTGCGCTTCAACTCCCAAACTCGGTACTCCAATTGCCACACCTTTGGGCACCATACCAACAAATGCACCAACCAGGCCTCTTGCCGGTGGTGTGCTCTCTCTCATCCTACCGAGGCTCACACTTGCCCCACTACTACCTGTCGTGTAAGAGGCCAACCTTGCAACCACATCTCGCTTAAGTATGTGAATTGTGGTGGCCCGCACGAAGCCCATACTTTGACAGGTCCCTCCCGCCCTGTAAGGATGCCTGAAGGCCCTGAGGAGGATGTTGAGAAGGAGATGCCAGATACTTGAAGTTTGTAACTTTGACGGTTATGGATTCACGTGGACCTCGCGTCCACAACTTTTATTATTTTTTGATGAGGAAGGGTGGAGGATTTCTTTTGTTGAATTGGGTTTTTAGGCCATAACTTAGGTTAAATGCTATGGTGTTCCCTGTAGCTAGCTACTAAATATAACTGCGGATTTGATATAAAAAAAAGGAAAAAGGGCTAGCCATGGTGAAAACAAAACCTTAAATCCAAAGCGAACAAACAAAGGGAAAAGTCCATCACCAGGCTTCTTCAAAGGGGGGTCCGTACTGGTCCCTGGCCCACATACAGGTAGAAAAATCATAAAAAGTAAATTAAGGAAACCCTCCTCAAGTAGCGGAAATCCATAACAATTATGAGAGGCAAGAACAAAAAACCTATCCCTCATGAGATGACAAAAAATAACCAACGGAGACCATAGAGGAAACATGTGAGCTAACCAACAGGCCAGCTGAGCTAGGGCAGTTGAACATCCCTGGGGCAAAGGCCGTGTTCATGCTTCTGATGAGACTGGAAAGTGGGCAGAGAAGGACAACTGAGGAATAGACAGGGGCGTCGGGGGACCAGTCGGAAATCCCTTCAAGGTGGCGGTCTCTGGCGGGTCCCTTTGCCGGGTAAGAAAGGATTATATAGTCGAAGGTTTTGGGGGCTTCGCCACACTTCTGACATGTATGCGGTTTACTAGTATCTCACGAGGGATGAGCCTTAAGGTAGCTCTTATTGGACCTCATCTGGTAAATCTGACCCGCATTGAATTTATTGAGGCCCATGAAGGGGTGTGGTTTTAGTGAGGAGGGGTAGTGGTACCTGGCAGGGTTGGGGTGGCGGGGTGCCATTCTTCCGTTGGGGGGTTCTGGCACTTCTGCTTTGGTTAGGGGTGGGACCTCCCGTGGGCGGGTCTAGGTAGGATTTGGTGAGGAGGTGTTGGGAGGTGACTGGGAGGGGTTGATCGCCCTTCAGCCTTAGGAGAAAGAGCATTGAGTAGACGATTGCGTTGATTGCCGGATGGGCATGGTTCTTGGATGGTGGTCTAGGTTGTGTTCATTTCAGTGGGAGGAGGCTACCCACATTCTTGGCCAAGAGGCGGTGGTGGTCTTGGGAGTAGCGATGTTAGAATGAGGTTTGGACAGAGGCGGGACATCAGCAAAATATTTATTCCTCTTCCTGTGCGTCAGACGCACAGGACGCACAGGAGGCACAGGACGCACAGGACGCACAGGACGTAAACTCCCATTCTGGATGCGACGTCGATCCGACGCCGCGTCCAGAAGATTCGCTCAACGTCCCATTGCGTCCTGACAACGTCCTGAAACGCACCCTACGTCCTGTGCGTCCTGACGCCTTCCGACACTAGCCTATCATGTCCTGACGTCTTCCGACGCTCGGGTATCATGTCCTGACGCCTTCCGACGCTAGGCCATCGTGTCCTGACGCCATCCTAGCGTCTGTTGTATGCGCCTTCCCCATCCCGATACTTATACCCTCCGCACTATTTACCTGATCCTTCCAGACGCCGGTTACTTCTTGTCATGCCTTCCAGACTCACGATACTCCCGCCCTCCATCCGCACGCACTGATCACATAGCCACTATTCTGGACCTCTTCCTCACACTCTCCCATGTTCTAGATTCAAGTTCGTTTTCCCAAAATTATCGTGATATTGCTCA
>Ga0307513_10000908_pt1 | contig 42782 bp, 39 predicted proteins | sample 15_EM_MG_FD_202174 | JGI IMG/M metagenome (GOLD analysis project Ga0307513, IMG submission 202174) | Populus trichocarpa ectomycorrhiza microbial communities from riparian zone in the Pacific Northwest, United States - 15_EM | ecosystem: Host-associated > Plants > Roots > Unclassified | place...
CATAATGCGTATGCATTAGTAAGAGTAGAGAACTGGTTCTCTAATTATCGTTCCAATCAGTTAGCCATATCTTGAAACGTGAACTCTTTGAGGTTCCTGAGTAGTCTCCCAGATGCCTCCGGGAAGTGCCTACTCAGGAAGCTTGGGTTCGGATATATGCTCTCCCCTATGGTGGCATATACCTCACGCATAATTATGCAAGCTATTCCCGCTAGCGTAATAGATAACTCGAAAAGAGGAGGGTGAAAAGTAGGACGGCTTTCCTGGCTTATCCAAGACGATGACGCCAGCGCTCTTCAGGGAGGGAGGGTGGAACCCATAGGACACTAGGGGGGATAGTAAGTGGAGAATGAGGTCAGGTGCCACGCTGTTGATGTGCTTCCAGACTGCATTGTGAGTCATATCAGGGCCCGGGGCCGATGAGGGGGAGGAACGGGCTAAAGCCCTGTCTATCTCTGTTGCCTCTAGGGACATGGCGTCCTTGTAAGGGAGGAGGATCGTCTATGGGTTGCCAACTCGACTACCTGGCAAGAAGTGATAAAGTAGGGCCATGCTAAGCTCAAGCTGCGTGGCAGCCCCAGGTAGCTCTGGGAAGCGCGAGGGGGGAAGGCCAGTGCCGAATCTTTTGGCTGTCCAAACAGTTTGCGAGGTCGCCGTCGCCAGGAAACCACACCAGTGCTCCCTTTTCGCTGTTTTCATCGCTTTGACGTATGCGAAACGGGCGGCCCTGGCTGCCCTCAGGATTGAGGAGTCGTGGCGGTCCCTCTTGGACGCCCTTAGCGTTGAGTTGTTGGCCTTAAGAAGCGCTGAGAGTGATGTAGACCACCACGGTTTTGATCTGTGGGTGATGGGTTTGAGGGGGGTGTGGAGGGCCAGTGTGGCCGTGACTTTGTTCAAGTTGGTATCGAACCAGACCCCGAAGAAGTGTGACATCGGGAGGGAGGGGGGTGGATGGATTGTCAGTGCTTTAAGGGCGTTGTCCACCTGGGGCCAGTCGGTGGTTTCTTACTCACCTTGACTGCCTTTTATATAGTCAGTTCCTTTATAGAAAAATTGTACTTGCTGCAAGCCAGGCACCCTCAACTCTCTTAGTTTACAACCACAAATGAGTGTATACCCACTTCATATTATCTTAGGGTAGCAAATCGCTCTTAGGGTAATATTCTCACTCAAGGTGCAATATATTTACCTGTTTTCAATAACTAATAAGCTTTCTTACAGACCAGCTCAGCAAAGTACGTTTCTATTACAAATTGTGGCTAAGTAAGGCAGATTTCACATGACTAATGCTTAATAGTAATAGGCATGTTATGTTTCATGCTATGAAGTCAGTTGACTCATAGTATCTCACATGACTACACAATAGCGAGTTATTATTATGTTATGATAAGATGATTCATTTTCTAATTCACAATTGTGACGTCAGATGATGTAATGATTTTCGTATATGACTCATATTATGAGTCATGAGTTTCAAGTATGTGATTCACGCAATCGCATGCCTTGTCTCAGGACATATTATTGGTTAAGGGTTATTGCACAGATGACTCATATGGGTAAGGTGATTGATTGTATAGTACAACCCTTTATGAGTAATCATGCGGATTGGGTGACTACTATAGATTAGTGTTCAGGATATGGGTGGAGTGAAGATCAGATATAAACAGGGGACATTTCACTATAAGAAGAAGATTTTCACGCTACTGTCTATGTATATTCTTAGTTCTAAGTTTTATGAATAAAATATTACTTTATTTGCTTGTACTTGGTATTACCTTTCACTTTAAATTGATCTGGCGATCAATGCAAGCCTACCGAATGCAACTATAACAACAACTGCCAAGTAGTTCTGAAGGGTTAATGATACCCTGATAGGAGAAGAGTGTCTATCATATTTAATGAAGCGATAACAAGCAAGAAGAGTCATCGCCTCATAGGAAAATATTCTATTATCAATATAGCATGGGGCAAGCTCAATTGTCAAGAGTGAAAGATATTGTTATTGGTTCCGAAGTCTCGGTTGCTCATTGAAGGGCTACCAATATTTGGCCTGTGAGAAATTCCTAACTACATATAATCAGGAGAGAGTCTATCTAGGATAGCTAAGAGATCCTGTGTCCCAGCATTGGATACTGCTAGTGAACTCTTAGGCAAATTTGAAGCACTCAACAGAAGAAACCTAACGTGTAATAATATAAATAACAACTGTTTCAGGAACAAGCCTAATGAGTCCTCAATAGGTATTAGTCAAGACAGCAGAGGGGATGAAAAAAGAAACAAAGAAATCTTGGCTAGAGGAGATAAGAAGGGTAATCCTCCTTAGACAAGTAGGTTCTAATATTTCATTAGTTACCTGTTCACTATCTGACACATTCCAGGAGTCACAGTACACTAGCAGCTATTGGAGGGAGTAGTCAGAAGGGTGAAATTCTTGTGATATCTAGTATATAAACCACCTAATTTCTATAGAGTTTGCCTACTAATATATTGCTGCAAAAGGTGACAATTTCAAGGATGCCTACTTTGAGGTACTTAGGTCTAACTAGAGAAATGAGCCAACTTGAAGAAGCAAAGAGAAGATAAACTGTATTTTTCGATATAGGGATTCTTTTGTCAATATACTTAGTATATGGGCAAATGCTGCCATAGTGCTAAGTGGTATTAGAGGGAAGTTGTCCCATCATATTGGGTCTCACCAGATAGGAGAAATTGACTTCAGGGATTTGCGATTGTATTATTATTGTAAGATATGAGGGAGAGGATCCTGTTTTCCCAGGAGAGCTGTTATTATTATCATTGTAATTTTTTACACTAATTAGCAGCTGGATGCCAGTATAGCAGAGAATGTGGCTGGTCAATGAATGAGAGCGTATTTATTGGAGTCTGGAACTCAGTAAAGTCTGCAATGTGAGGATCCAGGATGCAGGAAATGGGAGAACCAAATGAGGTGAATGAAGGGTATGATTTTGGTATGAGAATGAAAGGAAATGGCATGATTATATTCAAGAGACTTTCTGCAGATCACACATGGATTTATGTATATAACAATAGCATTACTTCCAGACGATAGAAAAGATAGCTCTCCGAAATACAAGCTTGGCTTTGATATGTGTTTCCCTGTCATGAGCTTGTTTGTACTTCTTGATCTGAAAGGTCCCTCCTTCTCGTATCCAGCACTCACAACATTAGACAAGTCAGTCAAACTGAGGCACATTTGTTACAAAGACTCCTTAGCCACTCAACTCTGAATTTTGTGGATGGCACAATGTCTTACAAACCCTTGCCTAATCGCTTGAGCACATCCCCTCCTCTGAATGGCTAAGAAACCTGTAGACTAACCGGAGGAGTTTGGCAGACTTACCCTTAGCACATGCTATCGTTTAAGGTTTGGTTTTCTCCTTCATTATTCCCATCTTGTAATTTTACTCTGCTTGCTGCGAAAGCTCTTAGGTATTAGAGGGTTGCCTACCTCTAAATTTGGATTGCCATAAACCTTGAAACCCCTATCTGCTTATTCATGAATTGTTATCACGATTGCAAATGTCGTAATATTCTAGTCTGAACAACAATGACTCAATTCTTTACTGAATCCAGTCTACTATATTTTCTAAATTACTCATATTTATATTTTTAATTGCTATCTCATATGCTTACTTGATTTATAAGATTGAGGTATTAGAGAAGGAAGTACAGTTTGCATAATGAAAATATCTCCTTTTACCTAAAACTATTTCTTGACTATAGCTACTTTCATCAGCCCCTCCAATCCCTTCCAGTAACTAAACTTCAAATCATCTACATGTTGTCTTTTAATAAGCCTTACAGTGATCCCTAATCTCTTAAGAGTTTATAATCTATGGATATTTGTTAATGATAGAACTCTTTACTCCCTACTAGAAGAATACAATCATTGATAATATGTGTCACATATTGTAACTAAGTAAAGCATATTTCCCATAAGTAATACGTATTAGTTATATGTCTGTTGATTTTTATACAATAAGATTACTTGACTCATGGTAGTTTATATAACTGTACAATTGCATGTTATTAGAGACATCTTTCTCATCTGCTCCACCTCCAGGGATTGAAATCTCAACACCATGGGAAATCATCGTGAGAGTGTCCTCGGCCTCTGATCTTCCCCGTCCGTGGCACCTGCTCGGGGGTTCATCACTCCTTCATCTCTTTCCTCTCTCTGGGGCCTTTAGCCTCTCCTCCCTGGGGTTATGGATTCCTTCCTGGTTCTGTTCTGTCTTCGTTTTAGCACGCTTGCGTTGATGTGGCTACCCCTCACTCCGCATCTTGCAAGGCGTCTCGCTTAGTGTTTTGGATGGTGGGCAACCCGCCTTCCTCCGTCAACATACGGTCGCTACTTTCGGGCTATCGGTGCAGTAGTTGCCCTGATGGCCCTGCTCTCGGGTATTGCAAACTCTCCTGAGATGCTCGGTCAGTACGGTCGGCATTCGAAAAACAGTGGCCCTGTCTCTGTCCTCCGTGCTTGTACTTCTCGGTTGTTTGGCCAACCTTCCTCCTCCCGCTTCCCACAGTTAGATCGGCTTGCACCCTACTGCTACATCCCTCACTGGCTGTCACCCTACTGCCCCTTTAGCTGGCACCTTACTGCCCCTGACGATAGCTGGCACCTCCACCGCTGAGTGGCTCACCTCGCTGGGTGACTCCCCTCGTCCTCCTCCCCCTCCTGCGACTTGCTCTACCATCGCGAACCTTGCATTAGGTTATGCTGTGTCATGGTATATATTACCATAGCAGGAATAGCTTACCTGATAATAAAGAGCGAGGTATATGGCTCAACAGGATGACCATATATCCGAACCTATGCTCCTGAAGTTATGAGCTTCCTAGAGGCATCTGAAAGATAACTCGGACCACTGGATGAGTGCATGTTTCAAGATATGTTTAGCTGATTAGAACAATGTTTGGAGAACACTACTCCTCTTACTCTAGTCGCATATGCATATTGCTGCATAATGCTTTGATAGCTGAATATCAGAACTGATCACTCCATATTCCACATTACTATTGGTATGTAGGCATTTGGACTGCATATTCATATATAGTCTATCATGACGAAGAGATCGAAGACTGTCTACCGGTGGAGTGGGGACACCCTCAGATGAAAGAGCAGTTCAGGAGATTCTCTGAGTTGAGCTGGGCAAGTTTTCAGGGTCAAACGGTGTTCGCACTTTGTTCTGACGAAGTGAATTGTTAAGAAGATACTTCTTAACTAAAGAAGTCGAAGTAGCATGAACATTAGAATAAATAGTAGACCTCTCCCGGTGGTTGAAGAATCATCAAGCAACGGAGAAGAGACCTTAACAATATAACAAGTTAGCGAGTTATATTTAACTCTTTTATATTTGACTACTCTGTATTACTTTACCTTTATCAAACGATTATCAACGAGCCTTCCTGACTATTCATCCGTTGGCGCAAATATCGTTGGCCTAGTTAGCCCGGCATCCTACCATGTTAGCTACCCCTTAACAGTATAGCACTACCTCCTTGGCTCATGGTAAAGTCTGAAGCAGTGCCGCCCCCTGGCTTTTGCCTTGTTGGGATATAGCCTGCCCCTGTACCCTTTGGTTTGGGCTCTCGAGTTACTTTTTCTTTAAGGTTGCACAATAGTGGTTTTATTCTTTCCTCCCTGTCCGCACTTGGTGCCATAAGAATCTTTTCATTTGTCTTCGGGGCCGCCGAAGGGTTTTGTCTTGTTTTGGTTTCATTTCTATGATGTCTTTCCTTACGTGTCTGGAGGAAAGTATTGCTTCATGGTGCTTTTGTCTTAGGTGCTGGCAGGGGGGGGGGCGTTCTCTGAATTTGCGGGGCTTGGTTTTTTCCCATGAGGGAGTGACGCGGGTGTGGGTTGTTAGTTTGGTGGGTTTTGTTTTCGCTATAGCTAGCGCTCCATGCGATTTCTTGTACCTTAACAACGAATATATGATAAAAAAATAAAAATAAAAAAGCATGTTATTTCTCTAGAGAGTTTGTGCAAGAGGAACTGGGGGGCAGTTAAAGGAAAAGAGGCCCAGGTCTCTGAATAAGTTTGCACATCAGATCAATGTGGGTTCGTAGCTGGAAGATCGGCATGGAGTAGGGTAATACGGCATTGCACTCAAATTTGTTACCTTCGCAAATTAGGATTCTCAGATACTTGTACACAAGTTAGGTACTAACCATACTGACCATCATAGAACAGGTGATAATCTACTACTGAATGCCCAATATTATCATCAGTAAATTCCTTTAATAAAACCCGAAAAGAGCAGTGTGTTGCTGCTGGTTTATTGTTCTGAAGTGATTGGATCTCTTCAGGTCTGAAAAGCCATATTTTACATCTCTTCCATGTCTCGCTACCCTCCTGGATGTCCAAGACCTTTAGGTTAACAGAAAATAATGTGTTTTCCTGCCACCTAGTTCTCCTTGCGCAAACTCTCTATTATCATGAGATAATTGGTGGATTATTTTGGAACTCACAATTGTAAGGTCAGATAATATAACCACTTTTGCACATCTGGTTTAAGACAGCTATATTGTATATCAAGGAGTTTGTGATAGTGTAAGGCTTGGCCTAAAAATTCGTGTAGCTCATTATAATCCATGTTCAAATAATAGTTTTCACAATAATATCTAGGCCAAAAGACACATTATTTTTTTCACAGTGTATAAATCACATAAACAATACAATAGTATAGACTAGAAATAGGCTTTAAACATGAGATGATATAAAAACTATCTGGCTCAACAATTCTAAAATAACTATATTTCCATGAAGAATTGAACTCCCGCATATCATTTAAACTCGTGAATGAATGCCAAGGTGTCCCCCATCACTAACTCTTTAGTGTACTCTATAAACATTATAAACCCTGTAAGTACTCAACTAATGGGCCATGAGGCTAGGACCTTGAAGTTGCCTTTGCTGGTAACGTATTATACCTAGTTATGGGTCACCCCCTAGTAAGGGTCACTATTTTCACTTCGTCAAAAGCAACAATACTTACAACAACCCACTCACTATACATCTGAAGAAGCTGATATTTGAATAGTTCAATGTCTTGCACCTGGTAATAATCAGCATAAAAGAATATTAGCAAAATAAAATAAACTGCACTCTTGAAACACACAAGTGATAATTGATGATTGAATTACTATTTGTTCGATAATCAGTACTTGGAATAGATTTCTAGTTAATCTTTTCATGTAGCAAGTATTAGGAATAGGTTGTTAATAAACTGTAGGTATTAGAAATGGAAATTTCGATCTACAAAACGTGAGCTATAAGTTTGAAAACAGGGTAAATTGAGATATTTGATATTTAAGAGAGTATTAAACTTAATAAGGTTTATCATATTCTCATGTTTCTTTTAAGACACCAAACTTTGTATACTACTACCTTAACATACTCACTTTAATATATATTAATTGAAAGATCATTGGACTCTTTCTGCTCTCTCAGTTACCATTTCTTTAGTATTGATCTTTTCTATACTTTGAACTTTATTTATACTATTTTCCATACTTTCCAAAACCTAATATATTGAATTCAATCTTTCCTTCAAGTACGTAGCATGTTAAGACACTATTGGAAGTGCGAGAAAGCTAGTACCCCTTCTAAATTTTAAAAATTCACTTTGTACTTTATACTCTTAAGAATATCTTATTCCACATTCAGTTTTGATTGATTTTACATGAATTTTCCATTCAGATGTATTTGAGATGAGTATACCTACTATATAAAGTGGGTTTGAGCTAGAGGAAGTAGTTGTAGTGAATGAAAACCAGTATCGGTTGCATATTTGTACAAAGTTTGTACACATTAAATATAGTTATTGTATAGGAAATATAAACAAATAGAGGCTTTAAAGATAGAGGGAATGATTAAAACAAATATAGAGAACTGGGAAGTAGTGAGATTTGAGTATGGAGACTAGATATTTGATTGTTCATGAAGAAAATTGTGAAATTCTTGAGAGAGTACTTATAAGAGAATATAAAAGGTATTTGAAGATTTAAAGCAGAATAATACATATCTCAGGATAGCAGAATACTGGTAAAGTCAACAGAGGCAAATATTTATCATATTAGAAAGCTATTGAATGATAAACAGTGTGTAAACTATATTAAAGAATAACTAGTATAAAGGACATCACTGCGAGAGCAGAATGAGTCCAATGATCTTTCAATTAATATATATTAAAGTGAGTATGTTAAGGTAGTAGTATACAAAGTTTGGTGTCTTAAAAGAAACATGAGAATATGATTAACCTTATTAAGTTTAATACTCTCTTAAATATCAAATATCTCAATTTACCCTGTTTTCAAACTTATAGCTCATGTTTTGTAGATCGAAATTTCCATTTCTAATACCTACAGTCTATGAATAACATATTCCTAATACTTGCTATATGGAAAGATTAACTAGAAATCTATTCCAATTACTAATTATCGAACAAATAGTAATTCAATCATCAATTATCACTTGTGTGTTTTAAGAGTGCAGTTTATTTTATTGTGATAATATTTTTTTATGCTGATTATTACCAAGTGCAAGACATTGAACAATTCAAATATCAGCTTCTCCAGATGTATAGTGAGTGAGTTGTTGTAAGTTTTGTTGCTTTTGACGAAGTGAAAATAGTGACCCATTACTAGGGGGTGACCCATAACTAGGTATAATACGTTAAGGTCTGTCTCTTTTTCTTTTTATTTTGTCTCAAACACGGGCTCACAGGGTCAGTTTTCAAAATGCGCTGGCCCCCCTATCCAGGCAAGGGAATTTCAGACCTCTTTGCCTCGGGTCCAATTATTTGAGTTCTCACGGTACAACAAGATTGAGCCTTTTTTCTTCCCTTAAAGGAACCTTCCTGGTTTCTTCTCTATTTCTATCTCTTTTTTTGCTGATTATTCACTTTCCAGTACAATACTATAATACTAACAAGTTAAGTGTGAGGCAAGCGAGTTTGGAACAGTATTGGAGTAAATAATCTCATTAATGGCATACCCATATTGGCCATGACTAATCCTTCCTCACTGGTAAGCATTTACTCTACCAAATCAACAGAATCAGAATCGATTATTGATGATCTCTTGTAAAGAAGCCAGGATCGGCACCAACCTCGATAGCTTTCTGCATTTTTGTTCTCATCAGCTGCAATAAAAAACTGCTCTTCTTTTCTCTTCTCTCCAGCTGGCATTAATTCTGATAAAGACAGTAAAAGTAAAGTAAAGATTCTGGATTCAGAACTTTCTATTCGGGGCCCATTGCTCTTTATTGAGTCCCTTACACGCTTTTCATTTTACACTCACTTGACAGGTATTACATCGTATAACTACAACCTCTCTTGCAAAATGCAGTCACCAATTGTGCACTTGCCAAGGAAATCCTGACCACCCATCACCTCTCATCACCCCCCTTTTCTGACCAGTTGTCACTGACCATCATCATGTCAGAACCGGTCAATACATCAGCCCTGCTCACTGCCAACAGTGGAATGCGTAGTAGAAATTGAGCTAGAGAAATTGCTTCAAGTGGTGCCGGAAGTGCTCGGTGATGTCCAATATAATTTATCATGATAATATTATTATTATATCACTATCCAAATCTAGTCTTTGACCCCACGGCGATGGGGAAGGTTGAGGTGCAGGGTGCCGTTGGTCGTCGCTGGGCGGTTAATTTTGTCCACATACGATACTATCATATAAACAACCGATAGTAATGGTTATTTGGAACGGCAGTATCTAAGCAGGATTTTTATGTGTTTATCTATTATGGATTTGGGGCCCTGGATTACGGTATGTCTTGTCGCCTTTTTTGTGTTCAATTATATGGAGTCACGTGGTAATGTATGTGTCCTCAGAGGGTTAGGGTTAGGAGAATTAGGAACCCGGACTTTTTGTTGGTGGGTAAGTTTTGACTACGTGTCCTACCGGCAATTTGAGATCTGGCCCTGACTTTGCTCTTGGTAATGGGTGCGCATACTGGATTGGGAGGTCGTGAATTAGCATGTCTCATCCCCCGATGCGGTAGCAGTGGTCCATAATCGGAAGTATGATAATAGGAGAAAAAAACAAAACAAAGTCTTCGCAAAGTGTAACTTTCTCTTATCGCCTTCTGCGGAGGGCAGATTTACCGGCAATCGGCAAAAGATGCGTCGAGAAATAAGGTTCTTTTTTGTTCCGTGTCTAGGGTAGCAGTTCCGATCGGCTAACCCTTCGGCCAAGCTCACTTGATCAGGAACCAATCCATAAGTTACTCTTGGCAAACGCTAGTAATTTCTGTTCAGACTTCGAAGCTATCACCGTAAAAGTAATCTATTGCCCATTTATTACATCTATTATAGTCTATAAAAAAACTGGCAATATTTATGGCAAGACGTAACCGCTATCGAATGTGTCAGTGGTGCGATCAAGAATGTGACTGAGATGGATGGTGAGATATACCCGTCGACAATGATATCGGTTCCGGTGGTGTATGTAGCAGCATCACTGGCAAGGTAGAGGTACGCACCCTTGAGTTCATTTGCCAATCCCTCACGGCTACAGCTCGTTAGCTCTGCACACTCTGAAGCCTCGAGGGGAGCTCGGAAAACTTACTGAAGGGGAATTTTCTCCTTCCAAATATCCTTTGTCTCCTTGGGCACGAAGTCGCTAATCTCGGTAGCAATGTAACCTGGACTGACCGAGTTGGCTCTGGCAAAACCGGCCCACTCAACAGCCAGCCCCTTCACATAGTGGATAACCGCCGCCTTGGCTGCGTTGTAAGCGGTCTGCAACTGCGGAATATTGGTGATGTGACCACTCATACTAGCGGTAGCAATGAATGAGCCAGTTCCCTGACGGCGGAAGTGCAAACCGGCGGCATATGCGGAGAAGTAGACACTATCGAGATCGGTAGCGATGATCTTGCGATAGTGGTCAAATCCCTCTTCACCAGCATCGAGGATAGCACCTTTGGTCCAAGGGATTCCGGCGTTTGCAACGAAGATGTCGAGGCGGTTGTTGAACTCGGACACAGCCATGTCAACGGCCTCTTGTACTGCCTTTTGCGAGGTCACATCCACCTGATAGGCAGCGGCTGGATAGGATTTATCGGAGTTAGTTACGTCATAAACAGGGGGGATAGTTCAGGGACGCAGTATACTTTTGACGCCCCATTTCTTGCCCATCGCTTCGGCTCTCTCAACAGCTTTTTTATTGCTGTTGTACCAGATGACAACGTTTGCCCCGGCCTCGGCAAGTGCGTCGGCTACGGCCAATCCAATACCGGCACCGGCTCCCGAAACAATAGCGGTCCGGCCTTTGAGGGAGAAGAGAGGAAGAACAGCATCACCGTCTCTTGGGGAGTACCTATCGATGGTGGTCATTATGGAAGATGGATATTCGATCGCGGTTGGATTATTGCAGGAGATGGTGAGTGGAGGATGGAGGAGGATGAGGACGAGGGAGAAGAGCGGAGCTTTATTTAAGAATGAGAAGCAGCGGGGTATGCGTAGCATATTATTTAGCAATTTATCGTAGAAAGGGTTCCCGGGTTAGGTGCTCGTGGAGTAATTAATAGCATCAATAGTGGGAGGGGGCAAAGTAGAGTTCGAACACCTAGCCAAAGATCACGTGGGCGGAAAGTAGCCTGCAGGGTGTGAGCTTATTTCGAGAGCCTCAAGTGAAAAACGTCCGAATTCAGTAAAGTAACTTTGCAAGGATGCGGGTGCGACCGGAGAAAAAAGAATACCAGGCAACACCTCCTCCCCCGCTGCCCCCCCCCTCCTTCTCGCCCCACCTAACGCAACCCCATCACCAGGACCATCATCGCCATCGCCATCGTCGCCCTTTGCCCCAGAAAAATAATTACTATACAATGGGCCCCACCTTATCTCCATTGACCAAGCTCGTCTTACCGAACTTCGATTCCTTCCTACAATCCCTCGCAAACACACTTTCAACCACTCCCGGACAGCCAGTTTCTAACTCCACATCTTCTTTCTGGTTATCTGATCCCCCACCAGTATTCACGCATCAATCGCCTGCCTTCCCCACCTCTGCAGATGTGGTGATTATCGGTAGCGGGATAACTGGTACCGCCGCTGCAAGAACGTTGCTGGCTAACTCACCGGACTTGCGGGTTGCTATGCTGGATGCCCGCGAAGCTTGCTCGGGCGCAACTGGTCGCAACGGGGGTCATATTAAACCTAACCCTTGGGAATTATTCCCGGGGCTCACACCAACACTCGGGAGGGAGAAAGCGAGGAAGGTGACAGAATTCCGAATGGGTATTCTCGACAAAATGATCGCGGTAGCAGATGCTGAGGGCGTCACGGAGGAGTGTCAGATTAGAAAGGTGGAAGCACTGGATGTGCATTTTGATGCCGAGAGTTGGGATACCGCCAAGGCTTGTTTGGGTATTTACCTGGGGGAATTTCCGGAAGAGATTGGGAAATGGAAGGTGTATGAGGGAGAGGAGGCAAGGCAGGTGAGTATTTAATTACTGCGATCCCTGTGGTGAGTGGATTGGTCACATCTTGAGATCCCGGTCCAACCAATAGGCTTGGATAACTAGCATGGAGTTCGCTACGCCGTAGGGGGGGTATCCCAGAATTGGATGGGCTGGTCGACTACTCTAGTACGTCACATCTCGGGGATAATCCTAATCTTAATCGAATTCACGACCTCGGGACGGTTTTAATTTGCTCCACGAGCCCCGTCACCATGGCCCAGAGCAATCTCAGAACCGGGACTGCATAGAATCCCCTCCTAGAAACTGGGTCGGCTTTCAACCCGAATTTTCCTATTTCGAATCTCAGATGTGACCAGGTCCACCGGCGCCCACAACTTTCCCGGGTCCAGTTTCATGGCCGACTAACATTCTCAGAAATTCTCCACCCCCCACGCCAAAGGCATCATCGCCGGCCCCGCTGGTGCCCTGTGGCCCGCCCGCTTCATCCATCCTATCCTCGCACGCTTGCTCTCCACGCACACTACGTTCACGCTTGATACCCGTACCCCCGTTACATCTATTGCGCCTCCAGATTCCACCACATCACCCTACATCGTGCACACTCCGCGAGGAGAAATAAAGGCAACTCACATTCTCCACGCAACTAATGGCTACACAGCAAACCTCCTCCCCGGTCTCACGGGAGCGCTATTACCAATTCGTGGAACCATGAGTGCGCAATCCCAACCGACAGAAAGCGTTTTCCACCGCGATAGGAGCTGGCAGTTCCAATGGGATCAAGGCTACGATTACCTGACTACACTTCCTGACCGAACGGTAATGTTTGGCGGAGCTCTTCGTCAGGCGTTAACTACCGAAATTGGGACTGTTGACGATAGCGTTGTTGATGTATGCACTACCGTCCATCTCTCGGGGGTTCTCCCCGCTCTCGGGGTGGATACGAAAGTGCAGAAGATCTGGACCGGTATTATGGGATTTTCTGGCGATGTGCTTCCCTGGATTGGTGAAGTGCCACCGGAGATCTCTGGCCGTCAGCAAGGTGTCGGGAAGGAGTGGGTGGCCGCAGGGTATACGGGGGATGGAATGTGCACTGCTTGGGGAGCTGCGGAGGAGGTTGTAGCGAGGATATTGGGGCTGGAAGGTGGGGTAGGGATAATTGAGGAGATGGATGTTACCGTTGAGAGAGCCCAGAGAGCGAAGAGCTTAGAAGGGCTGGTGGGAATGTTCTTTGGATAAAGTGATTATTATATAGATGGGGGGCGAAGAAGCAATGTTCCAGTCGCTAGTTGTGACTACCCTACCTTGCAAGGAATTAATTCACCATTAGCCCATCATAGAATGGTGAACAAAAACTTAAAAGATGATCTGAAAACAAGAAGGATAAACCTATCGAGCTGTTATATTTTTGATTTCTTTACTTGCTGTGTGTTGGTCTGCTCCAGGTTAAAAGCGGTGTGTTTAGGTGGGAAGTTGCGCCACGAATACCAAGGAAACCACTAAAAGCTTCTCCATAAGTCTCAATTTATCATCAAAAATTGTGGGGAGAGAAAATCAGGGAGATAGCTAGAGGCTTCAAGCTAAGGTAAGACTGGGCGGTGGATTAGGCGGGGATGCAGATGAGCTAAAACTCACCCGAAAAGTTAGAAATACCGAAATCTCAATCAACCTTAGCGCACAACACTAAGAGGGTGGGATTCAGTGAAGAAGGAGGTATCATATATCCGTCCAGCGGGCTCTCTATAATAGATCTGTCTGTCGTTGAGCGGGATTTGGAGCATTCATTTTCTCGAGCCTGCCTTGCCTTGGGGAGGATTTGTTGCAAAATTGATACCCATTTCACTCCCGCGCTTGATAGATTTTCCGAGGCCAGTTCTGTATGTATCATAGGTTGTTTATCAATTTTAAATTTTTAAACCATTTTTTAGCAGATTCGATGTGCCATTCCGTTGCTAATTGAGAACTTTTTGGATTGGAGTGACTTGGCTAGGGATGGTATCGGAGAGGTACGGTATGATAGGCGAAATAATGGGTGGTGTTGAAAGGTTTTCTCGTGCGGGAGTTCAAGTATTAGGGAGGAGGAGTGTGAGTAGGGAGGTATCATATCATAGTAATCTCACCTCAAACGCAATGACAAAAAGGAAATTATCGTCAGCAATTGGGAGCACGCTTTGCCACCCTCGTTTTCGAAAACAATGAAAGCTGCCATTCTCCACCTCTTTTCTTCCTCTCCGCCTCTCTCCCCCTTGCTTGCTCGTCAAACTTTTATTATCTCGCTAACGGTTCCTATACCGGTACGCGGGTTTAACTTTCTTCACCTTCTTTCCATCGCTTTCTGGAATTGGATTGAGCACATCAAACCTCGCCTTTCTGCACTAAAAACCCCAGGTTTTTTTCGGAGTCCACGTTTTTCTTTTCTCTCTTATATCCTTATTGTACATCTATTCTCGAAAGAATCATTTCCCTGCCCTGTGGACCCGACTGTTGACTCCACGGCCGGACTTCTGCAGACTCATCACCCCTCCCCACCCACGCCGGCCTCCTACAACAGACCTACACCGCCGGTTCTGTATTGGCTTACAATCACCGTCGACCCGCCAACTCTTTTGAAGTGCCAGCCTACCCTCCGGGTCAGTATTACTATTTACCAACCGTTGAAGAGCTGATCTATTACTAACTTGGTAGAACACCTGCAGATGGCGTTTGGTCATTTTATATTGTATCATTCCCCGCAACCATGACCCGTGCACGGAGCTCTCAAGCTGGCCAAGGAGTATTTAGCTCAGGCAGTTCCGACCATATCTCGCACACAGGCTGAGAAATCTAGTCATCCAACGGTCGCATATGGAAATGGGGAAGGTGTTTCTATTCTTGGATCTTTACTACGCATCGGAAGTGTTATTGCGGAGTTACGGGAGGGGTCACGGGCATCAAGAGAGGAGAGACGGGTGTTACCAAGGGAAACAGCGCGATTGAGCGAGGAAACACGCAGTGTTCCCAACCATCCAGTCAGTCCGTATTCGGGGGAGGACGGGACGGACCACGGTTCATAGTCCGTCCTTTTAGGGGTGCTAGGACGGACTACGCCCGGGAAGGTGAAGACCGGACGGACTATAGTCCCAGCGCTTGGACCTCCTGTACTAGCCCAGCCGAAACCGTACACCTCCAAACGAATTCTTTTCACATCATGGGACATCACTCGTGCCGTTGCCACTTCGTCGCGATTTTTCGGAGTCTTCAGCAGAAAAGAGAACTTGCATGGCATCGGGGACCCCGGCGCCACCGAATTTGGGAATGCGACTACCCACGCTGGAGACGTGATCACGGATATCTGTTTGTTTAAAACATGGGTTGATTTGGTATGAGGCAACATTTGCCATGACATATGGGCTGGAATGGAAAGAAGCAGCTATATTGATCGGTGGGTTAATAGATTATCACATATCTCTTAGATACTTGTATCGCAGGCTAACAATACTTTCAGATCACCCGCGCGTGGTTACTGTGTTCAACCGGAGGGCGATGATCCGCTACAATGATGCCATAAAGTGGAAGGAGCGAGCTCACTCTGAGACCCTCGTGTATTGGACTAGGGGCGCTGGCCCTGAGGGGCTAGCGGGATTTTCCACTGACGAGGGCGGCGAAACTCGCGGGAGGAGGCTCTTCTTAAGTGTTATGCTGAACCTTATGTAAGAAAGATCAAACTGGAGCGCCCGGGATTTTTGTAACTTACTTTTTCTATTCTGAAGTAATTTTTTTGTATCTTTACTATGGCAACTGCTCCAACACGATGATGAGCCCCACTTCGGAGAATATGTAGATTGCTAAGTCTTGCTGTGCCGGGTCTCGGATAGCCCAGGGTGCGGCGTGGGAGTACTTGACTCTCTGGAATAATTAGTTACTGCTGGGGGGCAATGGGAAATGTGGAATGACTTGAACTACTTTCATAATACCCTTTAATACCAGGTTTAGATGTAAATCTTCCGGTTTCTCAGCTGTTTGAGGAGGGGTCTTTCGTAGGAAGCTGTGATGCACGTTGTGTTCCGGAGAGGGGGGGGGGTTCTATCAAGTTGAATTAGGCGCTGGGTTTTTGAAGGCTCTTGCTAGGTCGAATTTCCACCCGCGGATGTAGCTAGCAAGCTTTCCCAGGCTGTTTACACAGCCCATTTTGTAGCTGGTGATTACGGTGCGCATCCCCCAGTCGCCGCCGTCTGCGATACCCTTGGTGAAGGAGGTAGAAGCGCGAGGCATCCAGGCCGTATTCCGATAGCCAGGGGGAGGTTTTGGTGGCGTTGCCGGCGGTCTTGCTCATTTTGTGGGGGTTCATGGTCTAGTATGAGTGTGGTAGGATGTAGGGCTGCAGGGGGAAGTTAAGGGTGGGGAGAGCGGCGGGCCAGTAGATTTCTTGGAAACGGAGGGCCACCTTACCTATCGCCTGTGTGTTTGCTGGGGGAAGGGAGCCAAGTTGGGTAATACGGTGTTGGTGAGGTAATTTGTTAGCGCGTCGAGCAGGACGTAGATCGTATGTGAGGGGGTCTGTGGCCATCGGCGTGTCCTAGTGGAGGTGGGAGCTCGGGCGCTGGATGGGTAGAGGTTTCCGGCAGTTTTTCACCTCCGCGATGGCTTCTTTGTTGCTTGCGCGTAGAACGATCTAATCTGGGTTCGCCCGGAAGAACTCTAGGAGCCGTGGGGCGAGGGGTTGAGAGGCGGAAGAGCTAGTTTGTTTCTCCCGTCCATTCCACGGATTGCTGCATCTCGATGGAGATCTACTGCTTCCTTCCGGATTCTGAGTCCACTTCTGAAGCTAGGCCGTTCCATGGGTATAAGGTCTCTTCCGAGATGTAGTACCATTCCCGAAGTTCGCCAGCCCAGGTGTAGTCCTCCAGTCTATGCCTGATGCATCGCACACCCCCAGCATGCGCAGGCAAGGGGGGGCGGATGGAGAAGTGGTAGGAGACATTGGCTAGTTTCTATTAAAGGTGAGTGATGGGTTGTGATGGGGAAAGGAAGGGCTAAGAGACCTTGAACTTGTCAAAAATTGCGTCCTAGAATTTCCCAGGGAGGGTATCGTCATTTCGGCGGCTCGCGGGGTCCTCATTCCATGCTCGTCTATACTCGTACTTAATAGGCTTTCCAGCCAAGGGGAAGTTGCCGGCGTTTCGAAATTTGGGATAAGGGGGGTGTAGAAATGCCAACTATGTGGATCTGGAATACTGCCTTAGCCAACGGACTTCATAAAATCGTGATAGCGAGGGGGGGATGTGTACCGGGATTGATGTGAAGAATGGGCGCAGTCAAATAACAGGGCTCCTCCGGTTTTTCTTTCGCATTGAAAATGCACTTCCTCCTTCTCATGCTTCCGCCGAGACCGGAAGGGGTAGCATTGAGTGTCGGTTCTCACGGGGCTAATACGGAGCTCTGGGAGATCCAATTTCTCGTTGATATTCGTCGCTGAGCGAATTGCCATAGTGAATGCTTCATGTTGGGAGTGATTAGTGGAGGGGGATTTAAGATTGTTTTACGGGATCCCGGTAGTCTGTTGAGTTTAGTAGATGCCACTATGAGGCTCTGCAACCTCACCACTAGTAAAGATTTACTGGGAGGCGTGCAGAGAGGGGCCGGAGGATAACTTAACATTTTTATATCCCATCGTACTGGTATCGAAGAACTGCACAACATCGATTCCCAACGAGCAACCGATCAGAACCAACCAGCCGACAAAACAAGCAAGCTCGCTGCCGTGGCACTTTACTAAAAAGCGCAAGACTACCACTATCGTAGATATCAGGAAAGGAGCGCCACCGTTGGAAAGCGTAGGCGCGCGGGTCCTAGCGCACCATCGCCGCCGTAATTATCCGGCTGCGAATCCTCCACCAGTGCTGGTGGGGTGGACCTAAAAAAAGCCTTAGAAGCATCGGGGGGGGGTGGGAGTTGATGAGTACCGCTCCTCCGCTGGTACTAAAAATTCCGGAGATGACTCCTGCTCTGATGGCAGCCTTTCCGACCCCCTCCTCCCCACTCCGCGCTCTACCAAAAGTGTAATTGCTATGATCCGGAAATGTTTTCAACCACAATGCCGGAAATCCTGTCCTCGCACTTGGCCACGACGGTAGGCAAGGACCCCGGGCTCATCGGTGCGAAGCCTCCGCGGTGGAGATCGACGAGAGCGAGATCGAGGCGAATGCTCGCAGAGTACTGTGTGAGGGGGTGAGGAAGAAGTTGGAGAAGTGGCAGGTGAAGGAGGCTGCGCTCAGGGATAATGGCGAGGCGGCGAGAAAGGCGTTGGAGTAGGGGGGGGGGGGATTAAATTATTTAATGCGGTTAGGGCTGTACAATTAAAGGTGGGCCGGAGAGCAGGTTGTGAAGAGCAAGGGGGTTGTTGGGATTGGGAAGAGGGAGGAGAAAGGTATAATATGTGCCCCGCATATGATCTTCAAGCTTGGGATCGGGGCCAATTGCTAAAGGAATATTATAGTAACAGAGGTGTCGAAGCAGGGCTTCTCAAGTCTCGACTAGTCGGGTGGGGGGTGACCACCGTAGAAGGTTTGCTTCCAACTGCAGATGCATTGCTCAATTTCTTGTTCCAGCACTTCGTTAAATAATTCCTCTCAACTTCACTTATAATATATGTAATAAAGTTAAACTACTGATACTTCAGAAGTTGATTCTCATTAGAATGCCTGGGATCTTTACGGAAGTTTTCAATCAGTCACATAGGCTCAGGATATCTCTCTGATTCTCATCATATCAGGAGGATAAACATCTGGGCCTAAGAAACTTTTAACATGAGGTTCTTGACTGAAAGCCTGAGGCCACTTACCCAAAGTGATAAAACTGAGATCATGCACGGTGCCGTACCTAGCAAGTAGGGTATTATGCCCTGCTAGCATCTTCCGCCGGACTGACTGTGGCCGGTAGTCCTTGCTGTTCTCGGAATTGGCGATGTGGAACACTGGGTTTACCTACTATTTCCCAACTGGAGAGGAGTAGCAATCGGGTAATTTTCCAATGCTTCTGGGGGGGTGGTTCCAAAATGGCTGCAAAATCTTGGGTTGGTGAAAGGAGTACAGGACATTTATTGTCGCGAATATTATCTTTAGGTGAACCGTGAATGTGACAAGAAAAACAAACAACAGTCAGCGAATACTTCCTGATACCACAAAAAATCCCTGCACTCCTGCTTCGACTGTAAAAGCTCCAACTTCCTTCACCTTCAGGTTAACTTCTACTCCACTCTCGAGATTTCGCAGACTTCGCACCCCTTACCATCGAGAGTCAACGACTTGCAAAGAGGATTCAGTCACTTCGGCTCTGGCCCTATGATATCCTCGCCAGGTGCTCCCAGACGCCGTCAAACCGCTTGTTAACACTCTCTTCAGTGGCGAGTCTGCCCAGCTTCTCTTCCTGAACAGTGATCTTCGCATGGCTGACAACCAGGTCTTTTACTTGCTCCTGGAGACGATCAATCTTCTCTTTTTGAATGATCCACTCCTTTTTGAGGTCCTCGATCCTTCTTTGCTCGATCTCACTCTGTTCCTGGAGGGCTTTGAGGGTCCCTTGTTGGATACCATACTTTGTTTGGAAGTCGTTGAACACCTTCTGCTGGCTATCTCTTTCCCCCAGGAGATCATCGATTCTTGCTTTTCGAAGCGCATTCTGGGTCTGAAGGCCTTCGATCTGTGTTTGCAGTGTCTTAGTCTCCGCTTTATGACAATCGATTTCCCCTTGCAGTCTATCACGCTGGCTTTTGAGGTCGTCAAATATCTTCCGCTGGCTATCTCTTTCCCCCAGAAGACGATCGATTCTTGCTTTCTGGATTGTATTCTCGGCTAGGAGGGCCTCGGTCCGCGTTTTCTCTGTTTTAATCTCCGCTTTGTGACAATCGATTTCCCCTTGCAGTCTATCACGCCCGCTTTTGAGGTCGTCGAATATCTTCTGCTGGCTATCTATTTCCCCCAGGAGACTATCGATTCGTACTTTCTGGATGGCATTCTCGGATTGAAGGACCTCGGTCTGCGCTTTCTCTGCAATCTCCGCTTTGTGACAATCGATTTCCCCTTGCAGTCTATCACGTTCGCTTTTGAGGTCGTCGAATATCTTCAGCTGGCTATCTCTTTCCCCCAGGAGACGATCGATTGTTGCTTTCCGGATCGCATTCTCGGCTAGAAGGGCCTCGGTCCGCGTTTGCTGTGTCTTCATCTCCGCTTCGTGAGAATCCATCTTCCCTTGTAGGCTACCACACTCTCTTTGGAGGTCGTTGGTCATCTTCTGCTGGGTATCCCTCTCCGCCAGGAGAATACCAATCCTCTCACGCCCGACATCATTCACTGCATTGAGGCTCGCGATCTGCTCCTGTTGGCTATGAATCCGTTCCTCCAGTACCACAATCTTCTGTTCGAGGGCGGCGTTCCGCTCACTCTCCTGTGCAGCATCTGCTTCACCCTTGTCTAGGGGCTGGGTTTTCAAAGCACGATTGTCGAGGTGTCTCCGGATCCATATGTCGGTTATAAAGATTGGTGGCACTATTAATGCGGTAACTAGGGTGGCCACTGCGGAGCTGTGCTCGCTCCAGAAACCTGAATCATGTAATAAGACCAAATCAGTAAGCGGGATACTTTGCTACGTTTCAATCACTAACAATGGGGCTGTACCTGGTAGCATTGAGAGTATTGGGATGAGCACTGTGGGTAGGAAAAAGTGGCTGGGGTAAAGGCATGGAAAAGAGAGCGGAGGGGAGATCAGGGTCGCTGGTGAGGGAGGCTTGTTGATTGCTTCAGGGGGAAAGTGCAAGTAGCGGGCAAAGTAGAGACTTCGGTATTACAAGTACCGGCGGGTGGAGGGACACGCAAGCTATGACAAGTTCTCTCTTATCCGTTCATCCTTCCTTCTTGTCCTTTCCCCACTCCCTTACCCCCTGGCCTTTACTTTCCTCCAGATTTTCCTTTCTCTAAACGTACCTCAATTTACATTACATTTGTTGAAAATCACAGGTGGTCACTCCGTGCTGAAGTAAGTTCCCGTTGTCACCAATCAAAAATTGGAGGGGAGGAATTAATATACCTACTGTGTGCACGATATATGAGGATTTGAATGTATGGCCAGAAATTATCAGAGAACAGAGCGGAGTGTGAAGGAGATGCATAATCACGTAGTATCACTCATCTAGCCACCCTCCCCAATTTGAAATGCGAAGTACGCAGCAGCCCGTGTACGGACTCATGGAGCACTCGAATTTCCTTTCCCCTCGTCTTTGTTCTCCTTCCCTTTCCTCTCCTTCGTCAATCCATCTTACAGCTTCTGAATAGCGACAACAAGGATTACTCTCCTTCGTTTCACTAGGTAAAATCCCTTCGTTCGACCGTTACACTGATTCTCAACTCCTCCATTGCTAAGAGTCTCCCTCCTTCCCCCGGCAGTCTGGCCTCGCTGTTATGTTTCCTTTCCCCTCTTCTAGCTCCTTTTCTTGAGCTATCTACAGTACCAACTCGGTAACCCTTTCAACACAAATTCCTCTTGCTGACTTTAACTTCTTTATTTCACTGGGTCGAAATCCTTTAGTCTGATCGCTTCCTCCTTTTTCAACCCCTGCTGTACCACCTCCCTCCGTGTCCCTCCCAGTCCGCCGAGTTCCCAGCCTTCCAGTCAGTGAGTCTTCGGGGGAGGACAGGAAGGGCTACGACTCATAGTCCGTCTTTTTAGGGGCGCCAGAACGGAGTACGCGGTTGGAAGGTGAGGACTGGTAGGATTAAAAGGGACCATACTCCTAGCTCTTGGACCTCCGGTACTAACGCAAGTCGAAATCATACACCTCCGAGCCGATTATTATCGCATCATGAAACATTATTCGTTCCGTCCCCCACGGTCCCCTACATTCCCTCACTACCCCCGGCCGTCCTCTGCAGTCCCCGGCCGTCCCCAGCCTACCCTAAACACACGTCTCACCCTGTAGGGCCCCTGGACGGTTGGGGGCCCTGCTTGCTGGCGAGATCATAGTAGGATATGCTGCTGAGGGAAATCTCTTGCTAAGGCCTGTTGCAGCATTGGGAGACATCTAGTGGCTGAGGTGTATTGTCTCGTTTCTGTCTATCGTACTGTGGTGGTTGAATTTCTCAGGTCTGAAAAGTCTTATCATCAATTTCAGAAGGTAAAGTTAGTCAGTTTGCCAGTTCTCCGACATTATTAATTTTTTCTACCTCGCTCCCGCTAAAGGTCTTCATATTGGCTCTCTAACGGGGAGCGGTGAGGATCACATCTAGAAGTAGGAAAGTAGGTTGTCGGAAATCGAGTTCCGGGAGAAAGAAGAAATCGTTGCGAGACCCCAGCACTGACAGGCTTTTCCAAACTGGTAATATTTTACACTTCCCCCTGGTCTCACCGCCCACATAGAGTGCAAGGCGTTAAGGTTAACTAAAAATAACCTGTTTTCCTGTCACGTAGGTATGTTTGAGCCAACACTTTAATGTCACCGTTGACGCAACTATGACTGTGAACGTTATTTCACTAGTTAAAACAGCCGAGAATGTGATATTCGATAATAGGAACTGGCAGAGCAACCGAAGACAATGAGTACACCTGTGCGCGTAATGATGAGTTAACGGTGTAGGTGGTCTGGGTACTTAAACCTGGCTTGGCTCCATAGTATGGGGTGAATACTGGAGCACTAGAAAGTAAGGCCTCTACAATTTTATACCACTTATCACAAGTCTAAGAACAATGTGTGGTTTGTTTGAGAAATCCTAGAGCACTAGTAAATCTTGTTTACTGACTGTGTGTTATCGTATTTTTAGGTCTGCTCTCAGCCATACGCTGTCGGGCTCCTCCTACCCCTAATGTAAACCACCCACAGGGCAGATATCAAGCCACCGAGCCAGAGAGGCCACCGAAAGCAAAGCCTACCCAGAATGGACATCCACCCTCTGGGTTTACCCATGCCGGTACCGCAGCGCCTCGACAGAGGGGATATGAAGAGTGGCAGGTTGTGTTAGAAGGTGTCCATGAGGCGAGGGAGAGGCGCATTAGACGCGTGGATGAGAGGTTAGACAGTCTGGAGGTAGCAAATGCCGCAATGATGGAGGACATCAAAGACCTCCGCTCTCGGCTCGGCATGTGTGTTAATGAGAAGGAAATCAGTGGCGGGGGAGAGTTACGGTGTAAGGAGCTCGAGTAGCTGGGAGCACTATTGCCCTCGAGCCTCGATTGTGGGAGTTGTTAGCCTTTTTTTCATTTGAACTGTAATTTACTATATCATAATAGCCCCTGCTCAATCTCCGAGACACGAAAAGCTACACAAAACAAGGAAAGGGTTAGGGTCGGGAGATAGCCGGGAGGCTAAGGTTGGAGATGAAGGGGCACTGTGGGGATAGATCGGGCATGGGGATAGCAGCTTTGACACGAATTAGTACCAGCTGTGTCTGCACCTAGCGCCAGTGCTTGAAAACGGTTTAACGGATAGTTTTCCTGTAGCTAAATACAAATAAAGGGCGGATTTCACTGCACAAAAAAAATACCGGGCCCTTGGATTGTGAGCTATGACTCCCGGGAGCGCAAGCGAGCGGCTAAACCTTTCCCCCCCGCCCCCCCGAGACAACGCTGCTCCGAAAGGTTTTGCCTAATTAATTGGCAATGGGTTGCTCCAATCCGCCATTAACTTTAAGCGAACCTGGGGAAGCGTTTGTATGTTTCCTTGTAACTAACCTGTTAGTAAAAGTGTCTTGGAAAATCCTCGGGACGCATCGTAGGAGGTAGTAGTTCCGCTACCTTTTCTCTAGCGCAGTAGTTTACAAAAGATTGTATAGGGTGGTGGGGAGACAAGGTTCAATGAAAACCCCCGATGCTTTATCTTAGCTCCCTCGGTCTTGGCCCGCAGTGTTCCCAAGCGGCCAGTCCGGCTTAAATTATCAACGGCCGCCAAAGCCGGCAGGCGCCCAGGCAACCGCAGGGTCGAGAGGATAGGCGACCCAGGCAAAGCCGCCAGATACCTTGGCAACGAATGATGCTCGCGGAAAACTCAAGACTGATTGGCTAAGCTTTTGGCCTATGACATTTTTTAAATTGAACTACATAAATTAACTGACAGATACCCAGGCCATTCCTAGGTAGTTGCGAAAGCCGTCAGGCTGTTGCCTGCTCTCACCTGGATTAGAACAATAATAAATGCTACACGGTGTCTGTGCTTCTCGATCATTTTAAAGTTAATCAATGTCGCCGCCAGCTTATCCGTATATTCAACATCTAGTTCTTGTGTTCGGGTCTTTGACCGTTGCGCATTTATTCGGACACACACCCCACGATAGCCTTCTTGTGAAAGGTTTTACCTCCGGAAGTAAAGTTTCAAGCCGAGTGATCACAACATGTTCAAAAAAAAACACTTGATGTGACGTGTATCAACCCTAACCTTAATCTGGATAAATGTCTTTCGGTAGATTAAGGTTAGGGTTATGGAACCTGAGGCTTGCAGGTCACGCAGGCCGGGCACGGCCTTGGTTTTGGAAAGACGGTTTCCCACAGTCCGGCACGACCGTCTCTGAAAAAGCCTGGGTCAGTCCGGACTGGCGGGTTGTGGAACACTGGTCGTGGGAATTCCAAGGTTCCTAGCACAAGGTCCGGAAAGAGGCCATGGGATAAGTTATCTAAGGTGAACCAGCCAAATATATCCTTACCTGACTCGGATAGCTAAGTAGAGTACCCTGATGTGGGGGGATAGTGGTGAGTTGTGAAAAATAAGCTTTTTCGAGTCTTGGTATTGGTTTATGCGGCAAGGCTGTGACTATCCTACCAGATGTGGGCAGGCAGATGGCTAGGCAATATTAGCGATCATCAAAGCCGTATCAAACTGGGCTGCAGAACTGGAATGTCGTGCGCCTCCGTACAGCCCCGTTCCAAAAGTTCTCGCACCCTGGTTGGTACTGTGAGAAATTTCCATACCAGATGTATTATAGCCCTTCTTGTCACAGTACTAGCCAGGGTGCGAGAAATTTTGGAACGAAGCTGTACTTGTATTGAGAATGCATAGAAGTATGTCTAACTCGTGGGGCCAGTGTAATGCCTAGAGTAAGTGCTGTTCCCCGAGCGGCCAAGACGGCACAAGAGCCAACCGAGTGAAGTTCAGCAGACTTACCCTTCGTATCAGGAGAGTTCACCTAACGAGTAGTGTTGGTCGGGTTGCGCGGTTACACATCTTGCTGTGCGGCAGTGATAAGGGCGCCAGTGTTCCCAACGGGCCAGGCCGGCCAGGCTTCGGTAAAGCCGGGCCCGGCCTGTCCAAATTCTCTCGGATCTAGCCTGGCCCGAGCCTGCAGGCCTGGTTAAGCCTGAGCCTGGCCTGGCCGGGCCCGCCTATAGGCCATATAGGCTTTTTCCCGGCTGCCTGATAGGCCGGCTGGCCTATATACAAGTCCCCCTCATGTGCGGAGCGAACACAGGGGGATCGTGGGGCTGAGTTTCCATTGCCAAGGACACTGAATCGTGTTCGCTCCGCACATGCGGGGGACTTGTAGCCTAGGCCGGCCTATACGGCTTCGGCCGACCCACTCATAGCGAGCGGCTGATACTTCTTAATTAATCACAAAACGAGTGATACTCAACCAACATAATATAGCCTTAGAAATTTACGCCACGAGCACAACCCTATCATACCATCAATCCCCCCTATTTTGTAAACTATTTACAGTCAACCTCTCTTATTGATGCCTTCGAAATAGTCACCGTCCTACTGCACACAGTTGATCCTTTTCTACAATTAATTCAACTAATTAATTCACTACCTCTAGTATTTTTTTGTGTTTTTTTTGCTAATAAGTGAAACCGTTACTTTATTTTTAATCATATTCCGTAATTGGGAAACATTTACCGTGAATTTTGCTGTTGACACGGAGCATAATAGCCGAAACGAGGAAAAAAATCAAAGGCAATAAACCTGAAAGAGAGGAGGGGGGGTGGGGGGTTGAATACCCTTAACGCAATCTGTTCTCAACGCTAATCTCCGGGCCTATAGGCGCCTATCAGGCCTGATGGGCTTTCGTAGGCCGATCGAATTCAGCCTATATGGGCCTAGGCTCTCTTCCGGAGCGGCCTGCCTTAGCCCGGCCTACGGCCTATAGGCCGGCCTACCATCGGCCTGGCCCGTTGGGAACACTGAAGGGCGCAAAGCACCAATTTGCTTAAGATGGTCGAGAATCTCTCACAAGGACATCCATCGAAATCTACCAACAACTTAGGAAGGGATAAACCGCCCCCTTCCCATTAGGATCGGGAATTAAGCCCTCAGTGGGAATTGAGCCTATTACAATTACGGATACTAGTTCCCGGGCATTGCTAACCCACCTGTATTTACAAGCCCTTCTCCCCTATCTCTAGGTATGACACTGCAGTTTCGATAGAGTGGCCCTGAACACCTTAAGTGGAGAATTAAATAATTATTGGCAAGGCTGCCGGAAGCGTCACTTAAAGCTCAAGACCGGTACAGTACCACACGGTAGCGATGCAGAACTTTTAAATGAACTATGGTGAAACAACAGAAACACCCAGCATAATAAGGGCCTAAGAGAGCAAGAACTTTACACCGAGGTGCAACTGTCCACATGCATTGGGGGCTTGTTCATAGGATTAAAGATTGCAGTGCCTGTAGTTCCTGTAGGGTCAGCGGCAGTGCTATTTGTGGGCTAGTAAGAACACGCTATAGGTGGGCTGCGCTTGGGTGCCTGATCAAATTGGTGGAACGAACAAAAGTTTGAAAAATATATTTGAAATGGTCCTGCCCCCGCAAGTACTCTAGAGGTAGAGGTAGCAGAAGGGAGATCCTTTACAGGCTACCCCTCTCTTAAGAAGTTTTTAATACGAGTACCGTGAGTTTCCTAAAGTCTAAGGCTGCCCTATAGGGTAGGGTTTTCGGGAAGATTATTCTTGGTGCAGGACTTGGAGACTGATTTTGAAGTCTCTTACAGGTGAGGACCAGGAGCTATGGGTTAGAATGATGGCTAGTCAGAGTTCTGGTGGCCAAGAGTCGTCTTCTAGCAGCCTCACCCAGTCAAGGCAATTCAACCATGAAGATATTTTAGTAGACACTTTTGAATCACAAAGTAAGGACCAAACAAGTGCTTTTACACACTTGACTAATAAGTTGCTAGTTTCACACAAACCCGAAGCCAACTCTGCAATAGACGAAAATGACCAGAATTGCAACAAACCATGGAAACCATTTACTTTACGAGCACCGACTATCATAGCTTCCCTCATCAGTACGTTTGCTCTCATGGTACTCATTGAATATATCAATAAAGTGACTATTGAAGAGAAGGCCCTATTCTGTGCAGGATGAGCCAGGGATGTTCCAGTGGGTGTAGTATTTTGTTACAGGTATCTACCTCAGATGATAGTTGTGGCCTTGGGTGTTGGATGGGCTGTGGTGGATCTAGATGTGAAACGACTAGAGTAATAGTTTCAATTATCGAAGCCCGAGGGAGCAACTGGTAGAAACTCGATATTTCTTGACTATCCTTATGACATCAGTGCTTTTGTGCCGATCAATGCTGCCAGAAAAGGGTGCGTTCTGGCATATCTGGTCCCGTTGAGCTATTGACAGTTAAGAATATGTAGACACTAGAACGTTTTCTGGGCTGAATTGGCCTTGTGGTTGATTTTCTTGGACATTGCGCCGCTAAAGAGCTCTCTCTTGACTACCCCTCATGTGAAATGAGATATAGACACATCATTCAGGCCATTTAAAAGGTTGATCCCATTCGATAACGAACTGGCATCTATAAGCTCTGCTTTTCATTACACTAGCTATGGTATAGCATGGCTAGGAGAGAAGGTACATTCATTCGTCAGAAATGGGTATATCGCCCTACCTTTCAAACAGGCAATCCACAGTGCCAGTCAGGATTTAACACGGTACAACAAATCTTAGACTGCTCAGCCAAGAATATAGCAAACGACACTTTTGTGCCCTCCTTCTGAGTTAGATGATATGGACGGAGGAACATACAAGTTTAGCACTGTCACATGTACCCATGTTTGTGACCCTCTCGACCCTGTGATGAACCTCAATAGAACACAGAATATGCAGAACATGATGTATATCGGGTGTGGCAACTGGTGTGACGCAGCCAGTTCCTACTTCTGTAATGACAGAAACTGCCGGGACGCAAACTTGTTCCTTGCTATCTGGTTGCAAGCAACCAATACTCATAACAAAAGTATGGAAGTTAATCTGAAGGCTCTCTGCTGCAAACCAAGTTACCACTACCAAACCCAGCAAGTCACAATCGAGGAAACTGCTGACTCCATTCTGAAGGCTGAACCTGTTGGGGGGCAAACAACTATCGCACAGAAGGAGAAAATTATTGACATAATAACCGTTGAGGAGAATTTGGAAGCAGCTGCAACAGACTTGACAGTAAATCCATGGTATTCGACATCTGAAGATCGGCACTCTAAATTGAGGTTTGAGGATTGGGGCCTCACTAGCCGATCTGGGCAGATCTGGTCAGTTATTGGATTGACACCAGGCAAGACATTTGATGACTTTTGGGACACTATCACCTTCAGCAATGGGCTGGATATGATGCGCAAACGCTTTTTTCATAATGGCTTGGAGATACTGCTTGTGGCGGATTCTGCTTGAGTGCAGGTTGGGGGAAAAAGGAGAGTTACCAGTATACGGATTGTTGTCTTCCTGGTAATTGCTCACATTCTGGCTGGATTTGTTGGGTCGGTTGGTGTTTGTCTTGGTGGCGTGTTCCTTGTCTGCTATAATGGACAGAATAATCGAGCGAGTGACACGGATAGTCTGGGGACCAAGATGGCGTTGGTTCCGGACGGAGAGCACCTGCTGAGAGATTTTAATGGCATGGATGAGTGCCATGCTTCAGATCTCTGCATAGAACCCAGGAAATATAAACTTGGGACCTGGGGAGGTCAAAGTGGATACCGGCTTGATGGTGTAGAGGGTAGAGATAACCCACTGGTTCAAAACCCACATGCTTTATGCACTGTCCCTCACAGTGGAAACTTGGTGGGCCCGGCTGAACTGAGCCTCTGGACTGGGCTCATAGTAACCCTTGCGCACATTGCCTTAATGACGCTGCTCATTATCCAGTAGAGATCAGCGTTGCCGTGGAATGGTGCAAATCGATCAAACTCATCCAACATTACTTGTAGTTGCTAACATAGTCGTTAGATCTGCCAACGCTTTCAGACACTCAACTCGTGGCCCAGGTTATCTACTCTTTTATACCAACCGTCATCGCTACACTTCTAGAGCCGTTCTGGGTCTTGGTTGGGTGCTACCTTGCACTGTATTAGCCATACAATGAGCTTCGCAGAGGAAATGCCTCGCCAGTTTCCTCTCTTTGCCTTAAATATACAAATATCCCCGGTGTTCTCATTGCTCCCCTGTGCACTTCGCCATGGCCACAACTTGGTCTTCCTAGCGTCAATGATCGTTATTACGACAAACTCCCTCGCTGTGGCGTTGGGCGGAATCTTTGACCGAAGTTCACAACCACTCACATCTGACATAATGGTAACTTACCCTTTCACCATCAGTATCAACACTGGAATCGAGAAGGCGTATTGAGGAAAGCGAGATTTGGTGAAGACATTCACGAGGGATCTGGTGGTGCCGTGGTTGGTTGTCAACACCAATGTGATTGAGGGCACAGATTTGCCGGCATGAGTCACCGATGAATTCTATTTCCTCTCTTTCAAGTGGGAACTAGGGAACAAGACTGGTTTGAGGACTTTGATCACCCAAGAATATGGTGGGAGCATGACATGCCGGTTACTTGCCGGTAATACTTTTCAACAGATCAGCCAGTTGAATACAACTTATCTTGAAATCAATATCACGATACCAATATGAGATGCAGACTCTGTGTTTTGCTGAAGTAATCAAATAATCGATTCCCCGTTGAAGACAGGAACCCACTCAATCGCCATGGAATGGCTCTGTGGCCTTAAAGCCTTTGATGGCAGTGACCCAAGAGCAGTGCAAGTCTGCAGCAGCCTAATTCTTGTGGGCTGGGCCCGTGGCGAGGCGGATCCAGGGGACCAAGATACCTTCAAAGAAACTTCCAGAAGTATGCAGTCTAACACAACAGTAATTGGCAATCAGAAAATCTCCAACCGCGAGTTCAGGGTGCGAGTAGATGTGACAGCGCACCTGAAAAGATCCAATCTCACCGGAGGGCTCAAATACGATGAACGCAGGAATATTCAATCACTCCACCTCAGTCGCACACTTCACAGCGCAGCTGGCCCTGCTTCTCCGTACACCCCGAAGGAGGGGATTAGACTATGGAGTAAGTCACAGTGACAACCCATTTCATAGCCCTTCATAGTTCATGGGCGAGTGCTTGATAAACAAGACACTCTCTGACCCCTCAACCCCATCACCGAGCTTCGTGCATGCTCAGCAGGCGCTATCAATGTTCTACAAAGGTTTCTTTACCATCCTACTGGCCCTGAACCAGAACAGGATATTTGTTCCCGCTGGGGTACATAGATCCGAAGTTGGGCAACTCCAGTCCATTCAGCTGCGGCTGTCGATGGCCACTGTGATGTTCTACATCGCCGTTGCTGAACTTGGATTCTAGCCAATCACTGGAATTATAATCTTCGCATGGGTGCCTGGGCGCTTCCTGCCAAGGTTCCCCTATAATCTCGCTTGTGAGATTGGCTTCTTCCATGCAAGCAGTGCTCTATCCGACGTTGCTGGAATGGCAAATATGAGCTCTGGTACGTGCAGAAGACATTGGAAGAGATTGGGGGTGGTGTATGGCTATGGGAGTTTTAGGGGGTCGGATGGGAAGAGCCATGTTGGTATTGACAGGATGAGCTTAATTGAGTCTTATAGGGAGGCGGCGTTGACTGCGAGGGCGAGCTCTGCCATTCTGGAAGTGGCGGCGGTGGAAGGGCCAGTAGCGGCAAATCTAAGCGGATGTTCTTCACCCTCCCCGCAGGGGGTGATTTCCGTTGAGGACGCGATTCCTGTCACCGGGGATGTTGTCGTGCCGGTTTTGGCGGTGGATCGCTTGGGAACCCAGGCAGTGAGCACGGTTAGAGTTCGTTACGGGGCGGGGCGGGGCGGGTTTTCACTCGCCAGGCCCCGCCCTTACAACGGGCCGGGGGGGTTATTTTGGGGGTGATCCCCGCCCCGCCCCCGTCCGGGGCGAGTCCCCGCTCATTCCCTGGATGGGGCCCCGTTTCTCCCCACCTGTTTTAACGGGGACCCGTCTGGGGAACGGCCTGGGCAGGGGGCAGGGGCAGGGAGCCGTAAAATAACACGCCCCGCCCCGGGCCGTTCAGCGGGGCGGGGCGGGGAATTGGGCCAGGGGCCCGCGTTTTTCGGGGCCGTGTAAGTGGGGGCGTTGTAACCTTGGCTGTAGTGGCAGGAGATTATGACCTTGAGCTTGGAGTGTAGAGGCCACACTGTCCTTTAACAAGGCTGGAGGATTTGTTTCTCTTCTATCTTATGGTTAATTGTTACCGACTGCCTTGCTGTTTTCTTGTTTGGCTTTGACCACCTCCCTGTTTTTGTAGGGGAAAGTTTTATCTTTGTCTGCTTCCTCTTATTTCACGTATTTTTGCACTTCTTCTTTTTTCATATTCCATCATTTGTTGTTCTCTCTCCTCTTGTCTTAACCCGCCTGGGCCATGTCTCCTTGGGTCCGCCTATACGGAAAGGAATTCTACCCATGTTGCATTATGTATATGGAAGATATGGGCGAGCTGAGTGAGCTAGAGGTGCATTGTCCAGTTCATTCCTTCTCTCTTCATTACCTGATGAGGGGCCGGAAAGGTTCGCATTTACCTCGGTCTGTCTGCGCTTCATTTTTTCGTTAAACCAGAGCGGAATGGGATTTTCTTCGCTACGATGTGTGTGTTCACTGAGTCGATTGTGGGCAGGACGGGAAATATTGTGAAGTTCTAGTCATAATGTATCACTGGTGAAATTTGTGTCGGAGACATTTGTGGTATTAATCATATTGTGGGCGCCCGCGTGATTCTGAAGGAACACAAACGCCTCCATCCTTACTTCTTTCCTTCAAATTAGGTATAAAGTGATTGTATAATAATCACAGTAGTCGCATATTGTATTCAAATGTCAAAGGAGAGAGGAGCTCAGGTAACAGATGTTGGACGGAGGTGCTTGGTTGTGATACGGGAGTGGGAAAGATAGACCGTTAGTTAGATTTTAGTTCAGCTGGGCGGAGTTGATAGAGTGAGCGAATGAACGAAGTATACTAGCTGTGAAATTTACCATCCATATTTTTTCTCAAAAATCTCTAAGCTCCATGTGAAATCTCCTAGTCTATTGGCTACTTCCGTGCCAACCCGATTCCCCACTTTGACCACATGAAGCGCACATGTATGTATGATGGAGAAATACCGAAGTGTGGACTGTCAACGTTCTAGAGCATGAATGGATGTCAGGGTTACAGAATGTAGAGTTTTCACTATGTACTTAAGATGAGCTATAGCTAGCAGCCTCCATAGAGAACACAATCAACAATATCCTTCTCCTATAATCATGCCTACATGGTCCTGTCACCACCTCCATCGTAAAGGCGGTTTATTACCATCAAGGTTGAAGCTCTCGAGCTTGGTGATTGCATTCTGTGACATAAGCTAGTGTCTGGACATAGAATCTTCTATAGTCTGTCTCTGTGGTCCTCCCATTTTAACTATTACTACCCCAGGAGTTAGCGCCCTTCAATCCCACACTGATCCATTCAACCTTCCCGTCAGAAATATCCCTCCCCAGCAATATTCCGACTCCCAATCAGTTAGATATATTAAAGCATGTGCTCGTTTCCAGAAATATCGAAACGACCATGGCGGAATCGGCAACATATCGGGGACGAGAAAGGCTTAGCAAAATGGTAGATGGATTGGAGTTGGGAGGAAATTACGGGGGATGATAAAAGGATTGAGGACAGGGTCCCGAATAGTCCGACCTTCCCAATCTTAGAGGCAGGACCAGTCTTTATCAAAGCTTGCATGAGAGTCGGAATGACACTTGTGCCAACAGGAGCTAAGAATAGATCTATAGCTATAGTAGGATCCCAAAGCCGCTTGCCACAGTATAAATCAACAGGCCCTCAATACAGGTTGATAGGTAATCCTGGCGAGCAGAGCATGTTGAGGAAATGCAGTTAACTGATGGATAAGTCGCATCGAATACCAGTTTTGGGGCAGTTGGTCATGTAATATCACTCACTTAATGAACCAAAAATAGTGCGTTACTTGAGAACCTATTTTCGCCACCCTTAATCTAAGCCGGGCACTTTCACCACCATATAATCAATGGAAAACAATAAGTTTTATTAAGAAAAGCTTTATTTGAATGTAACATACTGTGATAAAAATAGCATATCCTATCGCTTGGCAGGCCTGGTCGGACTAGCCCTGGTCGAGTCAGTTTCAATAATCCTGACTGTCCAGTCGGTCTAATTTCAACCATTAGACTAGACTTGACTTTCGACCGGATTAGCTAGTCCAGTCCAGTCTTCCGCCGACTGTTCGGAACCCTGATTGAGGACCAGGGTAGGGATAAACCGAGACTCGGGATGCTGGCTGTGATGCTGATCACCTTAGGCCCTCAACTGCGACAGGCACCACAAGGAAAGGCGACTTCAACATCCTGGCTGGATTCTCAATTATTCCAGTTCTTACTTATGGGGCCTTCTAGTCACAAATATCTGAACGCACGTGAACTTCTCAAGGATTTATCAAAGTGATCAGCTTTTCTACACACCTAACTGCGGATATTGGGTGTCTCAGTTAACTAGGGGTTTGGAAGCCATCATGCGACCGCTGTACAGAAAAAAGAAACAAATCGGAAGTTCACTTTTTAAAACTCTGCCTAGTGCCTTAGTGTCCCTCCGACAGCCAACAAAGCTGCCTTCCATGTGTTATATACTGTATCGCCTATTCACTAGGGTGACCCGTCTCCCATCTACCCCTCCTTCAGTTCGGGCAGTTAACATTGAATGCGATTTGCGGCGGTGTTCACTGGCTTTGCCTCTGTCTCGTGGCAGCTGGGGACTCTGGTATACTAGGGTTTCCTCGATAACACCACTCCCGCTACCCGGATCATTAGAATCGTGAGTTAGACCCGGAGGCGGGGTGCAGGAGGCTTGGGGATCTGTATGAGGGGCCGTGCATGTGGGTTCCTTGTCGAGTTCTGAAGGTTGTCTTTCGCAGGAAGGGCTGTCACGAGTGGTCAGCTTGAGTCTACCGCCAATTACAGATCCTGTATTTGCCAACAGTTCATGTGTTACTTGCTCTTCAACTCCAGCGGCAATGGCTGATTTAACGGCGATAGCCGAACCAGTTTGAGTGCGCTGCTCTTGTCCTTCGGTGCCGAAAGCGGATTCTGGGGCGGCGGCCGAACATTGCTGAGATTGTTGGTCGTCCGCTCTCGCGCCAGTTGGGGGTTCCGGGATAGAACCCGAACCTTCCAGGCTGCGTTGCGGTGTAACTTCGATCCTCATCGGGGGTTCCAAGGAGCTCTGATCGTCATCTTCGGAGGCAATCCGGATCCAAACGCACTACCCAAACATTCCGGGTTTACTTTCTCTACACCTTGGATGCGCATGGGAGGTTTCGTGAGGCTTTGGCTGGCAACCTCCAAAGGAATGGCGGATGCCAAGGCTCCACCCGAGCTGTCCTGGCTGGGTTGCTCTTCTTTTCCATCTTCCATGCTTATGGAAGATTTCGGCGCCACAGCTAGGGGTTCCCAGGGGGGTTGCTCTTTACCTTTTGCGCCCTTTAGTGATTGTATAGCATCAGCTAAATCGTGTGAGAAGAATCTCTCATCAATCTTAAAGGTAATGGCAGATTTAATTGTATCACCCAAGCGTTCCGGAGTGAGCTGCTCTGCAACCATTGACCTCATTGTAGTTGCCAGCGCGTCGGATAAACGTTGCGGCGATAGTTGATCGCCAACTTGTGCAGCAATAGCAGATTTAAACGCGCTATCTACCCGTTCCTGGATGAGCTGGTCGGATACTATTGAGCCCATTGCTGATTTGAATGCGGTAGCTAACCCTGGGGCGGCAAGTTGCGTGTCCAACTTTGACATGATAGCGAGCTCCAATCCTTGAGCTAAGGCTTCGGGGGTAAGTTCTTTCTGTATTGCGGCAATTAATTGCGGTGATAGCACCTGAGGCACGACGTCAGGTTCGGGCACAGTCTCCGGCCCTGGGTGGATGTCTTGTGCATGGACACGGCCAGATATCTTTATCTGTGCCAAAACATGGCCCTCGGAACCATGATTGCTGGTGGGCTCGCCGGTCCACCCAGCAATCAGGTCCCTGAGGGCCAGGTGGTACATAGTGTACGAAATGCCACAGACTCCGACCATGTAACCGTAGTGTATACAATGGTTGATGAAAGGTTTAATAAGTGGAGGACAGCCCTCAAGGGCGAAATCTGAGAACGTCCACCCGCCACACACCAGCTGGAACGCCTGTTTGGTGGCTTCGAGAAATATCACCTTTCCGCAATTTGCGACCCGGCGCCAAACCGGAACCTGCAGTGTGAAAATATTAGTATTGGGAATGGTGAAGGATAAAGTGTGAGAGTAATACGTTTTGTCCGCCCCCCGGTGGTTCCCATGCGATATAGACTTTCAATTGCCTCTGGCAGGCCGGGCATTGGGTTTCGATCGGATCCGACATGTTTGTGCAAGCTGAGAATAGCGGACTATCTAAATGCAGGGGAAAGGAGAACTAATCAAATGAGGAGCGGCATGGAAAAGAGGGTGATGTGGAAATGAAATGGAGGGGCAGAATTGGTAGGCAAACAGAGGACGACAGCTCTCGCTACAAGCCATCGTATTGCAGCTATCATACGACGGTCGCTTGTTTTTGTACACGTAATCACCGTTTAATTCCCAGATGGTACCTGGATGTTTAAATAATTGTTTAATCTCCGTACACGCGAATCCAATATCGTCCGTTCGCTATAGGCCCTATAGGCAATTGTGAAGCCTCCCTTATTCCACCACCTTTCCCCCCATTTTGGGAACCTTAGCGCCCATACCCTGCAACGTATTTCGCCCCCCCACTGCGATGCGACTGTTCGCGGGATATGAAAAGCCTTCAATTCATTGACCCGATTCTTACAAACTCCTCAAAACCCATAAGGGATACCAACTTAGCGATGTAATATTTAGCCCATGAGTGTTGGAAATTATGCTGCTCATCATGTGCATATATTCCCATGCGCGCTGGATAAGAAATGCCACTACTATCATCTGTCACACACCGAGGCTTGAGGACTGTTCCACCACCAGTAGCTTCAGAAGACTCAAACCACTGACATTGATCCTGCATACTCAACGCAACAGGATCAAACTCGAATCACACCACACTTAAAAAGGAACACTGACGATAACTGAATATCAGCTTTACCCTCGGTTTCATACACAACCTATGGCTGGCCACTTTTTCGATACCCTTGGGAAATTCTGATCAAACCTCGGATCTGGTTCGGGAAAGAGGATATCGCAACTACTGAGTGGGAGGAACTGAGGAGCAAGATTGTGCATGCGCTGGTACCATGTTACCGAGGAAGGATAAGATATAAGGAAGCTTGTTTTTCCCTTGATTTGTTTATTATCAGTTTATCATCATTCGCTTCTGTCTTTGTCTGTCTTATCTTATTCTTCACTTCCGCTTGATCACTTTCCTATTATCCATTCCTTTGATAAGTCTTTTGTCTGAATCGTATGTTCTTTTATATCTGCTATATACAATGAACTCGCATCAATCCGTATCTGAACTCCGAATCCGCTGTGCCTGAACCTTGTTGCTGAAACATGAGCAGACAGAAAAAAGAGTCATTAGGACTCGGAGAGCAGGCCAAAGGTTGTCCAAGAGTGCAATTTCATCAGTGGCATATATATCTTGTTGCGTACCCGCTAAACCAATTCCTTGGGACTTTAATGACTCATTTAAGGTCTTATACAAAGGTTTGTGGCAACAGAGGTCATAAAGGTCTTGTAGATATAAAACTGTATCAGCGTATAGCCAATTGATCTACAAGCAATAGCGGTAAAGTTGACACTTCCAACCCTGATCCTCGTCCTTGCCCACCTGTTGATTCTTAAAAGACATGGCTGGCTTGCATTGGGGAAAGTGCTCATGTCATCGACAATATCCCCAGTGCTTTCTATCACTCAGACAAAGAAGTGCCCGACTTGGAGTCAGATAAAACTTGTGGTTATAGGTTACCAAGTGAGGAATAGAATAGTTTCGGCATGTGGGAGAGTTAGTAAAAAGTCAGTGCGCAAATATGTGGTTATTGTGTGAATACATCAGCAAAAGTAATACCTTACATTAAATGCATTCTGTGGGGCTAATGCATCAGAAAAAGAAATACCTTGCATTCTGGCTCTCCCCACTCCACACGAGCGCAGGAGGTTCCAGGGGCTTATAAGGTAAACTCTAGTTCTGGTTGCATCCACCCGGGCTGATTGCCTTATGAAGTAAAGGCCCTACCATCGAAACAGCATTGAAAATGCCGCTTGTGTCCTGGGGCACTTGACGCCGGACCTTACCGACATCCCTCGGCCTTCCCACATCTCCAGCTTATCTCCTGCCCTTTATCACACCTCCTGACTCCTCCTTTCGTGCATCTTACCACTAGGCTTGTGAATAATTTGTTTGTTTCTCAATGCTTCTATTCCTCTATCTTTATATCTCTATATACCTGTCTATTATACACATTTATCCTGTAGTTGTGATCTTCATCCTAGATCTGCGTCAAGGAGCAATGGAGGCCTCATGTGAGCTACATCACTGCCTGGGTTTCTTTTAACAAAGAGCCAGCTTGAATCTAGTGTATCTTGTTGAACCTGGGTAAAGTGGTACGACAAGGGACAAGCCAGCGGTGGTTGGTCTCTGGTGTGAGATGCGCCAGGCCCAAGAGGGTCTCAATATGTACGCGAATAAGCAATAGGTAGTGTTCGTTACAGGGCGGGGCGGGGCGGGTTTTCACAGTGACCCTGTTGTTACTCTGGCCCAGGGTCAACCCTTTGACCTTCCTCCCCGCCCCGGATGCCACTGGGCCCTGGCCGGGGTATTGGGCGGGCCCGTATTTTACGTTCCCCACTCATTGCCTATATGGCCCCCTTCTTCTCATCCACCACTCTTGCCCCTGTGCGGGGCTTCACTTATTCCTACGAGTGATATTCTGGGACTAAACAAATGGCAGGTTAAAATCTAAGGGGTGTTTGGCCTCCAAATTCGGATCTGCAATCACAATTCGAGATCAGAATTGGTGGGCCAAACACCCCCAAATCATTTTGTATATCTAGTATCATGACTCCACTATTAGGATATTCCATATAGCAATTCTGCAACAATCTCAAAAGATAGGATTTGAATATAGTGCTCACATTATCATTATCATTTGGCCTTCTAGTTTCATATAAATAGTCCGCGGAAATCGCTCACAATATATAATTGTAAGCGTATAATCTAAGAATATTTCTAAGTACCAAGCATATGATTCTGGGTACATAACTCTAGGGGTATAGTTGTGTAGTTATCTATGCAAGATTCGTATCTTGCTGAGGATATGGTCTCCGGCCTATCATTTCGTGATCTCATTCAGCGTGCATGGCTTTGGGCTTATCGCTTTAGGCATTTAGCCTTGGGCTTATGACTTTGGGTGTTCAGCTTTGGGCTTTGCATTCTAAGACTATTGGTTTAGGCGTCACGTCTCACATGCCTTGCAAGCCATCCACCCAAATACTAGCCACTATTTAAATCTGGTCTGAGATTCAGGCAATCACTTACCCTAAACTGGCAGATAGTTGGTTAAACTGGGCACTGACTATATTGTACAAAAAGCAATGGTTTTAGGTCAATCTCTTTCAGGTATGCCTTAGGCCGTATGGCTTTGGGTGTATGGCTTTGGGAATATGGTTTGGCTTTAGGCGTATGGCCTTTGGGTATATGCTTTTGGGCGTATGGTTTTGGGTGTATGGCTTTGGGCATATGGCTTTGGGCGTATAGTTTGGACGTATGATTTTGGGGGCACAGCCTTGCAAACGAGGGCTGGCCAAGCTCAAAAGTATATACGCATACTAAATAGAAAAATCAATGATCAGGAACATTATTATACATTCAGATGCATGCGCAACTTCTGCCACCATTTAGGCATCTTATTGAACTCCCACAATGGCTTCCCGTCTTCTACACATATGCATCGTGCACTGGCACTGCGTGATGTGCAAAGTAGATAACACTACACCTATTTCACACAAAAGAGCCAATATAATGTTTCACTGCATAGGAACGGAGGAAAATAATTGAACCTAGAGAATATATCTTGGTCACTTATTGGAATTGGATAAGATGGGCGGCAGTCTCTACATACGAGGGGTACAATCAATCTTGACTGCAATCTCCAGAAAGCAGGCATCGCGGCCCTCAAAGTTTTCTAATACTACTATCGCATACTACGCATGGCATACTTTCTCTAGATCCTTATGGTTATTGGTATTCGCGTTGATAACAAGTGAGCAGGAGGTCCATATTCCCAATGCCTTGTCAACATTGGCAACTTTCACATCGTAAATAGTCTCATTGACTGCTGTGTATTTGGAATGTTCGTCCGGGAGGAAAATCTGTAACAGGGCCTCAACGGTTTGAGTCAATGGTAAAAGCTGTTGGCCGAATTCCTTTCGTGCGTGAATTGCTGATTTCGTGTTTTATGAGTGGGCTGGCCCAGGTCCAAGGGAACTATTCTGCGTTCCTGATACCATTCGTGGAATGAAGGCACAGTGCCCTATGAGATAGCCATTTATTCTCAAAGGACGGTTCGGGTTATGTTCTCCACTCCGGTTTCTTGAAGGAGAACTCAGGGTTGTAGCATCCTTCATACTATCACTCGGAGCGTTATGAGTCGTTTGAGTGCCTTCCATCCCGCTTGGCCTGTAGCGCTTCCGCGTAACGCTTGCACCATGTCAGGAATGATCTGCCGCTAGATTATGCTTTTCATATAATTTTTTGACGCAACCTATTTGTGTACCGCAAGTTCGACTTGCAGTAATAGCCAACATGCCTTGCTATTCCAAGCTTTGATTACACATGGGATGCCTTGCCTAAAGCTAGTTTAGTATATAAGGCTAGTCATAGTTCAAAGGATGAATTACTTACTTGTGCTTTATTATAATGATGGCGGTAATCCAGTGTAATTGGGGCTCATTTTCCTCCTCGAAACGCTCCTTCCAGTTCCTATCCGGCTGCCCTTTGGCTTACGAAAGGATTGAGCCCAGAATGTCAAAATTGCCACAATGGTGGTATCTGATGCATGGATCATTGGGGGTTTTCAACATGAGAGAAATATTCCATGTCATTGAATAAACCTTATGCCTATCCAGCCGTAGACATGGTTTCCCGAATCTATTACAAGCGACGAGGAGATTGGTATATGCCCTGAATGTAGATATGCGACCGAGTTGAAACCTGAGTACAACAATTGGTAATTTCAAGCCCATCCAAAGACATTGGTTAAATAGCTGAGAACAACAAACATATGGCATCCATGGTAGAAATTGAAATATCTTCACTCCTTTGTTCAGAGTTGTGGAGGTGATTCGCAGGCTTTCTCCGTTCGCACTGCCGCTTGAGCTTCTCAGCATCCCTCTTCTTCATTTTTGATAGCCCTCGCGTAGTCTTCCACAGCCACACAAACTCGCTCAAAGCAATCTTCTCTCCCGCACAAAGCCGGATAGAGCGAAGTGCGGTTGATATAGACCAACGATAAAGGTATCCAAATCAGCTGGAGTGGATGGCGGTTAAGAAGAGACTTGGGTGGGAAGGAACTTGGGTAAGGAGGAACTTGTGTTCAAGAGCGCGCAGCGCCTGACATTGATTCAGGGGGCAGCAGGGCCAATGGTTTCTGTGTCTATGGGAGAAAAGGGGGAATAGAAGGAATATAGAGGAAGACAATCGACGCCTTGACCTAACAAACTCTACTAACAAGAGGCAATGCAACCAGCCTTTGCACTAGTGCGTATTATCTACCACACCATTACCAGTGTATTATTTTGGGCCTATGATTGTTCTGAGCGAATGATTTTGTGTGCCTATGATTTATGTGCGTATGATGTTTCTGTACGTATGATTTTTTCTGAGTGTATGATTTGTGTGCGTATGGTTTTGCTGTGCATATGATTGTCATGAGGACGCCCCCATTCCTGTAGGTTGTCGTAAGAACTTGAATAAATGGACAATGTATTCAGACTTCTTGAATTTGTAACGGGGTCTTGGTACTGGACGTTAGTCCAAGGCGCACAACGACAGGAAGGTCCTAAACGATAACACTCGTTTAGCGTGAGGGTTCGGAGATGACAATCTCAGGTCCAGGCTGATGGTGTAACGATAGATCAGGATCAGGGTTCGTGGATTCTTGGCGTGGAACTTGGATATCAGAATAAAAGACGTTATATTCTGAAGTACAAGAGTCGTGAAAGAAATACCAGGTAGCATAAAAAATCAAGAAAATAAGGGGCTAAGCCTCCCTCATATAGAAGGAAATCCTAACACAGCCTTTTGCCGCCCGACTCACGCCCCAGTATGAGTCGCATATCCGCGTAACCAAGGAAACAATACAATTTGTCGTAAACCTTACAAAGGAAATCCCTCATAGCAACCGTGTAACAAAAGAAAGAAGACCAAAGTTAGCCCAACACGTATCTCATCAGGGGACCGTGAGAGCCGGGCCGTCCCCAGGGCCGAAGTCCCCTGAGGCCTATTCCGGATCCTCCGGTAATGGTCCAGGCTTGAGTGGGTACCGTTCATGGAACTCGTCAACTGTTCTTAGTTTGTTGATCGATTCAGCTGGCTCCCATCTCGTTTCGTCGAAGCCTTCCCATTTCACCAGATATTGTAATCTGTTCCTGACGAATTTGGAATCCAAAACTGTAACATGTGTACATGTTCCGGTAACGGTACACAGGAGCGGGCAGTGCAGGATCTCCTATGTTTAGTTGATTTATATTTGGTTTATTGGAGTTGATTTCAGCTCCGCCACTGTCTCTGAGTCAGATAGGCTATGCTATCGTATTGCTGTGTTTGGTTTGCTTTGTTGGAGGTTTATATTTAGGATTCTGGGTATGGAATGGTCATGTAGGACTCGTGAAGGCTGAGCACTGTTTGTTTGTTTGTTTCTTTCTTTGGTCTTGCAGGATTACAGGATTCCGGTATGTGCGCAGCTACTGGTAATGATCGTGATTGCAGGAAGGCTATCGCTCTTGGGTTTTGTACTTAAACCAGTCTCCTGGCTA
>Ga0307513_10000909_pt1 | contig 42768 bp, 64 predicted proteins | sample 15_EM_MG_FD_202174 | JGI IMG/M metagenome (GOLD analysis project Ga0307513, IMG submission 202174) | Populus trichocarpa ectomycorrhiza microbial communities from riparian zone in the Pacific Northwest, United States - 15_EM | ecosystem: Host-associated > Plants > Roots > Unclassified | place...
ACCAAATGCCTCTGTGGTGCAGCGGCAAGCGTGTTGGTACGCTGACGTGAGATCGCTGGTTCAATTCATGTTGGGAGTAATAATTTTTACAATCTTAGCTACTCAGATAACGGTCATTACAACTACTGTAGTGTTTCGACCATAGGTTCACGGCATGTTACACGTTACACATATAGTTCATTTGAAAAGTGTTCAAAACAGCCCAAATAGGAAATTAAGGGTCCATTTCGAACACCTCAAGCGCTTTTTCGGAGATTTTAGACCAAAAAGTGACAATTTTAGGCCTTGTTACACGTTACAAAATGCAAAATTGTTCAGTTCAGCCACCCCGTTACACGTTACGTGAACCTACGGTTGAAACACTACAGTACTTTTGAGTGAGTCAGTATAACTACCCAAAAAGCAGTCACCATAACCGTGGAAAAGTGCCTTTTCGGGGGTCAGCACAACCGCTCAAATATCAGTCACTTGAACTGCCCGTAGGTAGTTGACGTGAACTGGTTTCCGGTAAGTCAGTATAACCGCGTTTGCTAGCCACAGTGTATTATTACTCTGTACATTTTTTTCGTTTTTCATTCTCGGCAGCGCATGGTGCACGAGTCAGGAAGCTGCCATATTTTTTCACATTGTGTAGTGGATCCGAGTCGATATCAATGCTTTATCGACCAGAAAGTGATTCTTCCTACTCGATTTATAAAACACCTCTGATACGACGAATAATTCAAAGTTACGCACAAGAACAAGGGATTCCGATCCTGGATCCGAACATCTCAAAGATCAATTGGTTCCTGTGGTTATTCGTTGATTTTTTACGATCGTCAGTACTCTGAAATGGCATGTAATTAGATTGTTATATGTATCACGGTTTTAATCTAATTACATACCTGTAATATATCATATTGCCGGATAGGCCTGGTTCTCACTCAGGTCATTGCTCTCGGAATCTACTACGTGTCCTTGGAAGTGCATTTTTCTGCATTTCTTCCTCGTCCCATAATGAAATCAGCGTATATTCAGATCAAGAAAAAGAACGACCAAACGGTGCTCAACTACGGTTAGCCGCATTCCTTCGTACTCGAAGCTCCACTCACCTGCGCTGCAGTGGAGCCTGCGTCACCCATGCCTTGTTCATCTGCACCCACATCTCCAATCCAACCCCCCATTTCCATTCCTTACAGTCAGGAGACCACGGAGGCCAGCTAGTGACTACCGTGCGCGGCTACGACCTCTCGAAACTCGCACGTTTCCAGTTTTCTTCCCATACATTATCAAGCTCCACTCACCATCACTATTACTCCAACAGCTCCGCGCACATGGGTATCGCCATGATGGGTTTCACGCACTTCTACTTCGACTCCACACAGCCCCTGCTCGCCCAATCCCTCATGGGCATCAAGAACATCTACGACGCCAAACCTAGTGCCATCCACCTCCTCGGAAAACCCGCTGTAGGCGACCTCAAACACCCATTCCAAGCCGCTGGCATGTTCGGTGCAAGTGCGTTTTCCGTCTATGTCATCTCGTTCATTCGTTTATTGCTCACGTCTTCTGTCGCACTAGCTGCCGGACCACAAACGGACGCTGAAGCTATAGCCAAAGCCGAGAAGAAGATTGGGAAGAAGAGTAATCACACTATGTCGTGGAAGGAAAGCTTTCAGATGTTCTTGGGTTCATGCTCAGTTCGTCCCCTTTGTATATAGACTGGATGGCGTAGTATTTAAAAGTACCTCTTAATACCAAGTATCTATCCCTCTGTCCTGATGTCGCGGTAGGGCTAGTGCTTGGATGATCATTTCTAAAGTATTGGACAGCATATAGAACAAGTCGAAGTCGAGAACGTTGCTTGGGTTCAATGAACTCCTTCACAACAGTGAAGTTCAGTCGTTACGCCCACGCAGGTGCCAGGTAATTCGTCACTGATCTAATCATCATCAACGTCTTCTTCCGAGCCATCGCCACTCTCGCGTCCACGAGCGGAATCTTGGTCGTCGCCGTCCCCACGTCCACCAGCGTAACCCTGGTTATTGCCACCCTCGCCTTCATCATCATCTTGGTCATTGCCATCCTCACGAGGGTCATCGCGGTCCTCGCCTTCATCATCATCTTGGTCATTGCCATCCTCACGAGGGTCATCGCGGTCCTCGCCTTCATCATCATCTTGGTCATTGCCATCCCCACGAGGGTAATCTTGATCATCGCGGTCCTCGCCTTCACCATCATCATCTTGGTCATTGCCATCCTCGCGAGGGTAACCTTCAGGTGGGTCATCGTCGTGATTGTTTTCTTCGGAAGAAATGAGAAACGTTATGGTAAGTGAATTTGTCGCCTTGCACACCTTGTCCTAAACCACCGTTGTTGTTGACCTGATTCGAATTTCCTTTTCCACCGACTATGCTTTTCTCAATATTCCCACTGTAGTTGTCCCCTAAATAACATTAGAGCTTGATATAATAACCAGAGAGCGACTTAGAAACTCACCAACTATAACTACGCTCTGCTGGTTTACTATATTATTCATGTTGATAGTGGTCTGTGTGACCGGAGTCGCCTGAGAGGCTCCGTTATTGAAAACTGGTGGAAAGCGACTTTGAGGTAAACTGTTGTCTGCCAATGGTTCCGACTGGTCTTCGTCGTCTTCATCATCTAGAAAGACAAGGTCCGTTAAGGTAACGTTAAAATCACCGCCTACGATCTCCATTTTCCTACACCCAGGAAATAAAGAGAGTCCAGGCAGATAATTTTCCGGGATTCCGTTAAAACCAATCTTGGTCTCATTGACAAGACCAACGAAATCAGTGAATTCCCCATAGTGATGCCTATCGAAAGTGTCACTTGAATCAATCATTATCGTTGATTCTACGAAGGATGCGCCATGGATGTGTATGTTCTTTGGTTCGCGGGAAATTTTCTGTTCTAGCGATTCGATGTTAGAAGAGAATAGAAGTAAAAGGGCTTTACGGACTTACTATGGACCGTGCTTTCTTGAGGCACATAAAAGGGTCCTCTGAGCGGGCATGCCAGGGTCTTTGTGGTTTGCAGCGAGAAAGTGCCACCGCTGATATCGACATGTTTGACGCCAGAAATAAGGTATGCAAGTATTCGTTTAATAGCACTTTCCCGTGTCGTAGGGTCTTCTCCCAAATTCGTGATAGGGATGTCTGGACCTTCATAGAAGAGATGGGAGCTCCCTCTCCGACGTATGAATCGAACAGCCCGAAAACTTCCCTCCGTGATCTGAAGATATTCGGGGAGGCGGGAATCATGGAATGCTGCGTTATCGTTGCTGTGTGGCGAAAGGTCATCAAAGTCGCCCTTGAGGTAAACCACATTTCTCGTGACAGAGAAAGATCCATTTTTGATATCCAGACGGTCGAGTCCATTAAAAAACGACATCTTGAGCAAATAAACCGGTTTTCGATATCAAGAAAGCCACTGGTGAGCGAAGGGTCCTTAGACTGAGAGAAATGCTGGGAGAAATTTGGTGCTGCCGAATCTCAATTCTCGGTGTTTAAGTAGAGCTGTAAGATGCTTTTACAAATAATGGCTGTACCTGGGCAACTAAGGATTTGCCAGTTTTGGGATTTGAAACCTAACTTTGTTCCCGGAATGACCATTTGTTACTTTTTAAAGCAGCAAGATATAAATGCTCAACACCAAAGTCGGGCAGATCTTCTTGCTGGAAATTTCGCCGTCGTTTTGGGTACAATGGGTTCATAATCGAGATAGTCTGTGGATCCCTCGTAGACGTGATGTTCCATATTTATACCACCATCTGATCGCTGCGCCCTTCTCGCGATCGCCCATGTTCTCAAATAGTTCACTGAACAGTGCCTCTACCGTCCTTTTGATGTATCAGAGGCGCTGTCATCCGGTGGATATGCCGTGATTGACGGTCGAGTTTCGTCGAGCGCGTAACATGAGTGCAAGTGGAAGTGATGTGGTCAAGATAAAAGTCGAGTGTAATCAGTGCAGTCGTTCCGCGTTATCAGTCTGTGCCTTCCATGAAGATGTACCCAGGTTATCCGGGTGAAGAGGGATCCCGAAATCTATAGGATCCTTGTTGATGGATATAGTCAACTCCAATGATCAACTTGACATGAGACAAATATACGGTTTTGATACGGTTAAATGTAGACAAGAGATACACCAAGACAAGAAAATAGAATCCACAAAATAGAATACTCACGTCAATCAAGGACAACGTTGGGACAACGCGTACAATGTGACCATGCGTTTTGGGAAACATGCGGGCAGGGCGTGGAGATCCAAGTGCTGGAAAGATATGCGCTGGCGTTGTGCATGGGATAAAAATATCACGACAACAGCGTGGCCAGACTCGTACGTCTCAAGATGGGACGGGTCAGAGAGATACCTATTTAAGAATGATAAGCAAGAGAAGCGGATACATGGGGCTTGGTATACTGTAATTCAGGGCCCTTTCCTGAAGAAAGGCCAACCGTCATGGTTGCTACTGGACCAACGGCACAAAGGCTGGGGAAGCACAACATATAACGAGAATGATCAACTCACAGATAGCACGTACCACAAACCGATGCATTTGGCACTTAGCACAGGTACTGATTGTTCTATGCTTGCCAGTACAAATGTTTGCTTGGCCTGACGTGGCGATGTCGCCGCTAAAGTGCATTTGTATTGGGTTGGGACTAATCCCATAACGAAAAGAAAAGAATTGAAGGACCGCTTTCTGCCCGTTGAGAATTAAGTACAAAGTAAATCTGCTGGACGTGTGCCTTGGTTTTAAGCAAGTTTTAAGACCAGAATGGCCGTTTCCTCTATCTCTTTAAGCTAACATATCCAACACGAGGTACATAAAATATAGAAAGGTGAGCTCAAGCACGGAAGATTTGTCACCCCAGGGGTATTTTAGAAGCAAGTCTGTTAATAGAAGCGGAACCACATGGATTCCATTTCTGTTGTCAATCGTGGGCCAGGTGGCACAAATACATAACTAATTGTGCCGTACTAAGTAATACTAATAGTATGCAACTGATCATGTGCACTAATATACAACTGGCGTACCCCTCCTTCTCTGTTATATTTCATCAATCCTGCCCTTGTTTTGTTTAATAGCTAACGAGGTCGCTACGGTTACCTGAGTTACTTATGTAAAATAAACCTCTGTCCAATTGAAAGGCATTACGTATTTTAATGCCTTCCAGGGCGTCTATTTCAGATCATTCACGCCCAGGGTCAAGCGGAAGTACGTTGCCCCACTAAGAAAGCGTAGTGGAACTCCGCGATTTTCCCGAATTGGAACCTTGGGAAATATAGAAACCAGGGGCGACAAGGAGAACGTAAATCATTCCGACTACTTTTTTCGAGAAGATATCTAAGAAGAGCGAGACGGATGACTTTGGGAGACCAAGGCGAGTCACCTTGGCAGTAACTCGGAGGGTCTTCACATTTCCAGTCTACGCAATTCGAACACTGAAACCCATTAGGGAGCATCTTCATCCTTTCCAAGTTCCTCTTCCAATCGCTTGGCCTTATCCTCCAAACGCTTTAAACGTTCTCTCTCCTTCTTCGCTGCTAGTTTCTCTTCCGACTGTCTGATCCGCTCATTTAGTTCGATTTCGCGCTTTGACAATTTCTCGTGGCCTAAGACGAAATTGTGAGTCACTGACTCACAGATCCCTGTTCACAGCCAAGTCCTTACCTTGCCCCGACTTGTCGGTGTTGTTGATAACACGGTTCCTGTTCCCCCGTCCCCCCACGACGCTGTTGTTTATAGGTCCAGAGTATGTATCACCTTGATCTACAGGATTGCCGTAGTCATTACCTAACTTGAAATAAGAATGGAACCCGATATTAAGGAATGTATGAAACTCGCTACCTTGGATCCTGTGTCTAACACTATTGTCGTTATTCGAGTCTTTTGTTGAGGAGGCAGAAGAGTTATGAGATCCGATATCTCCACCCCGTGCTCCGGGTCCTGAACCTCCAGATCCAGAAGCTGAGAAAGTATTACTTTAATTTTGGACCGAAGGACGCAGATTGATTAATACCCACTAACGTGAGCTGCCCGCCAGTCCATTCTTATCTTCTAAACTCTGCGTTGAAAAAGTCGTAGCGAGAAGGTGTAGAGCTGCGGACGAAGGATATGATATGAGTCCTGCGGGTTGTTTATTTGATCAGTAGCCCTTTACTTAATCACCGTGAGAGTAGGACCCAGGTGCGCCAGACGTGAGAGATCAGATGTGAAGATACGCAAGGTATCACCAATGAAGGACAAGGTAAGGCACAATTCATGAGGTGCATGGTCAATAAGGTTAACTCATCTGCATTGTAATAGTGTCAACGTCAATCCGTCGCTAACCTCAGCTCCCCAATGCCGTCGATAGAATCTCTATGTCATATGTACATACCTTTTCCTCCTGCTCGACGCGCCTCCATCCTAACCCGATCTCTCGTTATCTCCATAACTTTAATTTCCGAGTATGGATTATATTGAAAAAGATCGTTAGAATATTTGAATCAGCGGAAAGAAGTCCGTGAAAGACACACCAAGATGCTAAGTTCCAGCCTATATGGTATTCTAACACAGATATTGTAGTCTTGAGCGTCGCCTACGTCATTCTAGCAAATCAACGTTAATCAATATCCATGAACTTCAGAAGGATTCAGTAAAAAGAAGGAAAACTTACGGGAAAGTTTGCATTCAAAGTCTCCCAAGAGCTCGAGGGTCAAGGTTAGGTACTAGAACCCGCCTGATTCCTGATGCCGCGACCTAAACAGCATATATAGTTGAAGAATTGGCCGGGGGGGGGAAGTTCCTACCGTCAAACGTGCCCGTGGTGGTGGTGGTAGTGCGCGCTGGGGGGCGATGTCTTCGACGTCTCGATCGAAGATGGCGGATGAGGAAGAGTGACTAGAGGGAAAGACGCAGGGTTAGTCGATGATGGGATAGAAGAGTAGGAAGAAGACGTACATGGACGTGGGCAACGAGGAGGTTAGAAGTGGGGGCTCGGTGGTCCGCTGTACGCAGGTGCTGCACCTACAGCTCCATGGGTGAGAGCGAGCGCGACAAGGAGACTAAGCGTCGGGCACGGCCATTGTTGGAGTGGGTCAGATCGAACTCCGGAGTCGGTGGAATCTGGATAAGAGCCACTGGTTTAAATCCGCACGTGGCGACGAGGTGTAAGTAGCACCGTTCTATGCGATTCTAGTGCCACTATCTCGTACATGCGAACCGCAGAGACTTTAGACCTCGCGAACGTCGATTATCTCCCTATGTCCTTCGACAAGCTGGGTGCGTGATCTGAGGACAAGATGGTCAGATGGTTAAAATTCCGTGGAATGCGAATGGAATTGAGCATAAGCCAGGAAAGATGCGGAGGTAAAACGACATACTTTGGACCGCCAGACGCGGCAAATTGCACCTCAAAGTGCTCGAGAAGTCGAGAAGAGATCGGAAGCAGAGGCGCAGTTGTAATCGGTGGAGCATGATTACCTTGTCGTCGACAAACTCTGGGCGGATTGTATTTCTTTGGGCGTGGCGCCTTTCGAGGCGGATCCGGGCTAGGAGGCGTGCGAATGGGCAGGCAAGTAGGGGAGGACAACGAAGATGGAAAGGACTTGAAGGAGCTGAGAGGCGGCATTTGCGAGGGAGGATTGATGGAGGCTGGAGTTGAGGAAGGTTCGAATGGCGTCCGAACCGACTGGCCAAATATTTTGAAGACCATCGCTGAAGGGAAACCCGACTGCGACAACGGGTTTTCATCAGCTATTTTCGAGGGGCAGATTGGGAAAGGAATAGGTGAACCTGTTATACTCATATTCCCCAATAACACATCACCATTCCCACCAGACGACATGCCTACAGCATTCTCAGCCCCACCTGTCGCTAAAATATGCCATGACCCACTTGACGATCTTAAAATTCCTTTGTGCGAGCCCGATATTGAGCCCAATGGAGGGCACCAGCTGGCGTGATATATCAAGGCCTTGAAGGATAATCGCACCGGGATTCGAGAGGGCCAGAGGACTGCGCAGGAAGGGGAATTCCCATCGTTGAATACCCCGGGCCTGGTAATGCGGTTGCAAACAAGGTCGACGACGCACACCCTGGACTGCGCGATAATGGTGGATTTCGTCGATGTGGAGGCTTTGACGTCCGAGTTACGCGATTGCAGGGTCTTGAAACCTGGAGAAGTTGGCGCGCTGCACCAAGACACTATCAAGGCTGAATTTGTCATTTTTGAGGGGACTGGGACTTGGGGATTGTAGGAACGCACCTGGAGAGGTCGAGCTTGGAGGCTCGCCTTGGGGAAAGGCGATACTTTGGGTGTTATTGAGCGCTACGAAGCGTGATTGGCAGCGCGGATGGACGACGTTAACAGTTTAGTAGGTGCCGTGCTGCGATTGGCGTCCCTTCAAGCTGCTGTAGAAAATTTGGAAATCAGTCAGCTGGATATGCAGGCCGCATTTTTAAAGGGTTTACTCACCTCTATCCCGATGAAGCCCCTTCCCAGAATTGCCGAAAACTCGGAAATTACTTGCCCCACGGATAACATCGTTTGGACTGGACAAGAAATGCTCGAGAGGCTGGTGGATGTGGTTGAGGAGATGGTCTTTCGACGATGCGGGGACAGCGTCATCGTCGTTCAACTTGAGGAAAGTCACAGCCACTGATGGTCTCCAGAGCCGTCACGCCAGTACTTATGTTCGCCAAATCGACGCTCATGAACAGCCCTCGGCTGTGTGGTCTCTTTGGTGCCAATAACAGTGGTGCCAACAAGTCCCATCCAACGACGACTCTAAACCTGACGAATCTGAGTTTCCTAGAAGCACCGCCAGGTTATCCTTCCTCAGCTCCTCGTTCGAGCCACTCTCCCAACAGGAATATGAACTCGAATTCCAACTCTCCTCCTCAAAACGTCCTCCGATCCCTTCGTTACCACGTAGAACTTCCCCTTCTCCTGTTCGGTTAGGACCCAATCTTACACGGTTCGATATAGAAGCGTGGTCGAGGTCTCCAACGACTCTACTTCACTCTTCGTCGTCGTCGCATCCTCAATCACTGCTACAGCTTCCTTCTATCGTGGTGGAAGAGTCGAGCGACGTGGCGAAAATGGGAGATATGACGACGACAAGTTCAACGGTATAACTGCTTCAGTCATTGTCGTTTGTCCCCGGACTCATCACAGATCTCTCAGGAAAACCTCCCTCATGAAACGCTGTTGTTGACTCAACGACAACCACAACACCTGTCAAACCTTCACCTTCAAAGCATATCAACGCAGTCGCCGGGCCACCCAAACATGTCGTCAACTGCCAGTGACTAACCATTCATTTTGTATTTCGAGAGACGTGGAATCCAACGGTAAATTCACCGTCAAAATCGCCAACGCGTCAACTATCAGAGCGGAGTCAGTATCCTACTTTCCCCCACAAATCCAGATCCGACTAAAGGTTTTCTTTCCATAGCCAATAATCCGACGCATTGAGTACGAACGGCCAACATTCCTTCTACCTACTCATGCACCAGGGTACCAACTGCCAACTTACCGCCCCCGCCACCTCGCATAACCCTATCAAGCTCTCGAAGCATCATAGGATCCTCCTGTCCAACTTCTTCGCGCAGCCTGAGGCGCTTGCGTTTGGAAAGACGGAGGCGCGTATATTGTTCTCGGGGTCGCCAATGCATAGACCTACAAGCCCGAACTTACGGAGGAAAGGAACCGGGAAAGGGCAGGAGAAGGCTGTTGAAGGAGTTGGGGATGTAGAGATGCTGGATGGGGACGAAGGTATGTTTTCCTCTCTTTTGTGCTATTATTTTTTTTCCTGTCATTTTTCTATCTAAAGCATCAAACTGACTACCTAAATTCGTTTTCCAGGTCACACCCCAGCACCACCGACAGTGTCAGACTGAAAAATGCACTCTTCGACAACCTCGTCGCTGGTAGCAAGAACACGTACTGCGCAAGGCAACCCCGCTCGCTGGTCCCACCAGATGGCAGCGGCGGTGGTGGTAACGATGTCAATTCGGCCATGAACGCACCCTAGGAGCAGGAAGATGCAGACCGCATGCCGCCTAAAATGCGCAAGAAGCGGATACACCGCAAGCTGGAGGCGTTCGGCATATATCCGGGGAGAGAAGCAAATTTGGGTCCTAGGTCAAAGTGGTGCTCGCTAGCAAGAACTCGAGGGTACCTTCGGGGGTGATGGATGGGTCGAATTCGGAACGAAGATTACCGGCGTACGTCTTCCATCTCTTTTTTCGTACTTTGTTTTTTGATTATCAGCAACTGATGGTTATGAAATTGAATTATAGGCGACAACACCCACCTCCACCTCCAATCTAAACACGAACATGAAAAGGAAGGAGGATAGGGGCGAAGCTAGAGGAGGCAATGACCAACCCTTCTCCAGCTCTACCAGCATCAGCATCACTTTAAGGGGTGTCAACATCGACATCAACAACCTCAATGCAACAGCCAACGCTGTCCACCATGGCCAAAACTTACCCACCTCTCTCTTTGTAGACCCTCCTCTCCTCTCCTCTACGCCTTCCTTATCATCATCTTTGTCTTCACCTCGGCCTGTCTCCGACTGGCGCCTCGTTAACTTGGTCAATTTCTCGTCGATGTTGCCTGTGGTGATCTCGCAGACTCGTGCACCACCCCCTTTGTCGTCTTCCTGGGCGGGGGCAGCAGCCTCGTTTCCCTTGATCTTTAGTCCTCAGTCGTGCACTTCCTGACAAGCGCACCATCAATAGTCCAAATGAAATTACCTGCCAACGCCCTCCACGCCCCGTTATCGATTTGGTTGTGCCCCTGTCGTGCGACAGCGTCGCTACTCAGATGGCCGCATTTCTATGTGGTCGATCTCCATTTTTAACGCCCTACGCGAATGTCGAGCCTTATGGATGGCGAGGTTGAGAAGGAGCCGAGCTGGAAACGTTTCCCGGGGGGGGCGGTGGGTTCAAGACGAGTGAGCGCCCATGGTCTGAGTCCTCGAGGGAGTTGCTTGGGGCTCGAAGACGTCGTCGTCAACACCACTGCAGCTCCAGTGCGCTTCCGTTGTCGAACTCTGTCGGGGTAAGTGGAGAAGCGCAGATTTTTATAACCAGGAAGGGAAGGCTGTGGAAATTAGGTGGAGACGCGAGGATGGGTATAATGGGCAGCGCCTCTGTCAATTTCCAGGTTCGTTCATTTTGTAGCTATTCTTTTGTTCCTCCCCATCTTGATGATTCTCCCTTCTTTTCCTTCTTTTGTTGGACTTTCTCTCGTACTCTCTTTTTTCCCTTATACTTGTTCTCTTTTCCTTCTCAATCTTTTCTCATTCTCCTTCTTTTACATCCAGCTTCAGCCCTCACAGTGGCTCCATCTGCGCCTCATCTGCCAACTTGAACCATCGTCTACACCCGCTCCTACAGTACCGTCAATTCCCACCTCAATGCCTGCGTCCATGTCGTCGTCGAGTTCTGTGTTGGTGAACCATTAACTTCAAGAGCAACGGCAAGAAGGCGGCTCTCCCTTGTCGTTTCCTTTTTAACAATCAACGGAATGCGCTGCTACTGATCTTGCCAATGCCAGTCTCGTCGGCATCGACGCCTTCGTTTCACGCTTCCTCTCCTTTTTGTTTCCTCGAGGGTGATGACCAAGGAAATGTCGCTTTAACCCCTCCATACCCACTATCATGGACACCACTGGCACAGCAGTTATAACGATGGGACGAAGAGGAAATGAAGGTGGCCAGCAAATCCTCGGGCCTCAAGAGCCCGATTTTCTGGCTGACGAATTTCTTTGGTACTAATGCCAACCATGACCCTTTTCTGCTTACATCCATTATGATGGTTTACACCCTCCTCGATCCCCCAGGATACCAGATTTTCCTCCTAGTGCTTTTTCAAAAGCTTGTTCAGATAAAGGTCCTTGACGGCTCTCCAGCTTCGGACTTATCGGAACTCGTGGATAACGATTCCCTACGACACCACGATCGATCCGAACGACATGCTATGGAAAGAATAGCAGATGTTGAAGGGCAAATAAGAGCTTCCAGCCGTTCTTGTTTGCCCACGAAGTTTTGGTGGTGTGTATCCGGAGGTCGAAGAATGGATCGCAGAAGCTTTAGCGGGTGTCATTAGTTGTACTTGCCTACCGAACTCTGCATAGGTTCGTTGGGACTTTATTGTTCTTGTTGAATGATTGTCAAATGTATTTCGCACTGGCCAGCCGTTGAAACGCGAGTCAGATGAAGGCGAAGGCGCTGTAGTTCACTACCAAATACTCGATGGAAGGTAGCCTAAAGAGTAGGGGAGAGTCGATAACTTTGGAAACGTCGTTGCTCTGGTTCGGGAATAAGTTCAAGGCTTCTACTCTGTTCATCCTCTTGAATCGCCCGGAAGAGATAGCAGACAACTTGCTATTGGATAACTCTCCTTTTATTCCACGTAACCACATACGCCCGTCATGCTGAACAATTCGTCAAAGACGTATTTGAGAGAAATGAGAGACTTTCTTCGACATTGATTCGGGGGGTATAGCTTTTATTCCAGATTCACTCGAGGGACAACCAAGCTCGTTCTCGTCCATCTCGGGCCTACATTTGACCCAGTCTATTGTTGCAATTGGTGGGCGACAAGGAAAACGTAAATCATTCTGACCTCTTTTTTCGAGAAGATATCTAAGAAGACCAAAACTCGGAGGATCTTCACATGTGCACAGTCTAGGCAATTCGAACACTGAAACTCATTAGGGAGCATCGTCATCCATTCCAAGTTCCTCTTCCAATCGCCTGGCCTTATCCTCCAAATCTTGCAGACGCTTTAAACGTTCTCTCTCCTTCTTGGCTGCTAGTTTCTCTTCCAACTGTCTGATTCGCTCATTTAATTCGATTTCGCGCTCTGACAATTTTTCGTGGCCTAAGATGAAATTGTTAGTCACAGATCCCTCTTCACGGCCAAGTCCTTACCTTGCACCGACTTATCGGTGTTGTTGATAATACGGTTCCTGTTCCCCCGTCCTCCAACTGCGCTATTGCTTATAGGTCCAGAGTATGTATCGCCTTGATCTACAGTACTGCTGTAGTCGTTACCTAACTTGAAATCAGAATGGAACCTGAGATTAAGGAACGTATGAAACTCGCTACCTTCGATCCTCTGTCTAAAACTGTTGTCGTTATGCGAGTTTTTTGTTGAGGAGGCGGAAGAGTTATGAGATCCGATATCTCCACCCCGTGCTCCGGGTCCTGAACCTCCAGATCCAGAAGCTGATAAAGTATTACTCTAATTCTGGACTGAAGGACGTAGACCAATCGATACCCACTAATGTGAGCTGCCCGCCAGTCCATTCTTATCTTCTGGAACTCTGCGTCGAGAAAGACGTAGCGAGAAGGTGTTGAGTTGAAGATGAAACAGGTTGTTTATTTGATCAGGCATGTAGCCCCTTAATCACCGTGAGAGTAGGATCAAGGATCGCCAGGTGCGCCAGGCTTGGGAGATTAGATGTAAAAATAAACAAGGCTATTACCAATGAAGGACAGGCCCGGGGATGTTGGGTGAAGTACAATTCAGGAAGCGCATGGTCAATGAGACTCATTGTCAACGTCAATACCCCTAACCTCAGCTCCCCAATACTGTCGATAGGGTCACTATGTCATACCTTTTCCTCTTCTCTTCTGCTAGACGCGCCTTCACCCTAACCCGATTTCCCGTTATCTCCATAAGTTAAATATCCAGATCAAACGAAGAAGTACATATACTGAAAAAAATCGTTAGAATATTTGAATCAGCAGAAAGAAGACCCATCAAGATGTCAAGTTCTAGCCTATATAGTATTCCAACACAGATATTGCAGTCCTGAGCGTCGCGTACGTACTAGCAAATCAACATCCATGATTCAGAACTTCAGAAGGATTCAATGAAAAGAAGGAAATTTTACGGGAAATTTTGCGTTCAAATTTCCCAAGAGCCTTGAGGGTCTTGGTTGCCAGGTAATAGAGCCCGTGAAAGACAGCTAAGTCTTATGAGTTCGAAAATATGTTATCTTAGATAAGATAACTGTGTGATAAGAAATGAGATTAGCTCCGCTAATCTCGAAGGGTACGTTCGGTAGATGCGAGGTATCGTTCGATTGGTCTTATAAGATTCAGGCACAGCAGGGTCTCAGGGTTTTTGAGCACCAGCCTGGATTAGATGGGAGCCGGCGAGGTAATCTCCCCTCCGTAGCCCTCCGTATGAATATTGGGTTTCGATTGGGCTCCTCCTGCTGGGTATTTGCAAGTCACGCACAAGTTCATTAGTACACTGCGAGAAAATGGTACATAGGCCACTGTTCATGTCTGGAAACCCCATTTTGTGCATTGGTTGTTGCATGACTTCAAATTGGGGCTGTACATCTCGAGCACAAATCATTTGTACAAACATTGTTTCTGGACTCGGAGGCCTGCTAGCAACCTGCTGGATTACACGACTCTGAGTTCTTCAAGTCCTGATATTTGAGCAGCAGCGAGTTTACGCATGTCTGATGCAAATATAAGGAAGATAGTGATACGGTGAGGTGGTAAGGGTGGCAGCATGTCGATTTCATAGAGCAGTCGCAGCTCGTTCTCAGTCGCGACTCTTGAAATATGACCCCTCAACTGAGATAATGAACTTTAATGTACAGTTGTTCGCCACAAAGAAATGTAACCTTAGCCAATATATTGAACACTTACCCAACGCTTACCCTATGTAAGTTAAGTACATGTAAATGATGCCAGTGGCCACAACGCCGGATAAGCGGACACACTGGAGATAAGATCGGATTATTGATACAAACACACCGTTATCAAGGGTTCACACAGGACTGTGCCTGGATCTTATAAGACCAATCGAACTATGACTCCGGTAGATGCAGGCAGTAGTGATGTAATCAGACGGCTTTGATTACGATCACAAGTAACGATTTAATAGGCGAGAAAGGGTCCGCTTTGACCCAATTAAAGCCTGACTTAGTTCTTTAGCTTGGTGAGGTGAATGGGGTGTATTCAACTGAAGAAAAACTACGAAAATACAGAGGTATTTATACTGTTCAGATGGATCTGAGATGAGGTAGATAAAAGAGGAATCCTATGGAGAATTATTAGAGTATACCGAAGAGAGGAGATCGTCGTGTGATAGTGTGAAATGGTGAAATGTGAAGGGATTCGAGAGCGTCGGGATCGTCGGTGCTCCCAAGTTCAACTTGAAGGGTCCAGTATAATTATTGCCGGAGTGTGATGTTGTGAAGGATGTGAAGGGAGATCTTCGATCGAGTCCTTTGTGTGTTTGAATTGGGAAAGGGTGCGGTCGTGTGATATGTGATGCGTATCGAGGGTTGTGCCTTGTGCCAAGAATAGATTGCGCCCTTTGGTTAATGATGCGCGCGCCGCAATAGCGCGTTCGTTCTGGAGCATCTTCCTCTCATTTAATCCGCTCGCGCATGACCCGTAAGTCCCTTATTTCGTTCTCACACGATATGGAACCCTTACACCCGCCTGATTCCTGACGCCGCAACCTGAATATGAATTATAAACGACATACATAGTTGAAGAATTGGTTGAAGAATTGGGCGGGGAGGGAAGTTCCTACCGTCAAACTGTTACCCTCCGCAAAATCTCGGTGCAGACGGAATAATAGACCACAACCAAACACCCAAGATCTTCCTCAAAAGAAGACAGTCGGCATGGCATGAGGTGTGACCTTCGTGGTGCGGATGTGCACAAGACAGAGAGCGATAAACACGCCTCATGGCGGGAAGAGGCTGATAGTATGTTTGGTCCTCGTTGGGATTTGTCTCGCGATGAAACCTGCAGCTATCAATGGACGATAGTGTCAAAAGGATTTAACAATATATTGCGGTGCTGAAGTCAGGCTAGTCTCCGACTTCTGCCAGTCTGAATTCTGATCGTGCACCATCCCCGAACTCTTCTTCCATCGTACCTCGTCCACCGTCCTCCAAATCACCAAAACTCAATAGGAGCCCGCGGTCTCCTAACCCCTCCCTCCCTGCTTTTGACCGCGCCATGGGTGCGCCACGCTGAACTCGGAGGAGAGAGACGATCGCCATCGACATCCGCATCTAGAGCGACGGGGTCTCGGAACTAGGTTGAGAATGTGGCAAGAAAGCCAGCCGACGTCGGAAGCAAACATGAGCCCAATTTGCATGACCATCCGCTGGGTCGCCATCCGTTCTACGGTCTCAGTCTCTGAAGCACGTTCTGCGAGAGCGATCCTCTTTCAAGTCTGTCCCCCTGTGGAATGTAGGTCACATCTCTGCGAACCGGCTTCCTTCCTTCAAGTTCCCCGGTCCATCTGGTCGAAATCGTCCAACACGTTCTGCTGAGGCCACTTCACAACCTGGCCAACAACTGAACGCCACCTCCCGCTTAAGTTCGCAGCTCGTCAACAATATACTCTTCGCCATCCAAGCTGCAATCAAAAACTCCGAACCTGAATCCCACCCTCCAACGCACCCGAATCTGAAATGGGGGCTACTGTGCCCGCTGGTGGCGACCTGCGCGATGGTCGTCGGCGGTGTCCACGGTCTGGAGCAGCTGCAGGAGGAGAGACGACGGCCATGGGCGAGGGAAGGGCCAGCTCCTGCAGCCCCCGCGCCGAACTCGGCGACGTAAGTGACTGGTTCCCCATGCTCGGGATGTTCAGCAGCAGCTCCCCGCCCGCGCCCATCCTGCCCTTCGCCCGAGTGCTGGACCTGCTTCCGAAAGGTGTCGATGGGGCTCGCAAAGCCACTACTTCCCCGCCGGATCAAATAGCGACGTACATAGAAGCAAAAGTATGGGTGGGTGCGACGACCGACCACCCTCTCGTCGAACTTGACGTTGGCGTCTCCGAGGGAGCTGAGCACGGCTGTTGCGGTGTCAAGCACGGAGGGCACTGACTACTCGAGGGTCTCGATGCCTTTTGCGCGGGGGATGCGCTGTGGGTTTGGCGGATAGTGGTGGTGGTGTCCATGATGGCGGTGATAGTCCGTGCTGGGGAGCGAGGGAGGACGATAACTCTGATGTCTCGCTCGAAGATGGTGGATGGGGAAGAGCGACTGGAGGGAAAGGCGCAGGGTTAGCCGATGACGGGATGGAAGAGAAGGAAGACGTACATGGACTTGGGGGACGAGGGGTTTCTAATGCCCTGTTCCCAAGTGTCCGAGCTCAACGTCGCATCATCCAGCTGCATCGCCCTGAACAGGGTCTGGATCGCCCCATCTCGAGCTTCAGCCCGTGGATCCGTACATAGCCCAAGCATCTCGAGTAAAAGGAACGTCCATAATCCGCTGTATTTCGGCACCTCGTCGACGTTCTTCCACTTCAACTGAATGTCATCAGAGATGCTCCAAAGGAGTCTCGCGGCGGCTGTAAGGGTGATATTCGTGTCTGCTTGGTAGCCAGATTGGTCAAGGGTGCTGATGCACAGACGAAGATGTTCGGGTGACGAGGACGACAGAGTCACAAACCAGTGTCAATGGTTGGGACGCGATCTTGATCAGATCGTTGTAGTTCTTCGGTAGGATTTCCTAAACCAAAAGGAATCGGTTTCGTGCGAATGGCCAGAGAAGGCGGTCCGGATATAGAATCAGTCTAACCATTTGTAGCAGGTTGGATGGCACCAGAAGAACCTGAAATCGACATGGAGGACAGACAGGCAGAGTTTATGTGAAATACCGACGGCAGACAGTACTTACAGGGGAAGTTGAGCAAAATCCGGTGCAAGTATACTGAATACCAGCGAACGACGGTGGATGGCACTGAGAGACAACAGTGGATGACAGCAGTCATAATGAAGTGTCAGTATGTACCGATGAGGGTCATTGTCATCCGATGGAAGCCAACGGCGACTGGGTGGATAAGCGCTATTGGAGACCTATGACTTCTGGTGGCAGCCATTGGACGCACGAGGACTTCTGATGGCTGCCACTGGAGGTTAGAGAGGCTCCCAATGAGGGCCACTGGTAACCAGTGGAATTCGCCATTGAATTCCTGTGGTTGCCGATGGAGTACGGCGGCAGCCACCGACCTTACCAGCTCCGGGCATATTACTGAGTTTGGCCGGCCGAATTGAACGAAATGGTACAGTATAGGGGTAACGGCTGATTATATTAGAAGTTGTAAGATAATTAACTAACTCATATCCGCAACAGCAGGATGTCGACAGTCATAGACCTCATCCACCGACGAACAGGACACAGGTTTGTGTTTGTTCCTGAGACGGCGATAGCGAAGGGATTGGCGTAGACGACATACTGGGAAGGAAAATGCATATACGAAGATGGCCGAGATTGAATTTGACGTGAGTCGTACAGAAGGATGGGCGAGGCTGACTCAAGGTAACGAGGGGCCGATTGTGGTTGAGACAGTGAGGGAGTTGTCCTTAGCGTGAGGAGGTGACGACAGGTTGAAGACCTTCCTGGCGAACCTCCTGGGACAGATTGGTCAAAGATCATATCACAACTTGACTATCGTTGAAATACCTTTTACACCGAGTATAAAATCTCTATTGAAATGTTCTGAACAACACTAGCCCACACAGGATACTAATAAGTAACCAAATGCAAACGTTAGTCGATAGGCTAGCAAGATATAACGAAGAGATCAGCTAACGGAGACTAACCTGCGCCTTCACCGTAACCGCAATCCTATCGCCAGGTCTGATTGCATTGACAAATTGACTTTCTGTACGTCCGGCATTATCATCTGTCCAGACAACAACGTGCTTTGACTCGTCCCACTTGGACGTGATGTCACATTCTTGGATGGTCGATCTCTGCTTTCCATCGACATCCACTTCCTCAAGCCCGCGGCCAGGAAAAGCGGCTTGAACTTTGAATCCCCCTCTTTTTAGATTGTTAAAATGGGCAGTGCTTGTTTGTACGGCTGACTCTTCCATGGGGCGTAGAATTGACGCTTCATAGCAGGCTTGCGATCCCTGCAATTGTCCTACGTTTCTGTGAGCTCGAGGGACACCGAGTTGGATAAGGGAAATTTACCTGAAAATTGGCCACCCAAAGCATTACTGCCGCGAGCGTTGATCCAAAACGTTATTCTTTTGACTTTCTTAACAGCGTACACCTGTAGACTTTCATTCTCCTCAGGCGTAAAAGCCTGACCTCCCTTGACTGCTCTGAGTGGTACCACCTCGTCGGTTGCACTTTCCCAGTCAAGATTTTCACAGGCGGGAATCGGAGGCGTGATGAGGAAACACCATACTTCGTTGTTTTGAGTTCCTGTTGGCTCGCAGACTGTCGTGTCGAGGGTATTATATCTGGGGTAGGTCTCGAGTAAGCTTGGATGGTAGTTTGCTCTGTCCAGTATTTCGTCGGCCAGCTCTAGTGGTAGGTAGCGCAGAAGAAGGCGGCGTGTAGCAACGACATGGTCCGTGGTGGGGCGAAAGTGGGGAGGGAGAAAGCGGGTAGGGCGAAAGCGAGAAAAGGTACTGCCACTGCCACCGCCACCGCCACGGATATGATCAGGCATACGAAAATTGTTAGCTAATACATTGATGCTGGTGCACAGATGCCGGTGAGCTTGCGAACAGACTGGTCGCGAGTCTAGATAATTGTCCTCGATGGAGCAACGAAGGAGGCCCATTTGAGAAGGGTCGTGAAGTGAGTAGAATCAAACATGTCCTGAGATCCACATTTATATATTCTGCTCAACGAGGACGACACCCCGAGAATGGGGAGGCTATGCCGAATGTATATGTGAGTCGTGATCCGGTTAAACGTTTCAAAGACCTCGTTTCAAACACATGGTCCCCGCACGGCTGGCGTTCACCTCTGTTTCATAAGACACAGGGGGAAAGAAACACGTTTTAGGACATACTGGACCTGGTTCTTTGATAAAATGCCCAGAATGTTAGGAAACGTGTTTCTTTTGTGGCTGCTTCCTTAGGAAATAGCCACTAGCGCCAGCAGTGTCGTCTGCAACAACTTCGCTCGTCCTGTTATTTATCGTCCCATTTGCACGTTGTTTGATGAAAAGGCAGTGATAATATTGGTGCAACAGCCCAAAATAGGCAGTCCTGCTGGAGCAGTCCAATCCAACCGGTATCGCGGATGGATGGGCTCGCAGACGCGTCGAGCTGGCCGTGCGGTATAGCGTCGCAGGCGGTGGCAGGAAGCAAGGAACGAATCCGCATCGCCGGCGTCTACATACGGAATGAACATGCACGTGCTGATGTGACTATGCTATCTAGATCTAATCTGCTCGACGATGTGACCTGATCTCACTGTCACACTGCCAGGACCCTTGTTTGTCCTCTGATACTGGTGCGGACCTAAATGGGTCCAAAATCTGGCCTATGTCCACGATACTTCGGGGGGTACAAGGGTCTATACAAGGTTGGTGTTAGTGGGATCAGATTTCATAGTAGGATGGACTCCAGTATCATTCCCCTCCAGCCATTTCTGACCCGTGGAGGACGACGAACACGAGGACGGCGAAGGGGGAACGTGGAAAAGGGGTGGAGGAGGACATGCCACCTTGGTGTTGACGCGAGCATTCGCCTCCCAGATCTGGGACGAATGTTCGATCTCGACCGACATTATGGTAAGTTATTGATATTAGTCAATTCTCAACCTTCAATAACATGTACGCAGCATGTTAGCCTCATGGACTCCACCAATATAGATGTAATCGGGTGGTGCTGCGAGCTCCCATTATTAAGATTCAAAACTCTGGTGAAGCACTTAGCAGCGCACAGCTTTCGTAATAAAGGTAAACGCTTCGAACTGCCATTCTCAATGTCCAACAGTATGATCGAAGCCCAATAACCTTATAGCAGACGCTTTTCCGATGGAGCGGGAGACAGTGGTACGTAGAGCTGACCAGCCTCGCAAGCCAGCCTCGCCGATCGCATGCGCTACCACACCACATGCCTACAGCACGGCTTTCTTCAGCCAACCGGAAATGTTGTTAAGTTCGGAGCCTCGAAATTAATATTCGGTTACACCGGTGCAAGCCAGGCCACACCGTGGCTACAGCATGTTTCCCTTCTATCAAATGGAAATGCTGTCGAGTTTGAAGCCTTGAATTTAACATCCGGTTACACTGCCTTGCACCGAAATCGTGGTGACCGACGGGGAGACAAGGGTTTACTGAACAGTCTGAACCCGTAGTTCACTTGGAGTCGGACTCCATTAGAATTAGAATTAGAATTAATTTTGACTGGCTACATTACATAAGTAATTCAGGTAACTATGCTACCTCGCCAGTGCATCGTGAAGAGGTCAGAAATTTAAAGTAGGAAACTTGGAGACGGGAGGAGGTAACAATGTGCTTGGCCTTGTCGTGGCTTTGCATCTTCCAAAAAGACACAAAATCATGTGATTTTACTGAGAAAACATGTTTCAATCCTCGAGCCGCACACCACATCTAACCCAGCAGCCGCAGCCACCGCACTGCTGTGGTGGGACTATTTAGAGGGGCGGCAAAATATTTCGGCAGATTGTTTGGGTCGCATGAATTTCCTTATAAGGAGCATTCACGTGACCCGGCAAAATTCAAACAATCTGCCCAACGATTTCCCCCCCCCTCTAAATAGTCCCACCCCAGCAGTGCCGACATTCCTAGAGGTATCCGCTTTTCCTTTAGCAGATCTATCCGAGGCACCGACCAACAGTCGACTTGGAGATCGTCACCACTGGAGGAGAAGGAGGATGGGTGAAGTTTGAGCTTGGCGGTGAGCCTGAGCAGCAGAACCGGACAAGAGTGGTGCGTACTTATTCTCGCCTATTACTATCATTTGCATGGAGATGCAAAAACTCCGCTTTTGGCAGGGAAATTTTTTGAATCTCCCTATTTCTCTCGCAATTCTACATCCCCCGTCTTTTGAAAATTCAAAGGCAGGTAGAAGTCTTCAGCTTCCTAATGGCCATGTATTTTTATTTGTTATTTAATGAATGCCTGGTTCAGGATGGAGGGCAGAAAAGTGGAAGAAACGTGACAAAACGTGATGAGATCGCGCCGCGAAACCTTGATGTGACCCCTCCTCCTCGTGCCTGGTCAAGCGAGGGCGGAATCAGACGTAATTTTTACTCAGGCAGGTAATAAAATGTAGGGATAGAAGTAACTTGTACTCAGGAGGATAATGGAAGTGAAAAACTGAACCCCTTCCTGTATTTCTATGCTGAATAAATACAAAATAAATAATGCCTCCCTATATCTCCTCCGTGGGCAGATAACCCACCTCAGGACAATCCAGAAGCCGGATTTTTCTCTCACAAAGCCTTGAAAGATTATGACGGCCGAAATTCTTCGGATTATTCCCCGCTTCGTTGCCACACCACTGGGCTGTTCGGAGTAAGGCTGTAAATTCATTAAAAAAACTGTCGGAGCAAGGTAAATGGCCAACTTTATTATCTGGCGTAGCTGATGAGGATTGTAGCCGAGTTCCGAGAGTCTATTGCGCCTGAAATCCCTCAGGTCATCAACATCCTGAGTGACTGGGCCTGGAAAGTTCGTAAGGAGGCAGTAAATGCATTAACAATACTGTATTACTGTTGGGCCAAGCCTGGTTCAGTAACCAATTTTCTTATCTGACGTCGTTGCTGAGGATTGTAGCCGAGTTTCGAGCATTCATTACCAGTGCACTTCCTCGGGTTATCACCCTCCTGAATGACAGAGACTGGGAAGTTTGTAGAGTGGGTGTATATTCATTGGCAAAATTGTCAGAGCTAACCAAATTTTTGATCCGTTATTATAATTGCTGATGAGGATCACAGCTGAGTTTCGAGCGTTCATTGCAACCGCAATTCCTCAGGTCATCACTCTCTTGAACGACAGAGACTGGGAAATTCGTAGAGAGGCTATAGATTCATTAGCAAAACTGTCGCAGCAAGGTAAAATAACCAAAATTTTTTTATCTATTGTCCCGGATGAGCATCACAGCCGCGTTTCGAGAGTTCATTGCTCCCGCCATTCCTTGTATCATCACCCTCCTCAGTGATGCAGCCTGGAAACTTCGCAAGGAGGCTGTAAATGCATTGACAATCCTGTTGGAACAAGGTTCAATAACCAATATTCTGATTTGATGTCGCTGATGAGAATCACAGTCGAGTTTCGAGTGCCCATTATTCCTGTCATTCCTCAGGTCATCTCTCTCTTGAATGACAGTGACTGGGAAGTTCGTAGAGAGGCTGTAGATTCATTAGTAAAATTGTCGGAGCAAGGTAATAAAATTACTAATTTTATTATCTGGCATCCCTAATAGCCGAGTTTCGAGAGTCCATTGCTCCTTCCATTCCTCGGATCACCACCCTCCTCAGTGATGCAGAATGGAAAGTCCGCAAGGAGGCTGTAGGTTCATTAGCAAAACTGTCGAAGCAAGGTAATAAAATAACTAATTTTATTATCTGACGTCGTTAATGAGGAGTGTAGCTGAGTCGATTGCTCCCGCAATTCCTCGTATAGCCGGGTTTCGGGCATCCATTGCACCTTCAATTCCTCAGGTCAATGAGTCATCCCCCTTCTTACTGGACAGGTGGAGAATGTTTGTTCATCAGCTGCAAATTCATTAGCGAAACTCTCAGACCAAGGTAAAATATCGAATTTCCTGACCTGGCGTCACTCATGAGGTATCTAGCCGAGTTCCGAGAATCCATTGCCCCTGTTATTCCTCAGATCATCACACTCCTCCGCGACAGTTCCTATTTTTTCATAGCCGCGATGGGAGAGCGTAAGGAGTCTAAGGACGCAATTTCGAAAGTTTAGGGAGGAGGAGCTCGTATGAAGTTATCAAATCAATACTATTGGACTTGATTCTACGAGGAAGATACTAACAAAAGTGAGGTCCTTTTATACAAAGAGAGCGATTTTAGAAGCATAACTGTGAGACGAGAGTGACTGAAAACTACGGCAAGGATTGTAATTGAGACCATTTTGATGGATAAAAGGGAAGACTTATAAGCCAGAAGAGAATGAACGAGGCTGGATCTCTGAGGGTGTGTCTTACAAAATGTCAATAATTCACTATTGAACCCAACGTATTTTGAGCTTCTTAAAACAACTAGCACAACAGCATATCTGCCTCGTAACAGACCTCATTACCGACCGCGACCTTGGCTTCGCAGTCGCCAGACATGCGACGACATCGGGCGGCAATACCCTCACCGGCGGGCCCAGCCATGACAAGCGTACACCGGAGGCAAAGCCCAGGGCAGTTTGAATTTGATAGCCGTTGAGTCGATTGACTGGCGATTGCCACGGCAAGTTGGTCGTGCAGGGCATGAGGTAGACATGAGGCCCTTTCTTTTCTGGTTATCAATAGTTTATGTATTTTTTTCTTTTTGTAATGGATATTTTTCGCTAAGCAAAATATGTCCCACGTGAACTTCAGGAACGACTCAGTTTTATTTTAGATAGACATTGAGGACAAAGAATGTGAATATTTTACAGCAGGTCTATGTAGATTAATGCTAACAAGATGATATTATGGACATCAAAAGAACAAAAATGATGAATGGGCGAAGCCTTTCAGGCAGGGGTGTGATTTGGCATGGTATTGTTCCGCCGACGGTGACGACGACTGGAATAAATTGTTAATTGAGTGACGGCAGAGGTCAGTGCAGCCTACCGAAGCGCAGAAACATTCTGCTGCAAGTCCAAACGCCGGCCGCCCTGCATAAAATCTCCCCCGTTCGGATAATGCTGACTCGAAGTATCCGAGTACACATGGAGCGTGTGGTAAGCGTGACCGTCGTTTCGAAAGCCAAGAACGGTGTAATGAGGTGGATCCTGTTGTTCTGGACCCGGACTAGTGTGAAACCCACCCATAGACATTGCAAGTTAAGTAAATAAAGATAAAAACTGGCCACAACTTACATCAGGATCCAGGTGAGCTCGTGTTCATCGATAACGGTAGTTCTCTCGACCACGTTTCTAACCCAATCCCGGGCGCGCCCGCGGTCCCCAACGTAGCGTACAGAAGCTGAGAAGGCGAGTATGCGCATGTGTGATGTTGACAATTAAAACTAAAAGTCGAGCTCAAGAAGCGATGGCAATGGTAATCTCAGGCAACTTACCATCGCAAGAAAATTGATGAAATATCCTTGAGAGCCTCCTGTTAAACAAAACAAAATTGGTATGCTCATAAGCGCCCGGTATCTGCCCTTCACTATTAGGTTCACAAGACTGATGTCTGCTCACGAGTCACAAGTGGTGCCGATGTCAAAGGTGTTGAGCGCGCTGAAACTTTGTGAGCATGTTGCTTTGCTAAAATTTGCTTGGTTCTTACCGTTTGCCCTGTCAGCTACCATCGTCACAGAAAAAGGATTAGAGTACGAAACAAACATGAGATGACCACATCCAGATATGTACTTGCCTCATAGAGTTGATCACATGTAGTCCGAACAGATCCGATGACATGAGAATCGAAAACAGATAAGATTTCAAATTTCCCTGTGTATGATCCAAAAGAGGGGACAATCAGATTGATATCGCCAATGGATAAGATTGTTGGCTGCCTACTCGTTTGTCTGATCTCCTTCAATGCCAACGGTCATCTGCATTTGCTCTAAGTGCAGTAGCTGCAAAATTACTGTTGATGGCGTTCAACAACCGGGTCGCAGGGTGGCAGCATCGACCCGTCTCGATCATGAAAGAAAGGATAAACGACCTCAAACACCAGAAGAAAAGCGTCCAACATCCTCGAGCTCAGTGCCAAAACGTCCAATGGCCCCAGATCCTCCAAAAGGTACAGAATTAGTGGGTCAGCTGTTCAATTTGTTGACCGATGTTCTAGATATCACATTTCCTCTTGAATACCTCGTGACTATGATTTGCGTCCTCGCAACCTGGCTCCATCTCAGAGCTGGGGTGAGCCGATCAGTAGCGAATATTACCCTCCAAGCAATCCATCTCATCATTTCTACAACCCTCCAAATTGTCGAGGCCGTTCTTTTCTCGAGCGGGATCAATATCAAGCTGTCGAACATAAAAATACCTCGAGACATTCGTACTGCGTACACACACCACTTCACGGAACCAGACATTATCCGTACTGCCTGTTGTCCTACCTGTTTCTCTCTCTATTCGAGTCCTATCCCTTACAAATGTCAGTGGAAGGAATCTCCAAGGTCTCGACCATGCAATACAGATCTATGGAAGCGTAAAAACACACCCAAAGGACCAAAATTGGTACCACGACGCCTCTACACCACCCAATCGTTTGATTCCTGGATTCGTTTTTTTCTATCGCGACCGATAATCGTTGATAGTCTCGAGGAAACAGCTCGGCGATGCACGAACAATCCACCAGCCTTTGGCGCAGAAATGCGTGATATACAGGATAGCCCAGCCTGGCACGATGTAACCGGCCATCTTTTCAACCCTCATCGCCTAGTATTTGGGTTATATGTCGACTGGTTCAACCCCTTTACTAATAAAGTCGCTGGTAAGCCAATATTTTCTGTATCTCACAAGTTTGGCCGACCGTATTCGAAGGCAAGAACACATCTTGCGGTGCTGTCGTCCTTTATTGCCTAAACCTCCCTCCACACCTACGGTATCTTCCCGAGAACACCTTCATCGTTGGTATCACGCCTCCTCCACGCCTTCCATCTATGATAACTATTTTTCATCTTATCGAGCCTGTCGTTGATTCGTTCCTCAAATATGGTGACGGAATCGGCCAACTCGTCCCCACAGTCCGACATGCTGATGGGATTTGGGTACATGTCAAAATCGCTCCCCTCATTGCTGATTTAGAGGGGGCCCGCAAGGTCAACGGCTTTTTGACAACAAGCGCCACCTACTTTTGCTCTTTCTGCCTTTGCACCTCTGCACAAATGGAAGATGTCGATCTGTCAGCGTGGAGACTGCGCGAAGGCGCTGAAGTACGCACTCAAGCGGATAGGTGGCTGAATACACCTACTAAGAGTGGACGGGAGGCATTGGCCACGCAATACGGAGTTCGATGGACTCCGCTCCTTTGTTTACCATACTGGGACCCAGTAAAGCATAGGGATTATCAGGGGTTTTGAAACCCCCAGGGGTCAGGGGTAGGGTAAGTGGGGGTAAGGGTCAGGGTAGGGATTTCCATACCCTTGAAAAACCCTTACCCTTGGCAGGGGTCAAGGGTATTGATCAGCAAGAGAAAAAATGAATATATCACATTTTTTTACCCACAAAAAAAGGGTTTTCCTTCTGAAATATTTGTTTATGGCTTGTATAAAGGCATATTAGATAGAATAACAGTGCTGTTAACACATTTCACTGTTCAAAATTAATAAAGTAATTTTTACAGGGTGATTTTACATTAAATTAGGTGAATACCCTTGGGAATTAGGCAAACCCATGGGTTTTGAAAAACCCTTACCCTGACCCACCAAGACCCTTACCCTCATCAAGGGTAAGGGTTTTTGGAGGGTAGGGTAGGGGTCCGGCTGAAATACCCCAGGGTTACCCCTGATAATCCCTAGTAAAGCATGTCATGCTCGGTTTTATGCACAACTGGCTGGAGGGTATTCTCGAAGACCATCTCTGCATACTCTGGGGAATTGGAGTACCAGACGATGTCCAGAAGGCTACTGGAGAGATAGAGCAGGACGAGAAGTTTTCCGAATCAGATGTATCCGATTCTGCCAGCGAGCTGGATGGTCTAAGGGAAGAAGCCGAAGAGGCAGCTGAGAAAGCCGCCAACGCAATGCAGGAGGATCCACCCTCACCCACACCATCGCAGACTAGCACCCTTTCCTCTTCCGCTACCCCCACTCTCAGCGACTATCAACAAAATGCCTATCAATTCGATGTCCCTGACGCAGATGAAAACGACGATAATGATCCTGATTATGTTGATCCTGCCGTTCCTTTTTTCCACTTCTCAGACTCCCAGATTGCGGCTATTCGAAATTGTATCGCCGAAATCGGTCTTCCCACATGGGTACAGCGACCACCAGCGAATCTTGGGGAAAAAGCCCATGGGAAGCTCAAAGCTTCCGAACTGCTGACGCTGTTCAGCTGTATCTTTCCACTAATTATCCCTGAGTTCTGGCACTTACCGGAGGCCACAAATCTTGATCGTTTACACCTGGAGTCTTTCCACCATCTCATTTCTGCAACGAACATAGTATGCTCATTCAAAACATCGAACCAGGATGCTGACACGTATACTCACCATTACGTTCAATATCGATTATCCATCCGAAATCTTTTCCCTCAATTCAAACAACGTCTGAATCATCATATGGCGATGCACAACAGTGCTCAAATGAAGTATTGGGGCCCTCTTCCTTCGTTAAGTGAGTTCCCTGGAGAGCGGATGAATGGTATGTTGCAGAATATCAACACAAACCGACGACTCAGTAAGTCTTCTATCATACTGTCTAAAACATCGTGAATATGTATTCTGCTGCGTAGGGGATATGGACCTCACCATGCTCCGTCAAATGGGCCGCCGTGGACGTGTAGATGCCATGCTCGAGGACGCACTTGCGCCGTCCACCGATGCGACAGGTATACCTGTGGGAGTGACAGCCATCCGGAATCTAGCCCAGATCCTCCGGCCAAAGAAAGTGGACACGGACTGTGCGCCGACTCCTCTCACATTGCTAGAAGCCGCATCAGCCCTCAAAAATGCATCAGAACTCCACGAATTCGACTATACTGCCTTACTTCATTATCTACAAAGGTCTGGGCGACAATATCGGGCTTTTAGTGACTTTCCCCATCCCAAAAACGCACTCATCCTTCCCCCACAAGCCGAAACTCCTCTTCAGTTGCACCGTGGGGAATGTACTTTCAGCTGTCAACGTTCGCATCAGGGAAATAGCACGATTAGGTTCTATAACCCGTCGACACAAGCCCATGCTACAGGATTCATTGAAATGATTTGGCGAATACCCCTTGAAGGTTCCATGCAATCATTCGTGGTCGTTCAGCCGCATAGGCAGTTATCTGAAATCGAAGAAGCAAGGGCTCCATTCCAAAATCTTCAGGGGTTTATGTCGCAAATTGTTGATGCCCACTCAACAGAGGACCCAGTCATCATCGAGCCAAATCATATAATCACGCACCTTACAACCTTTCGGCGCCCAAAAGGAACCTATGGAATTCAAAGGGAAACACTCGTTGTATGTTGGGCTCTAAACAGAGGACGTAGGTAGGTAATCATATAACAGAAGAAACAAAATGTTGCATACCTCGGACTAGCTAGCGGTATAATACAGAGGACGGTAAATTTTGATCGCTACTTAGCTGGAGGAAATACCTGCGCGAGTTCACGGGTAATAACAGCGACATTCTTTTCGCTCCTCCCAGGTCTTTGCCCGTAACCCCTCAGAAGACAGAAGTCGCTGTTGAACTCCCTGATCTTGTACAGCTTTCCATAGGTTTCGCCGAGTGAAAAGCTTGTTACAATATCGTCTGTCCAAGTGGGTGGTACCGACTGGAGACTCGAAAGAGGCACCGATTTTCATTGCCTGCCATCCCTAACCTTTGCCAAACCATTCTCCATTCCAAGGAACTCAAGATATGCGGGTAACGGATTTGCACGATACCGAAGCTTGATCCTAGTGCAACCAAAAAGCGGGTCAGTCAGCCAGGTTGGACCATCTGGACTTAGTTTGGGATCCGGAGCACAAGCATCCCAGGCATCGGCATCATGGCTGATCTCCGTGTCCGTTGGCATGGGGGTTGAAGCAACTGGTATAGGCACTGCCGGAGATATCGACTTGGGTGGTTGTCGCACCTCGCCGCTTTCAATTACCACCAAAGCATTCCTGCGCCTATTGTGTGGCATCAGATATCGGTTTAAGCACAGTTTAGTTGCACTCACACTAAGCATAGGTTCTTGAGCTTGAATGGGCGCACCGCTCTTTCATTGAAAATGTCCAAAAATACCGATGCCTCTCCAGCGGGTGTGACGTCCTTTACAGTTCCGGTGGTCCCCTTATAGTCGTTTTGACCGACAACCTTCACCTGCTTTCCGATTAACCGCTTGTGGGGGTTTTCCTTCATTGCTCTCCATTCAATGTCCAAGATGGGGGCGGCGCATCGTAAAGGTATCACTTGCTCGTCTTCATAGAATTCAATTTGGAGGGCAGAAGCTGTAATCTAACGAGCTCAAAATTAGCATACTGTGTGAAGTTATTCAAATTAAACCCACCTCGCTCCATTTTTCTGCGTCGAAGACCGACAGATGAGAATCGGATACCATCGTTACCCATCCTATTGTTTCGTTATTTTCCACCCTCGCTCTGACACGATCGCCCACCCTGAACTCTCTTGCGAGTTCCCAAACCCTTATATGCTCAATAAGATCTTGGGAAGGCAGATGAACCTCCACCTCATTGCCTGTGAGACCCGTAACTCTCCCCAATAGGCCACGGAATGGACCTCTCAGAACCTTGACGCGATCATTAATCTCCACTTTTGTCGATTCAATCCGTCTGCGACTCTCAACCACAGTGGAGGGCAACAAAGCCTCGCAACCTTGGAACGCAGCCAACTCCTGCGGGGTCGGAAGTGCCTTGCCCTCTTCGCAGATGAGCAGTTCTTGTCGTGAGAGGACAAGGTATCCCTGAGAGCTGAATTCATTCCTCCGAAAAATGACAGAATTCCCTTTCCCCTTCTTTCGGACGCACTTATCTCCCAAGGACCTTCAGCGTTAAAGAGTTGCGGGGAAGGCCGGGAATGAACCGCTTCGTCGTTGTTGTATTGGATCCGGGGTATTAGCCAGAGCTGAAGCAGGGAGTTTTTGGAAACGTCCACCACCAACGCTAGGTTGCCTTTGTAAGGGCGCAACTTCTTGGTATTCCCTAACAGCCACACCCATCCTTGAGCTTTTGGTCGAGGGCTGGGCGCCATTGATAGGACTTCTAACATCTTCTCGTCGGGAATGAGCCTGATTTTTGTCGGTATCAGCTCTGAGATCCCTGAAGTAGCTGCAATCAATTGCTGGGATGTGTATGCTTCCACAAAAATGCGGCCAGGAACGGTATGATGCGCGAACGCCGAGAAGCAGGGGAAGGAATCGTGCAGAAGGGCCTTCTGCATTAAGTGGAATACCGTCACTTCCTCCTTTCCAGTCTTCATGATAATTAGTTCTACCGTCTAATATGAGTAAGATATCTCATACCTGGCACCCAATCTCCCAGAGCTTGTCCTCAGGACGAGGCCCTCTCCTCTGTTCCTCATCCTCTTCGGTTCCCCTGGACTCTCTATGGCTGCGTGAACGCACGCGGTTTATCATCCCCTGCCAGGCCTGTTCGTCAAGTGCTACCCGATTGTATTCCGACTGGAGGTTCGTGTGCATATACACTTCTGGGAGGTCGTCTTCTGGCTCATCATCATCTAAATTTTTTTCCCTCAGTATTCGAGACTGGCTTCACAGTATTACCACCCACCATGCAGAAACAATCCATCATCTTCAATTTCGGATGATTCTCCCTCGTCGCCCTCGTCTACTCCAGCCTCCAAGTCCATGAAATACTTAAAAAATAATCCAATTGTCATTTTAACGCGTTTTTGGCGGGGGCAACAGTCTCTTTACCTCGCCTAAGCGCGGCTTCTTAGTTGCCCGTTCATTTGCCATGTTATTCTTATGTTTTCTTAACAAGTATAATTACGTAGTGACTCTAGAACAATGTGGTTAAGCAAAAGGTGTTCAAACTGAAGATGAACCATTATATTCCAGGGCGATTTAGGGCGGGCTTGTCCACATGACATTTGCAACGACCTGTCACCTACAACGGGTCCGGCAACCCTCAAACCGGTCACGTGGCTACACCTACCCTAAAGTTGCGGTCCCTAACAACCAGGCTGACCTGATGGCTTGATCTCTTTTCTACCACCATCATCGCGACTGCCCATCGCCACTCCCACTAGTAGTACACATAGTTCGTAGTTATAATCAATTGAGTGATAGAATATGAATACATATGAGAAGTGAACGTACGAGAAATGGTTTCTGCCATCTAAAAAAAATGGAGAGCGTCTTACGGACACGATCCACTTCACTGGCAGCACAACAGGTGCGCCCAGGATTTTCGGCCAGAATGACGGTGGACAGGGAGTTACAGGTGAGAAATCTAGATGAGATGTTACATGTTAAATCCAGACATACACATCCCCAGCTGTTTCTCGCCAGTTCGACCATCAAGACAAGCACTGCTTTACTCTAGCGCGTTCGGCCGTCAAGACAAATGTTACGATTGTTGCGATTTTGCGATTTGACATCTATCTATGCCTACAGGTGGTTATGTTGTTTTACCCCAGCGCGAATCTTCATTCTCTCGCTCACAATCTTTTCTAGAGACAGTAATATTGGGGCACCATTATTCCTCCATCTCGTCGTCGTCATCTTCCTCGTCCGAATCGGTATCGTCTTTCTGCAGAAGCTGGTACCGCTCGATATCCTCCGCAGTTGGCATTTCGTATTGCGCCAACACGGCGTTGCCATACTTCTGCATAAATTCTGCCTTCCCCAAGCGCTTCCATTCACGACATTGATCCCAAGTTTGACAATGCTCAGGTAACGGGAGTGCTACCTCTATGCCACGCGCCATATATTCAGCATGCTCGCCCACCATAAGCTTGTTCCAGTATTCAGGTTGGAACCAGTCGATAGGGATTATTTTTGGCAAGGCGGTGAACTTAGATGCCTGGGGTGGATCAGGCCTGTCGCGATCACGTTGGATTCTGCAAGCAGATTTTGTAAGTAATTGAAGTTTCTTCGCAATAAAGTACTTACTTGAATTGAGGCCCCCTACGCTGAGCGACTGCAAATCGGACCTCGTCGACCATGTCAAAGAACTTCCCCACTTTCTCTGAACGACCTTCTTTGCGCTTGACATGATAAATTGTTTTCCCGTTGACCTCGCCCATTTCGTCGTCGGAATGTGCTTCATTTTTTGCGGCCAAGGCGACGATCTCATCACTGAAGCATTCCGACTTGATCAGGCGGACTCGTGCGAGACGAAGCTGTATGATATTGATGAATTCGGTGAACATTATTCAAAAAAAGGGGCATACCTGCTTGCGCCGCTTCCACACCACGCTGTTCTTCAAGAGGTTTCTGCGCTCCCCAGGCTTCCTGTTCTCCAATCTTGCGTTAGACCTCATGTAGCCGAATATGAAATTTCGGTAAAATTTTTTCAAGATGGTGTAGTCGTAGACGTGATTCATCGTTAACCCGGTAAAAGAGTACGCATAGGCAGCCGCAGCCTGTTCGAAAGTGAGGAGGGCGATGGTTTCATGCAATGCGTTATACATCGAATCGGGGTCGCCACTTAGGACGTCTGGATTCCATTGTCGCAGTCCGTATGTCGCCACAGTCCGAAACATCATAAGGAGATGTGGCTCCGGGATTCGCCTTATATTGTTGGCGATCGTGCCGTGTTCGTTCTTGATCTTATCTTGGAGCATCATCATCGCATCCCGAGCTTTGTGAATGTCGGCCGAATGGTTGTTCAACGCTGCGGTGACGTCGGCCTTTATAACCTTCACAGAGCTGAAACGGGCATCGTAATTTGTCCTCTCGATGTTGGGAACGGCAATCGGAAGTGAACCCTGGTTGACCAATCCCCAGAGTACGCGTATGTGGAGCTCGAGTGCGACCTGAAAGGAGGGTAAGGACGTGAACAAAGGTTGTAAAATTTTCTACGCGCCTTGGTCCTTGCGGAATCTTCTGGTAGATCTCCTTTCCTAAGATGCCAGTCATGAGGCTTCTTGGGCTTTTTCGGTCGACCCTTATTTGTGCGGGCCTTTTTGGTGTTGGAAGGACCCGCCTGTGGAGCCTGTGGAGAAACTCTCCGTTTCTTTAGCGGAATTGTTGGGCGAGTCGGGGGCGGTGAGGGTGGGGGCCTTGTCGATGCGGGTGGGGCCGTTGGCGATGAGGGTGGGGCCATTGTTGTGTCCATGATGGAGGGAATGAAATAAACACAAGGAACGTAAGCGGAAACCTGAAAGTACTAATACGTATGCAAGGCTGCGTGTCGTTGCGTCGCGCTCTCTAGGACAAAGGGAAATTGTGGTCACGTTGGCGCGAATTAACCTCACGTGTATGCCCGCTGAATAGAGGGCAACGAGGCTAGGCACCTGGGAGTTCACGTGTTACTTCTTTCGAGGGCTTTCCACTTCTTGTTGTAGCATATTGCTTGTATTGACCTTCGAACTCAATCCATGTGAACCTTTCTGTACAATATACAAGTTAAATCTTTTTTGATCCGGGCATGCTGAATAAAATTATTAACGCGATAACTATTCCGCCTTGAGACATTCACGTGCACCATTAAAAAATTAACATTAATATTATAAATTTCTACCAAGGACTTAGTACTGCGGTCCGTTTGTCCGAACGCCGTTGGTTTTTTTGCGACAAAATCACGTGTCGCAAAAATAAAGACGCGCCCCGGCAGGCACGGCCCGTTGGGAGGAAGCTTTCACGCGTCAATGCACTTGCCAGTACTCACTCAAATTGAGACAGTTTTGCATGAAAATAGTTTTGGTGCCTTACTGAAGACCTACAGTAATGAATTCTGTAAAAATCTAAGGCACCAGTGCGAGCTAACCAACAAGGATAACTCTGTTTTGTTTTCGACAGCCCAAAGTCAGGCTTAGTCAGCTCGTCTTGTCTATACATAATCCTACCTCATGGTCCACCACCTGACCAAGATCAAAACGCCGCGCTATCGCCAGTCAATCGCCTCAACGGCTATTCAATTCCAACTGCCCTGGGCTTTGCCTCCGGTGGTACCGTGTGTTACCAGCTTTCCGCGCACCCACAACAGCAGCTTGATTTTCATCCAGATCAAAGTCGTTGCCAATCGAGCCCAGTTGGAAATGCTTGTAAACAGAAGTTTGGCAGTTTGATACAGCTATCTTCAAAGCATTTCTCTCCGACTTCCAGAACGTCACCTGCCAAAACATTCGATCAGATTGTAAAGTTAGCAAAGGAAGAACATAATCCAGGTCTGAATTCTCCAACGGCGAGCAGGTTATGCCGCCACTATCCTGCGAGCCACGTCGTCCGCAGTTCTAAATACGCATCTTCAGTCGTTGAACCGGCGTCCCTGTCGAGCATCTCTCATGAAATGCTCCCTTCCCGGTATCTCGGCCATGGTCCAAACACCAAATAGGTAGGCAGATAAGAATGGCGCTTTGGCGAAATCAAACCTCGAACAGGGACACAAGGCAATTCGACGTTGGATGGCGTCACACCAGGGCCTTACGAAAGACCCTGTGTCTACGAGAAAGTGAAGACCGCGTTGGAGGTTGTGATGGATGTCACGTGACGTTCCCCGTTGATTTCCGTGCTCAGCTTCTCACAAATCAGATTCTTGAGTCCATTAAAGCTGCTTTCCCACTTTCTGTTATTATCCCATTAACACTAACCTTGTATAAACCCTTCCACAACCCCCAACTATGGTTCCAAGTAACACGCTTCTCCAGCCGTTTTTGACCGCGGCGGACGACAGACACGAGGATGAAGGGGGAACGTGGAAAGAGGGTGGAGGAGGATATGGCACATCTTCTCGGCCCTGAAACCATCTTGGCGTTGACGTGGTCTGGAACAGATAGGAATGGGGATGTGATCATCGTCTCCGATGATGAATGGCGCCTGAGGATAGGCTGCGGATGGATCTTGTGCTTGTCTGGGAGGCGAGTGGTTGATCTCGACCGAGATTATGGTATTTACTAACTTATTGATTTCTGTCATGTTATTATCCGTGTCCGATCGAATCTTGTTCGTTCAATGCAATGTCATGACGTCCATGTGGCATGTAACATTTTTCATCCTCGTTTCTTCCTGTGCATGTCGCAATGAAAGCGCACGGTCAAAATGAGGCAGGCAATGTTGAGGCAGTGTTAATTCCTTGTCATATAATACTAACTAGCAAATGTCCAATTTCAATACTGTTTCGCGCTTACAATACTTTTGTCTTCCACACGCGCTCTGCCAATCTATCCACCTCTCCAATATCTGCAATGGCCACCTCCGAACATACTGACGATGTTGAAATCGCAGCCTCTGTCGCCCACAGTCAAGGACAACAACCGCTCGAACCGGCAACCGACAACGCCGGACAGCAGGGAGCTTCAATTCCGGTTCTAGACACCTCGGATACAACTACCCCCAAGCAAAAAGGGCTATCGACCAGTGAAACCTTAGGCACGTTGTGCGATTATTATGCTTCGATCCGGAGCTTGATCTTGAACTTTTGACATCCTCAGTGAATGTTTCCTCTCCTAAGAAGCACGAACGACCTTCAGAAAGTACGACTCAATACACCCCCCACCAACAACCACCCCAGAACCTAATAATTCCGTACCTTGAATCCATGCCGAGCGTGGTACAAGGGACAGAGGGCATAGTCACGACATCGGAACTCAGTTCAACGCCTGGAACGCCACTCCACGGCAATGTGTCGATCCCCAAAGACGCTGCGTTCCACCAACCAACGCAACCGGAGATTACCGGGGAACCGGACTCCATTGCGAACATCCTTTCATCAGGTGTATACACCGGTCCCAGTGAACAATCAAGTCGAAAAGGTTTATTGAAGGGTAAGGCTTGGTTTCGTTTTGCGCTTCCGCCCGCCCTCACCCTGCGACTTAGATATCCTCCTTGAATTTTCGTCGCCTCATCACTTCAATGATGAGCTTGCGCTGGGAATCATGCGGGATGGTAACTTCGAGACCTTGCGTCTGACGAAGATCTCACCTACGAAATGGAAAGCCGTGGAGAATATCGACTTGTGAGTCATGTTTCGAAAAACGTTTTAACCAAACTGATAAAGCGGCGGCTAATGCAACAAAATCCAGTCACAGCGATGCCGGTGATATAATATTGATCGTTCACTCGAAGGATGAGGGTGATGAGGCTTTCCTTTCCCTCAATGCAGACGAAATTTACGCCATGGCGTTTGCAGAGGAAGGTACGTCCAAGACAGTTATTTGTCCCGCCTACATGCGTTTAAAATGGTTGTGTCCGTAGACACTCCAGTGGAGCATGTGTTTGCATCAGTGAAAGGGGACAATCCCGTAGGAGTCAAGATGACTTCTACAGTGGGTACGTGAAGTTGACTGCCTTCAGATCTATTTATTGACCTACTTGTAGCTTCAAGTTCGACCTTTGGGTCAGGTGCTATGAATGCTGCCAGAGGTCTGGCCGCCTTGCAAGCACTGTATGATATCTGCAGTAACGCCGAGGCATTCGAGCGCCGCTTCAAAGAGACCGGAAACGTCAACGACATTACTCAAGTAATTTCCCTTTATGAAAGTGCAATGTTCTCGGTTCCGCCGGGCCTTGATTTCCTTCCCGCCATTGCCTGCAACCTTGGAAATTCATATACACTTCGCTTCGAACGCACCGGCGACCTCCGGGATATTGACCGTGCCATATCCTACAACCAGAGTGCTGTCGAATCCACTCCTTCTGGCCACGCTGTCCTTCCGAGTGCGTTCAACAACCTTGGAAATTCATACTTTGGTCGCTTCGAACGCACCGGCAACCTCCAGGATATTGAATGTGCCATATCTCACCACCAGAGCGCCATCGAATCCACTCCTTCCGGCGACGCTAAGCTTCCAAATCGGTTCAACAACCTCGGAAACTCGTACTTAAGTCGCTTCGAACACACCGGCAACCTCCAGGATATTGAATGTGCCATATCTCACCACCAGAGCGCCGTCGAATCCACTCCTTCCGGCCATGCTAACCTTCCAAATTGCTTCAACAGCCTTGGAAATTCGTATGCATGTCGCTTCGAACGCACTGGTAACCTCCAGGATCTTGACCGTGCCATATCCCACCACCAGAACGCTGTCGAATCCACTCCTTCCGGCCATGCTAACCTTCCAGATCGGTTCAACAACCTTGGAACTTCGTATCAATGTCGCTTCGAACGCACCGGCGACCTCCAGGATATTGACCGCGCCATATCCTACCACCAGAACGCTGTCGAATCCACTCCTTCCGGCCACGTTGACCTTCCAAGTCGGTTCAACAACCTAGGGAATTCGTACTTAGGTCGCTTCAAACGCACTGGCGACCTCCAGGATATTGACCGTGCCATATCTCACCACCAGAATGCTGTCAAATCCACTCCTTCCGGCGACGCTGGCATTCCAAGTCAGTTCAACAATCTTGGAAATTCGTATGCATGTCGCTTCAACCGCACTGGCGACCTCCAGGATATTGACCGTGCTATATCCCACCACCAGAACGCTGTCGAATCCACTCCTTCCGGTCACGCTGACCTTCCGAATTGGTTAAGCAATCTTGGAAATTCGTATGGACATCGCTTCCAATGCACCGGCGACCTCCAGGATCTTGACCGTGCCATATCCCACCACCAGAACGCTGTAAAATCCACTCCTTGCGGCCACGCTAGCCTTCCAACTCGGCTCAACAACCTCGGAAATTCGTATGCATATCGCTTCAATCGCACTAGCGACCTCCAGGATATTAACCATGCCATATCCCACCACCAGAACGCTGTCGAATCCACTCCACCCGGCCACGTTGACCTTCCAAGTCGGTTCAACAACCTCGGAAATTCGTACTTAGGTCGCTTCAAACGCACCAGCAACCTCCAGGATATTGAATGTGCCATATCTCACCACCAGAGCGCTGTCGAATCCACTCCTTCCGGCCACGCCGCTGACCTTCCCAGTTGGTTCAAAAGCCTTGGAAATTCGTACTTGCGTCGCTTCAAATGCACCCATCATTTCTCTGACGTCCAAAAGAGCATTGCTTCATATCGTGGGGGTGCTGAGGCAAATGGCACCCCGTCCATTCGTCTGGAATCTGCCAAGCTTGCAGCCAAGCTATCCTCAGTCCATGATGACTCTAACTGCTTGACTGATTTCGCTATTGCCATTAGTCTGCTCTCAGAGGTTGCCGGGTTGGAACAAACGATCCATCGCCGTCATGCTAACCTCCATGGCCACTCTGATCTTGTGGGATCTGCTGTGGCCACTGCTCTCCGGTTTAACGAAGCTAGTCTTGCACTTGAATGGCTTGAGCAAGGCCGCTGCTTGGTGTGGAACCAGCTGAACCAACTCCGTGCACCAATTGACGATCTCCACGTGAGCAGTTCGTCTCTGGCTGATCGCTTCACAGAGGTCGCGAGAGCTCTGGAATCCCATGGAACTCGTTTACCATCCATTCCTCCTTCTCATTCTACACTAACAGAAGACATTCGCTATCAAGATGAGACTCGCAGTCATACCCTCTTCGCCGCAGAATATAGGCAACTCCTTGAAGAGATTCGGTCTCTTCCAGATTTCCATAACTTTCTTCAGCCACCTAAGGCCACCGCCCTCCTCTCCTCGTTACCCCCCGATGGTCCACTTGTCATATTCAACATTCACGAAACCCGGTGTGATGCCTTGGCTGTTATAGCTGGGATCGAGGAGCCTTTGCATATCCCTCTAGAGAACTTCAGTCTCGTGCAAGCAGAGGAACTGCAGAAAGCCCTTCAATCCGACCTACTCAAGCAACGGGAGGTGGAGGATCAAGATCGCATGCCTCACCGTGTTCGACCTAACCCATCATCCATGTCGCATGTCCTAGAAGAACTTTGGTGCAAAGTTGTCCAACCAATTCTCGAAGCGCTAGGATACTCTGTAAGGTGTTGCCTATTGTGAACTTATTTGCACTGATCTTTTGCACTCTCAGCTCAATCCTTCAGATCGCCGCCGTATATGGTGGTGCCCAACCGGCCCACTCGCATTTCTTCCACTCCACGCAGCGGGGATATATGGCTCAGCATACAAGCCAGGATCGTGTGTCTCCGATTTCGTGGTTTCATCGTATACACCGACTGTTCAGTTCCTCAACGAGAAGTCTTCCGCCTCCTCCGCCTCCCACAAATGTACCAACCTTGTGCTTATTAGCCCAAACACACCAGATCTTCCCTCAATACCTTTCACACGAAAGGAGATACATGATCTCAAAGCACTGGTGGATCGATTTGCCATCGATACGCTCCTGTTGGAAGATGCTGAGGCCACCACAGACAAAGTGAAGAGAGAAATGAATGCTCATAGTTGGGTTCACTTCGCCTGCCATGGCATCCAGGACGTGAACGATTCTCTCAAGAGTGGCGTCCATCTCCACGACGGTCGCCTGGAGCTTCTCGAGATCATGCGACAGAAGATATCGAACCCGGACTTGGTTTTCCTTTCAGCATGCCAGACAAGCAAAGGAGACGACAAATTATCGGAAGAAGTTGTCCATCTCACTGCTGGTATGCTTGCTGCTGGTTATCGCGGTGTGGTTGGTACGATGTGGGGCATTTCCGATATGCATGGGCCAGAGTTTGCGAGGGTGTTCTATCAATATTTGCTTAAGGATAACGGGTTGGACAGTACTCAAGCAGCCTACGCCTTAGATTACGCTACGAGGAAGGTTCGAGAGAGCCTCGGAGAGAGTGACACCGCATTCTTGACATGGGTTCCATATGTGCACTTTGGCTACTGACATCTTTCTTCGTTTCGTCGTTATCGTTACAATCTTATATTCTCTCTATTCACTCATACAGTATCCTACCCGAATTCATATCCCACGTCGTTGTCACTGGAAGCGTGAGGCACATCGGTCTACATGAAAATGTGTAAGTAACGAATGAAGTTATGATGGACCAAAGATTTAAATCCACTGGGACTGACGGATTTGTCGATGAAAAACCAGCCTCTGGAGATGGTATGGAGGAAGTACAAATCGAGCTATTACTGGCGGGACGACGCTGCCACCAGGGCAACGCATCTTCTACCTGCCCGTCATGGGGTCTCAATTGTCGATAAAGCTGTTCATATCATAGCCGATCTTCTCGACATCGCCTGACTCGCTACAGCTACACCCAATCCAACCTACCATAACCAGACCTCCCGTTGAGAATGGACGACGCTGGGGTGCGCTAGAGCCTACGAAAATATGGGGCAAGTGATGTCGTAAGATCACATGCAACAGCCTGAACCGTGAACAAACAAAGGAGTCATAACGAGAAGAGTGGGAATGGGATTAGGCCCTACCGACGAAAAAGTGGGATGGGTCCTCTAATAGTGGGATATGATTGCCAGCTTTTAGTGGGATTGAGGTGTTTGTTAGTGGGATGTCTAAGGTGCCGTTGTGTGCCGAAGGTGTAGCTTCCGCTTCCCAATCCTAGATGCCCATCCACGATGGATATGTCGATCAAAACGACATGCTGCGCAAAGAGCTACTATCATTGTCCAGGAGTTTGTAATAATCGATTTCCTCCCTCCCGCTGCCGCAGCAACCTAGCATCTTCAAATTTTGCACAGTCATTAATAAGCCCCACACAAACATGATTATCAAGTTTTTTGGGAGGAAGAGCTTTCTGAACGAGCGGTGGATTTTTTTCAATGGTGCCCATTACCTTTGATGCCCAGTGAAAACCTGCTCTGCAAGGTTCCGCGTGGTGCTGTAAATATCGGCGGTGGGGGGACAAAATCGGCGGTTTTCGGCCCACATCTGCAAATCTCATTTCGAAGCAACCGTCTCTCTTCGACTTCGATTCACGACGACGTCATCAACTGGCAGGACTCTGGCGAAATACAATATATATATTGCGACTTCCCAACTTCCCCTCTTTCATTCTTTCCCCCACCTTCTCCCCTAGCCCGTTTTCCGACAGTCTCCCTGTACATCCTCTGCATCGCCCCACCCATCCAGCAAGCTTCGCCTGGACGCATTTGAGCCCGGGTGACCACCATGCGAGGACCACCGCCTAGTGGGAATGCAGATCATACTCGCTATGAGTGGCGCTTCATATGGCGGAGGGCGGGTTATTTTAAGTTCCTGTGGTCTCACAGGTTTTTTCAGGAGGAATGTGCTTTCGCTTCTGGTGCCTGCACCTCGGTAGATTTTTTAATCACCCTATTATTCCTCATACTGATTCAGTCCATGTATGCGTTTGATTTTGGATCAATGGCGTTCGTTGGGCTTGTCGAAGGTGAGCAAGTTCCCATCTGACCCGCTCAGGTTTTCTTTTAACATTTGCCTCCCAGTTCCAGGGTCGGTTCCAGTTCCAGCGTTGGATGTGTTGCGCATTCGAACAGCAGCAGATGTAGATATGGATGTGCCCACTTACACACCGGTATGTTTATTTTACTAGCCATATGGTTCTTGCTAATTGCTTCGCGCCTACAGGCCTTATTAGTGCTTGAAAGTCCGGTCCGGTCCGGTTATTGAGCCCCCAGTGGCTCTAACTGAGACCGAGACCGGTTAGCATTATCTCGGAACCTCAAAATAACCGGACCGGACCACTGCAAACCGGTTATAGTCGGTTAACAGCGGTTAGTCCCCGGTTATATAACCGGTTAAAACCGGTTATGGTTACAACCAGTTAGTAACTGGTTGTAACCGGTTATTTACATGTAAATTACCAAGTACATACTATTATAAATGTACAGAAAGTGAAAGCTGTGCTTGACGCCTCTGACCTAGGGTCCACAGTATGTCTGATTGCGTTGGCAGGCTCGTTCGCGGAAGGAATAGGCCAGCGAGGCAGCGTGTGGGTGAAACGCCGCCTCACAAGCCAGGTTCAGGGCACAGAGAGGGGTGTAAAGGGTGGTATGTGGTCGAGCGTTGACGAAAGCAAGGGCAAGGCACAAGCTCGACTGTCACGTCGAGTCCCCACACGCTGCCCCACTATCGACTATCGATACACCTGTCACCCCTGATGCGTCTGCCCCCTGTCGATAAGCCCACCCCCTGTCGATATGCCCGCCCCCTGTCGATATGCCCGCCCCCTGTCGATATGCCTGCCCCCCTGTCAATGCACCCCCCGTTGATACACCTAACGCCCT
>Ga0307513_10000910_pt1 | contig 42741 bp, 16 predicted proteins | sample 15_EM_MG_FD_202174 | JGI IMG/M metagenome (GOLD analysis project Ga0307513, IMG submission 202174) | Populus trichocarpa ectomycorrhiza microbial communities from riparian zone in the Pacific Northwest, United States - 15_EM | ecosystem: Host-associated > Plants > Roots > Unclassified | place...
GTCATCTTGAACTCAATACCATTATCACTACGTATGTTCTTGATTTTACAGTTGAACTGTGTTTCTACAAGGTGGTAGAATGATTCAATGCATTTTCTTGTTTCAGATTTGGTTTGAAGTAAATAGACCCAAGTTGTTCTAGACAAATCATCTACTAAGGTCAAAAAATACCTTGAACCATCATAAGCATTAGTGGAACATGGCCCCCAAATATCACAGTGTACTAATTCAAAAATAGTGGAAGATTTATGTGCACTAATAGAAAAAGGGAGTCTATGCTGTTTGGCAAGGGGACAAATGCAACAAGGAGAAGTTTTATTTATGAGTAAGTTGTTTTTTTACTGCAGGATCATCTATCAATTTCATTCGTGAATCAGAAATATGACCAAGGCGACAATGCCAAAGATCAATCACATCTATACTACTTTGAACATAAATAGCAACTGAAGGGAAATTCAGAGACAAACATGATAGAAGGTCGGCCAAGGATGAAGGAGAAACTGCTCTAGGAAGAAGGTGATACAAGCCACTTCTCACTTCAGCAATTCCAATCGTGGTCCAGGTGGAAAGGTCCTGTATAAAACATGTATTATTTATAAAAACCAAACAACAATTCAGATTTTCAGTAAGTCTTTTAACAGAGATCAAATTAAAAGAAAAGGAAGGAATGCACAAAACATAATCAAGGGCAATCTTATCAGTAAGTTGAATGCTGCCTAGATGTGTGGCTGATACAAAAGTTTTATTAGGCAAACTTACCCTATAGGATACCTCTGCAATATTAGAAGTGAAAAAGGAAGGGCTACACACCATATGGTCTGTAGCCCCTGAATCAATAATCCAGGAAATATTATTTGACTTTAAAAAATCAGCAGGAATATCATTACAAAGCATAATTTTACTAGACATCTTTGAAGGTGTGATACTGGGTTTTGAATTGGGTGGAGTTTGACTTGAAGGGGGAGCTACAGTTAAAGGACCTTTGGGCTGAATAAGGCTCATGAGATGAAGATATTGCTCTTTGGTGAAAACCATTTTCTCCTCACTCACCTCCTCCTGATAAGGACTTGTCAACAAAGCAGCTTGATTAACAAAGGAACCTGTAACTTTTTCTTTGTAAAGCTTGTGACCAGGGGGATACCCATGAAACTTGTAACATTTCTCAACCATGTGACCACTCATATTGCAGTGAGAACATACTGGAGGCTCAACATTTCTAGCCTTATAGCAATTTTCGAGTGTATGACCTTGTGTGTGACAATGTGGACAGTAAGGCCTTTCTTTCCTCTGGTTTGTGATATTTCTCTTAGTTGTGTTAAAAGGGGTATGGAAAAACTTACTGGCCAATGCCATAGACTCACAAGAAAAAGTGTTGTTGGCAAGTTGGTGGTGCTGCTCTTGTTGTTGGATCATTCCGACTTAAGGATTTTGTAAATAATTTTTTGAGTTTTTCTTCCCTTCTATACAGAACAAGCTGACAACCAGGCTCCATGGATAAAAAAAAATCAAGATTGCAGTAAGATACGAAGCCACTTTCCAATAAAAAGATTCAATAACCTTACCACTCCAAATCTCAACACATTTATAAATTTATTATATGCACATCACAAATTCTTGAATAAACTTGTCGATACAAATTAAAAAAAAGTATATATTTCAAGATGAGTGCAAAAAGCCAAAGAAAACCATGAAATTTAGATAATACAAATCTAAATTTATAATTATTCAGAGTGCTTGAACAGTAATAAATATTATTTATTTAAAAATATGAATAGGAGGATAACAAATCTAAATTCATCCTTTGCGCACCTCTCAAATCACTTCCGCCCACAGAATATGAAGTCACGTTCCGCTCACCTCTACGACGAATTTTTCTCTCTGAAAAACAGGCACTGTCATAAGAGGAAATGGTAAAGAAGGCTGATTTTCCTTATGGTCAATCTATCCGCTTGTATGAAGTCCCATCATGGATTATACAACAGCAACTCAAAAGCCTATACTATTCACCTCTACTTTTAGTCACGTTTCATCCAATCAAAAGAGAGCCTAATTGCAGTGTACATGGCGGTGGCTTTTAAAACTGCCATGGCAGCCTCCAACATCCTTAGAAAACCACAACTTCCAGCATTGCTCCTACGCCACAGTAGATCGGTTCCATGTAGCTTACACGAGTAAATTTGGGTCGAGACTTTGTTACTGTAAATTTATTCCCAGTAAGTCATGAGACCGGCATGCTTGTCTGTTGTACACCAACTTCAAGTCGAGAACCAGTAATCTTGCTGAACATATTATCTTTATGCATACAACCATCTGAAGGGAAACAGCGTATAGATGGAGACAATAGCTCAAAAGAAGAAAACGAGAGAAAATTTTTATAAATGTACACTAAAACTTGTGATTTATATCAAGAATCAACTTTACAAGATATTCTAAATTTTCTGTCAAACTCCAAGAAAAGTATAGAGGTGTTGTCCTTTGTTCGCAATGTTTTAGCCTCGCTCAACAAAAAATTTGCAACCTTCTCCGAAATATTCCCTCCTTCTTCTAAATATCTTTCCTTTGCCTGCATCGATAAAAAAATGCAAAGTGTCACTAGAATATCATGGAAAGAAAATTTTCCACAAACCCGCGTTCGAATGATACAATGGAAGGATGATAAGATGGAAGGATAAGGCTAACCTGCGTGACAAGCTGGGCGGCCTTCTTAAGACTGATGACATCCCAAAAGCCATCACTGCAATTTTTTTAAGAATCCAGATTCACACTTTCAATAAATATATCTATAGAAAAAATTTATATAGACAACGAAATTTTTAAGCTCCAATATTTCCATGAGAATCAAGACTTGCCCAAGAAAAGGACACAACGTTCTGAGGGTTGCATTCAAGTGTGATGATTTTCAATAACTTGAAATATCCAAATAGTATCAGGAAAATTGGTTAAATAAATCACAAGCTAGAAAAGACAGTAACAATGTCATTTATTTCTAAAATCACCTTGCCAATAGTGCAAAAGCACCACTTTCTTGATTAATATGTATGGCTTCACTTATATAAGGCTCTGAACTAAAGCGGGGTTCCTGCTGTTTCAGAAATTTGTCACCAAGCATTCGAGCAAGGTTCAAACCTGAATAGGGAAAAACAAGGGTGGGTTATTATCTACACGTTGATATGAAACATGTCATAAAATGTCACTGTTAACTTACCATAAAGCCGTGTTTCCCCATCTCTCAATGGTACTCCAGTTTCATTAAGTCGAAGTCTTTCAGAGTAACTACTTACTCTGTGATCTTCTGTCATCTTAATCTGCTTCCCATCAACACTGAAAATAAGGTATTAAAGATACAGCAACCAGAGCAAAAAGTCAAAGTTTTTTCATTTTATAACTAAAAATCCAAAACTTTTAGTATGTTCTAAATATGACTAGTGTCGCCTCATATTAACAGCTGCCAATATGTTACAAGGGCAGTCCCTTTCAAAAGGAGAATACTCAGTGTCAGAGTTGAAGCATTTAATGATACTCCTAAAAAGCATTGCAGCTAAAGATTATGATGACTGTTTTAAACAAGGATCACTATTTGATAGCTTATCTACTGAGAATTGAGTCAAAACATTCCATTATTGTACAGATTTATGATATAATAGAAGCATTCTACAGTTTTTTGGGTTTTTGATTTGTCAGCAGTCGTTACAAAATGAGAATTTTAAAACATACTTCATAAAGCAAGCTGAGTCTCCAACATTTGCACATTGTGCAAATAAATTTTCATTGCTATCAGCCCAAACCAGAAGCACTGTTGCAGCACAACCCTGCAGGAAATTGATCATTGTAATATGCAAAATGATAATCTTGAGTTTTTGCAACACAAAAATTGTTCAAAAGTAGGTAATATAATCATTTTCACTGGGGTGATGGTAACCGATCTACAATATCACCACTCTTTGTTAACTTGAATCGGGTAACAATATAGTGAACACTAGAAAATCAACAGGCTAACAAAAGTTGAATCCACTTAAGTGTGATATTGCTCTGAATTCAATAAACCATGCTTTCCAAATACAAGAATAAAGAGCAGACAATGCCTTCTTATATAAATTAGTAACATAATCTGTTCTATCTCCCTTTTGTTTCTATTAGAAAATGTGTGCGAGAGAATTAACACCAAAGGACCGGAGGTGCTTCATAGATTCAAGCTATCTTGAAAAAACTATCCTAGTAATGACTTCTCAACAATCCAAAAAATCGCCCATGTTCTAACTAGTAGCTTGTTCATTTAAGAGCTAAAACAGCATATATTTGCCCATATATGACATTCCACAACACAGGTATATGACAATAGAAAACCAGTTATGGCTGCATATTTAAGCAACTATGAATGTGTTAGAAGTTGCAGTTGAATTCTACAACTGCTCTCTTGCACCAGGTAATAAACCAAGATACAGCAAGAGGAACAATGATTAATATTTAGACATACTATACTGCTAGTCCACAATTTGCTCCCAAAACATCTTTCCATAAAAATCATAAAGAAGCAATATAAAATGGTAATTGTAGCACAGTGCTTACCAACTTGTTATACACTAGCCTAAGATTAGTCTTACTTCATTTAGCTACTTCTTATTATGCATGGACACCTACATAGAAGTAGTGGCAATTCAAGAAACTATCCAAAGCAACAAATCAAACTTGGCCATTGACGAACAACTAAGGTGGGTGTTTGAAAATCCAGAAACCTGCCAGCCTGTATCATGAAGGCAGCATGGTATAATTCAAGTCCTAATGGGATAAATTTACAGTGCGAGAAAACTTGTTTCTACCTTAACCATCCCAAAAAAATTTGGGTGCAAACAAGGAAAGCTTTTCATTTAAGACTTGAGGAAATCACAAACAGTCATTAGGAACAAACAAAACAAGAAAAGCCAGGGGAAAAACCTCGTAATAGTTATTCATATTAGCTTCAGTTTGATAAAATGCAACTCTAAGAACATCTGAGGCATCACATTGCGATAAAACCCTCTCCCTTATAAGAGAATCTGACAGTATACTGGCAACCTTCTCAGGAAGCATTCTGGAGAAAAAAATGACAAGGCAATTACTAAATTACCAAAAAGGCATGGTAAGCAGCCAATTTATCACATAAATGCAGAAGCAGGGGATAAAATAGACAATGATAACAAATATTGGTACCAAGAGTCGTGAATCAGGGAGAACAAAGAGAAAGAAAATCACAAGATATTAGACGCAATAGAAAGGCGGCTTCTTTTAGAGCATAATCCTTAAAACAGTCATCATCAAATGACAATCTCAACCAGCCAACTTCTTGGACAAGAACAACAAATAAAGCGTGCAAGGTAGTTTGCTATTGTTGTTAGAGGTGGTAATAGAAAAATGATCTTGGTTTGATCTGCATCAAGGCAACACATCAATACTGAAATACAAATACTAACTTGCTAGCAGATTTTGCAGCAGCTACTCCACCATGTCCATCACAAATACCAAACACTCCAAACTGCAAGTAGCAATTTAGATCACTTAGCTTTTCTGACAAATAAATTTGCATCCCTTCTTAAAAAGAGAAAAAAAAAAGAAGCAATCAATAGATAAAAAAACCTGGGGAATGCCAGGAAGGGGCCACTGATAATAGCACACATCTTCCATGGCAAGCTTCTTTCCTCCTCGGCGAAAAGCCATGGGATCTGATGCTATACCTATGCCAAAGGGTGTCTGACACTCAGATTTAGATGTCACATGGACCTGACAGAGAGAAAATATCTTTATGGTTCAAAAAGTATATGCAACGAGAATTGTATTTTTGACACACAAAAATGGACTATTTATCTTTGTGGTTCCTCAAGTTTTTAGGTCCAAATCACATCCATCAGCAGAAACGAAATCATGAAAATAAATAAATGAAGCAGCCACTACCATCTAAATAGCAACGAAGCAGTGGGGACTATGGAAACAGATTGTTGAAGTTATCATGCGACTTCATGGATGTTTTGTTTTGGAAACTCCATGATAGTTGAGTGATAGCATAATCTAACGGTTGGATTGTAGTCGGGGCTATGGAAAGAGTATGTAAAATTTGGAATTTCATTTTCTTCTTACTCAGAAAGGTTTTAGAATTTCAATAGCAAGATTTTTAAATCCTATCAATCACAGCAAAGTTATGGTGTCTCAAGAAATCACAAGGGGCATAAATGAAATGAATTCATGATTGTAGAACACGATTCAGCTATTCATGGACAATTAAATTTAACTACCCAATCTGCACTGTAGCACGGATGCTTAAATGCTAAAAAACAACTTGATTAAACAAGCAACTTGGCTTACATGAACATTTGAGGTTGTGCCAAGAGTTATTATATCTCCACTTGAAAGCTCAACAGGGTCACCCCGATGTCTACTTCCAGAATCAGGATGGCTAATCAGCTGAGAATTCAAAAATGTTCCATTGAGGCTACCCATGTCTACCAACTCCCATTTATTTTTCTGAAACCCAAAAAGAAGTCTGTGATAAGCAGAGTGCCACATGCACAGCACATATCCCGAACTGAAATCAAGTGGAATAGTTATCAAGAAGTTACATCCGCGTTCCAGTTGATCATCGCGTGCTTCCCCGACACCTCTGAATCCTTCAATAGCAAGTCACTGGAAACCCTTCCAAGGGTCAGTGGAAGCCTCGAAGCACTTGTTGGCTGTACAGAGCAACGGAGTCCACAAGAAGGACCGGAGATGACTTCCAGAGAGAGACAACTTCCTGCACTTCTAACAGAAAAATATGATAAAAAGTTTTTCACATTTGGAAAAATAAAGGAACATACCAAGAAGTGCCCTCTTTCCCATAAGTGAGAGGCAAAAATTACTTTGATCAGCGATGGCCTTAGGCGCTAAGTCTTGAAGTAAATCATTTTTCAAGTTAGGATTCTGATCTTCCTGTCTAACATGTGTTTGCACTTCAGCTAAGCGCTCTGTCAATGAAAGGAACCTGACGGTCTGGCCAACTGAAAGATCCTCTATCGGGTCTGAATTTAAAACAACACTATCACCTGAGGTAAGTAGAGAATAAAAATTAATGTCCTCAAAGAGGAAAACAGAAATTAACTAATTGTATGAATTAATATAAGGGATAAGAATCAAACCATAAAATATACCTTCGTTCAATTGGAGAGATGCGGAAGGAAGCCTCTGTTTATATACAAGGTCATGCATTCGAGGTGAATGCAAGAGCCCTTCATTTTGACCACATGCTCCCTCTAGATCATTACTTCTAGTTGATTCATTGCTTTGGCCATGGGCATTTGCATCATCCAAGACAAGGGGCCTCTCTAAGTCACCAACCTAAAAAATGGAGATGTTTCTAGGCATGAGCAGAGCCAATCAGAAAGTTATAGCATGCAGATTTTAGTATCGGTGCATATGTCACCAGCCTTAGTGAATCGATGCTGTGTGCATAGAAATTAACGTATGGAATATTAGTAGTGCAAATTTTCCAATATGTAGTATTTGTGTCAAGCACAGGACAGGGGCAAGATAAATGTGATACTTCTATGATATTTAAAAGGATTATAAGTAAAGAAGATGAGGTAAAGGTTTAAAACTCCACTTCATATTCCATCGGTTAAAGTAAAATGCAAAACAAGCGTATATTTGCATTTTTATGTAAATATTTGAGACCTTAATGATTATAATCCTTCTTTTCCACAAAGAGCACCTCCAGACAAGCAAAAAAAAAAGCTTCCATTGCTAAAATTAAAAAGCTCGTTCACAAAATACCATATATAAGTAACACCGATCTGGAATCAATCAAAAATCCCATTTATTTAAGCAGTATTTAAAACCCTCGTCCGAAAAATAGAGGAAAATGTTCGTGATAAATAAATGCTTGCTATATCCGCTGCCCGAGACACAATCAACTAGCTGATAGGACAGTGGACGGATTCCTCAAAGCATCAATTGACCAAATCCTCCTCAAACTAACGGACAATCTTAATATAAATGAGTATAGACAAGAACGCGCAAGTCCCAGTGTCAATCAAACCCCTAATTCTTAAAAAGAGCATGATGGAACCAAATATTAGCCACCATTAATTCTAATTTCCCACCCACCCAGGCAAACAAGATCAATCTACAACAAGTAAAAAATAAACCTCAACAAAGCTAAAACCCTCCGCTCTGGTTTCTATTTTTGAGCTAAATTCCTTAAAAAAAATGATCTAACAATACACGAAAGTAAGGTCGAATCGGCCGTTACAAAATCCCTACGATTTCTCACCAACCAAACCGAACATCACAGTTATGGTACCTAAGCAAACGAAGAAGCTAAGAAATAGAATTAGATTATTGTTGCAGCTGCTGCTGTTGTCGTACCTTAAGCGCGCGAGAAGGGGAAGAGAGGGAGGAGAAGAAGCGCCATGGTTTACAGGCGAGGAGGATAAGGAGAAGGATCAGAAGCAGCATAAGGAGGAGGAGGAGGACACCGACAATGCTTCCTTGTAATATCATCGCCATGCTCGTGCCTTTCTCTCTCTTGTCTCTCTAGACAAGATTAGAGATTGGACTCCTGATTTGCGAGAACCTCGCTTTGAAATGGTCGCGTCGCACTTTGCATTTCTCTCACGCTCTCCCCTTCTGGTTTTAAATTTATCTTAATTTTTTATTATTATTAATGTAGGTGTTCGGGTTAACGTGAACATACCTCAATTAATTCTACGGGTCCTAAAGTTAACGACCATATAAGTCTCTAGTGGCCCTAAAATTTACGAGACTTGAACTGATAACCTCTAAAGAGTAAATTTAAAATCTGACCAGTTGAATTATACTTATCAGGGTTAATTTTATTTATTTATTGCTAGTAAAATGGTATTCTTTTTAATGGTATATGATATTTCTTTTTAACCTGTAATGTTTTTTATTCACTAATTAAGGACATTTCTCTAATTAACTTACGTGTTAATTAAAATTAAGTTTCTCTTGGGATTATTTTAAAGACACAACCTAACAGTCAAACTAATGTATTCAAAAAAATTGGTAATTTTTTAAAATATTAATCTCAAAATTTGAAACATAAATTAAAAAAAAAAAAAGTATAGCTCCTTGATCACATACTAACATGGAATGTAATCTAGAAAGATTTTCTCCTTGTCTTCTATTATACTAATCACATATTATATAGTATTTTTATTTTTATTCATATGAGGTGGGGTGTCCGGGTTAGTTTGTGCGCATCTCGACTAATCCCTATGGGTCCTGAAGTTAACGACCATGTAAGCCCCAGTGACCATCAATATTAGCAATCACAAGGGCTCGAACCTCAGATCACAAGAGAAGCAAACCTCTTGATTTCAATTTCTTATCATTGAGCCATTTACTTGATGATTCACATACTATATAGTATTATTTTTACAAATTGCGGAGTGTAGTCTAAGGAGGTTATTTTTTTTAAAATGCAGAAGAAATGAAATGAGTTGTTAAAAAAAGAATAGCTGAATTTTTCATAATGTCATTTATAATAACTTGCTGCGATTCAAATAAAAGGCAAGGAAGGATAAATTTTGTTGCATGATTTAAGGCTCGCTGTACTTGAAATGATATTAAGAAATTTCCTGTGAATATGTTAAAAATATTGAAAGTGGTTTGTTTAATATTTGAAAACAAAAGGTTAGAAGTTATGTGAAACAAACAATCCTCATGAGTTAGTGGATGAGTTGAGGAATTAGTAAATATTTTTCGAAGCAATATTCTTTCACTCCTGTGAAAATTGATTTCCGTAGTTGCAGTGAATACTAGTTTACTTGCATGCGAGTAGAATTATTTTTTTAATAAAATAATAAAAAATATTAATACAGTACAGAATTATTTAATAATATTATTAAACTTTTTAGTTAATTTAAAAATTTAATCCAGTTATTTGTCTCACCTGAATTTAAAATTAAATCATGTAAAAGTTGACAAAAAATAACATAGTTGATCTACTTGGTCTAAAGCAACCTGCCTCATTGGTAAAAAACATTTTAAAATAAATTTAAAAAAACCTCCTGATCTAAATTATTGTTTGGTCTAAATTTAAAATTAAATTATATAAAAATTATCTTGACATGATCCGATTAATTTAACCAGATTAAAAACAATTTAAATGACTAGTAAACAATATATGAGAACAAAATTAATATAAAAACTCTATCGATCTAATTATTTATTTAAATTAAATTTAAAACTAAATTGCATAAAAAATGGTATGGATTTAAAATTGAATTGTATGACAATTTCCTCGATAATCTAAATGATTGTTAAAAAAAACAAAGATTAAAATTAAAAAAATAGTTGAAATTAAAAGAAAAAAGAAGAAGAGAAACTAGATTGAAATTAAAAAAGAAAAAGAAAAAGAAGAAGAAGCGTCACATTGAAGCTCCATTACTTTCCAGGTTTTTTCCAGCAGCGGAGGGCAATCATATCATGTGAGAGAAAAACATTGCTTTTAAGGTGTGAGTTAGTGATTTTGTTTTGCACTTGTGCATGATGGATTTGGATTCGATGTGTAGCTATGTTACTAGGTTTACTTTACAAAACTGAAAGTTTAGAAGTGGGTCCATGTAATGTAACCGCATGAAGGGGTAGGTAGGATATTCTCAACTTTTTGTTTTCGTCTGGCACGGCCAACTGCCACTGCTTCGGGCTTGCAAGATGGGCAGGTTGTGGGCCTGCCTCAACTCCTTCAACTGGCAACTACTTGCAAGTCGTTCAAGCTCTCCCGCGTTGCATTTTTACGTGTGTTTAGAAGTGTTTTAAAAACTTGTTCGGCATAAAAAAAAATTTAAATTAATATTTTTTTTAGTTTTTTCTTTATAGTTTCCATGTATTGATATTAAAAATATAAAAAAATATTTTAAAGTAAAAAATACTCTTAAAATATATTCTGTATCACTAAACACACGCTGAAAAGTTTCAATGTAACTCTCGTTATTCTGTTTCTTTCCTTCTTCCCCTTGTCGCTGAGAGAGGGCCCTCACGCTGAGCCAAATTCAGTTTGTTTTGCCCCTACGAAACTTCAAAACGACAGCGGGAAGAGAAGAACTTGGGCTCGTGGACTGATTTTCAGCTTACTGGGCCTGAATGGATCGGTACTATTAAAAAGCAAGCTCTTGTGGGCCGCCAACTTCACAGTATGAATCTCGAGACTCGAGCGAGGGCGTCATGCTTGCTTTTCCTCGTCCCCTCAATATTCCTGTATCTATGTGCATTTAATGCCTTTGCTTATAAGATAATTACTTATGATATTCTTGTAAATGCAAAGAAAAGAGCAACATGCCAGATGTATGTAATAATTACTAATTAACTCATAATTAGAGAGTGATAATTGGAAGCCAGATGAGTGGAAATCAGGTTTTCTTAAATTTGTCATACCAAAAAGGTTTTTGTGCGTAATTGTCCAGCTCTCCTTGTCCCCCTTCGCTCAATCATGACTTCTCCGAATGCAGGGCATGAATAGTTGACTGCCAGCCTGTGTAGTGTATATTGCATGGAGAGGCACGGAGAGACTATTTATCAGTAGGACACTACGAGACTACGGGAATTGAATATTTGATTTTAAAAAAACACCACACTACAAAAAAAGAGAGGAGATAATCTATAAAATCATTGGATTAGATATTATTAGGGTTATAAAGATATTTTAGTTTATTTTTTCTCCTTTTATAATTTATATAATTTTCAAAGAAATTTGATGCAAGAGGTTTTTAAAGAAAATTACTTTTCTTTGATTTTTTTTCTATTTAAATTAGAAAATTAAATGGCATGCTTGATAATTTTATTTTTCCTAATTTTCTTAAGTCTTTTATTACTTTTCCTTTTTTAGATTTTCTAATTTATTTTGATTGATTTCCTAGTTTTATCTCTTTTCCTAGTTTTATTAATTTTCCTCGTTCCACTTTTATATACTTTGATAATGTGACCCATTGGATTTTAGTAGTTCAATTATGGAAAGTATATTGGTAGTTTAAACATTTTTTTTTTAAAAAAAGAAGTCAGTGGAGATGTGATTTTTGATGCATTTGTTTTTTTGGTTGAAAATGTTTTTGGCAATTTTTTTATTTTAAATTATTTTTGAATATTTTTTAATTTGCTGATATCAAAAATAAAATTTTAAAAATAAAAATTATTATTTTATTATATTTTAAAATAATTTTTTTTTAAAAATAATCATTTAATTGAAAAACAGAACTTCTCATTATATTTCACTTATTTGATTTTTTAAAAATTATATCGTTTTTAAAAATACGGTTGCAATTTTATTTTTTTTATTTTTAAATTATTTTAATATACTAATATTAAAAATATTTTTTAAAAAATAAAAAATATTATTTTAATATAATTTTAAATAAAAATATTTTAAATCATAATTAGTACTCTAATCCAAACACTTTCTAAAAAGGATACGGGCTCATTGATGGATAAGCCCACTCAAGGTGGTATGATTTTGTAATTGCAAAAACTAACAGGGGATAAATATAATTATCAAACGTTAGAGGGTAAATTATATAATATATTTATTTGCAGACTCCCGGCTTCGAAGTCAAAAAATCAAAACCAGCGGTTCTGCGCGCGGCTACTGCGGCATCCTCGCAGCGATTTAGCTTTAACTTCCAGCGGGATCTTTCACCTTCCTTGCTGCCATTGATGCTGTTCTGATTGATCACTGCGTTCGTCACTTAGCTTCCCTGTGTTACTGTAAGTGATCTGGCTCTCGTTTTTATTCATTAATGCTGCTATTATCGGTAATTGAAGAGCATTATTAAATGCTGATGATTTGTTATTATAATTTGATATGTAATTGTTAATTTCATCTAGTAATTTGACGTGAAAATGTAATTTGAATTTCAATATGTAGATTTGGATTTGTATATTGTAAATTTGGTAAAAAGAAAAAATTAGAGTAAAGAATGTTGAAATCCCTAAATTATGAGTTGATATGAAGTAGTCTCAAAACTGTCTCTTTTTTTCCTTGTAATTAATTGATCGTGTTTGTTCATTCTTGAGCTGAACATGTGTTCTGAAAAACAATGTGATTGCAAGTGATACATTGTTGTTATCTCTTAGATACTGAATTGATTGAAACATATGGCTGTTGTTTTACTAAAATATTTGACAATTCAAGGATTCAAAATCACAATTTTTAAAATGTAAAGGACCCATGAGAGCTCGATCTGTAGCTGAGAGGTTTCCTGCCCGTTTCTGCCCGAATATATCTCTTAATTCAGTTTGGTCATTTATTCATACCTAAGAGACTGATTTTCAGTTAATATGTTGCCATATCATTAGAAACCTATAAGAGGCAGGTATAAATAATTATGGTTCACTTTGATGATTGATGGGTTTTTAGTCATTTAACTTTGGATGGATGGTAGACGTGGAGTGATTTTGAGAACAAATCTCCCTGATAATTGGCGAGGATCCGAACCATGGATGTGGAATTTTGAAGCTTGGGGCTCTTGCATCATTTTTGGAAAGAATACGAATTAAAAAAGGTGATAAATATTTCATTTTTGCTTGCATGCATGATACTTTAGAATTGCAAGATGATAGAGAGGGTTTGAATCTGCGACGAGCTACGTGGAGTATTCGTTTCTTGTACCATTTTTGGGACAACCATCTAGATCAATCATATATTAAGATTTTACTTCTGCTCATTTGCGCAACATTGTGTACTTGTTTTGGAGAGTTATCTATCAAAGTCAGAGACTGCAAGAGGAATGTGTTTGGAGATATATAGTTAGTTACATTTCTTGAGTCTTTTTCTTTTTGTTGGATCCAATGGTTGGATTCCAAACAGAAAGTAAATTTCCAATCTCTTGATACCTCTCATCTTTATTTGAGTGACTTTAGTTGGCGCCTTCTAGGAATGGTTGAGAATTTAAGACATCCTTATTAGCGCCCTCAATAATTGGCATGTGATATTATCACTCTGGCCATGATGTCGCATTAATGTGTGCCAAGAATGATTTGCGTTTTGTATTCTGCATGATGTTCCTTAAAACCTTATTGCATCTCCTTGTTTTTAGATGATGGGCTTACCGCTATAACAGTCTTGATTATAGTAGTGTTATTTGCAAGTGGATCTTTTGAGAACATAAATATTGAACCCGCCAAAATCACTGACAAGAGCTTCATGGTGTTGAATTCATAGTTTTGAGTTTGATAATTTGGTTAAAAGCAGGTCGTCATAGAGATAGATATTTGAACTAACTTTGTGCACTTTAATTTCTATTTTACCAGTATATTTTTTTTTTATTTCCAACTGGGGAACTGTATTTGATGTTCCTTGTATGGTTGCTTTGGAAAACATTACTTTTAAAAGCTTTTTTTTTAGCAACACTACCCTGGAATAATGTTTGGTACCTGGTTGGTGGAATGCAATTTGTTGATTCAGTTTTTTCTTTGATTTTGTACTTTTATTACTGTTGATAAGAATATATTAATAAATGGACTGTTTATAATTTCCACAAACGTCTAAAGTGGATGCTTTTGCCAAATTTTCTGTGACTGTGTTCTACATTTGATTGCTTTGACTTGGAAATTCCTATTTTATATCAGATCTGTAATAAATACGTTGCTTCTGTTTCCAAGTCCTCTTTTTCGATAAGTTGAAACTGTGTTCAAGTTTGGGGAGGATTGAAGCCACAACCAATGGTATAGATTCTGCTGGCCCATGAACAGGCATCATCATCTTTTCTTGAAACTTAAGCAGCAAATCTTCTAAGATGGTCATATGACTGCCTGTAAGTTTTCTAAACTAATCCTGAAAGATTTACTCCCTTTGTACGTAGCATTTTATTTTTCCACAATAGTGATGTAAATAGTTATTACTTTAAAATTAACAATTAACATATTTATAACAACTTGCAGGCCAAAATCAGAAACTCTCTGTATCAGTCTTCTAGAGCATGAAATGATAGATTGCCCATTATATTAATAGTTAATTGTCAGAGCAACAGGACTGCATCGATACTAATCATGCATGCCAGTTGAGATCAGACTCATATGTCTAGTCACTGTGTGCTAACCTATCCTTCAACTGCGCAATTTACATGTTGCTTCTAAAGGTCTTTCACGGGCTCTATGCAGAAAGTGCTTTAGCAATAACATGACCATTAGTTGCATTGCATGTTTGCATGGATATATTGCGTAGGCATTCCTTGTGTATCGTTTCCAGTGTTCTTTTGGAAGTTAAAATAAAAATTAATGCAACAAAGTATGTGGTGAAAGGGAAAGGTGGCACTAACATGGTAAAAAAGGCAGGCAGAGTGATTTGTTTACATGCTAGTGTAATGTGAGCCATGAACTGGACTTGTCTTTCTTAACAAAGTCTTCATTAAATATGCATCATGGGAAAAAATCAAGGGGCCAACTTTTGGCTTCACTAAAGGCCAAAGGGACATGACGTCTTCTAAGTTAAAGATTCTCCATTACTTGATATAAAATCAAACAAATTTTGATGGATTCTGATGCAAATTTCAGTATCTCTTTCTCTATCTCCAAGTCAAAATGGGCCTAGGCGCTAAAATAAAATCAAAGAAACGCAGATGGGTTCTGGAGCAAAATTAATGCGCTGTCTCTCTCTCTCTGTCGCACACAACTATTATTAGTCACAGATAAAGAATCTTTGTACTAGGAAAGGCTTGAAAAGTATGCTCGTTTGGAGCTACCAAAGGTTACTAAACTGAATAGGAGCGTAAACTTCTATTAAAGTTCTGGGAAGCGACATGGTAGCACGAATATTTGCACAGATGAGATATTCGTACACACTCTCTTTTCAATTCATAGCAATCTTCAGTTTTGTTCTATTTTATTTTATTTCAATTCTATTATTTTGGAGATTGGTGATACATTGAATATGGCCGTAGTTTTTAGAAAACCACACCATATTGGTTCAAATTTTTGACCTAGAACAGCTCCTCAATTGTTCATTATCGATTATTTATGTTATCATCATTTCTTTCTTTGACGAGTAGACATGTAATACAAAAAAATTGATAATATAAAATGTGGTTTTTTTGACCTGTAACTTATACGCTGAATCCTGTAAAATTTGTGAAACACATGTAATCATATTGTCGGTGATGGATTAGCATGTTATATCTTATTTAAATATTTTTTAAAGGGATCAAGGCGGAGGATGATAATCCAATCTTTCTAAGCTTAGTTAAGCTTATTCAAGTGCTGAATTCAATATATATAAAGTTTAGCAAGCTATCAAATCTATTATTTTTGAGCTTGCTTGCATATGTGGATATAGTTAGTTGCTAGGTCTATTATCTTTGAGTTTAGCTAAGTGCCGAGTTTAAATATATTTGACTCTAAAAATCTTAGGTTTCATGTTTGGACTAAGACATTTTACCCTTTAACACGCCAATAATATTTTTTTCTAATAAATTAGATATATTTTATCTCAAATAAATCAACAGTAATTTACTTTTTGATGAATTATAAATATTTTTTTCTTTAGCTCCTCTTTTGCATAAAGAGAAAGGTATACTATAAATACGAGGAGGATCTCCTTTTTAAAAGGAGAGTTTAATTGACATAACATTCTCAATTTCTAAAATATAGTTTTCTTCTCTCTTAAAAAAATATTTATTTAAGTTTTGTAAAGTCTTTAAATTCATTAAAATATTTTACAAGTATCAGAAATTAAACACTAAGATAAAAAGAATATATTAGATTATTAAAACTAAAGAATTAACCGATATTCCGGAAAAAAACAAGCTTTACCTTCTTGGACGTTGTGGAGCATCATAAGTGGGAAAGAAAGAAAAAAAGAAGAAGGAGACATGTGTACAACCTGACCAAGTCCGCGTCCGCGTGAACAATGGCCATATGCTCTTGTAAGTACAAAGAAACTAGAAAACATGAAGGAAAATGGTAGATTAGAAAATAGACAGTTATTCGAACGTATACCACAGCTTGGCATATGCTTTTCTATGCATATCCTTCTACTCCATTATTGATTAGCTTAGTTGGGAAGGTACGTAATAATCATAAATATCTAATTTAGCTGGGATGCAAAGTATAATAATGATCCTATCAGTCATTTCTTCTGTGTTCTATTCTCCCTACACGGGCATTCCTTTCAAGGAATGCTCGTACTCGTAGGTTGTGTTTTTCCCATTTTGTGACATTCTTAGATTCATTAACCAAAATATTGAAACAAAAAAGGAAGTACATAACCATTTATGTAGAATACAAGTAGAAATAAGAAAGAATGTACTTGATCGTGCTTTATTAACATGCACGTTAAATAAAAGAAAATCTGCCTGGTTCATGCATGTGTGGTCACAGAAAGGCAACATGTGAAAGCGTACCGTACAGTTACATGTGATGTGTTCACTGATGCCATTTGCTCACTTTTTTTACCGTAAATGGTTTGATGAGTACTCCTCCCCTGATTTCCAAACTTGGAGGTCTCACCCACAAGCTCAAGTGGCAGAGAGCCATAGCAGCAACTTTTGGTGAGGCCAACGGGGCCCTGGGGTTACTTTAATCCAGTAGGTTAGGTCATTTTTGTTGTCTGTCCACATGGATTAGGGTTCAGAGAGAAAAGCATACTAGGGCTCATAGGTTAGCACGCAGTAGACAATGAAAAGGTGTCTCAGTGGGGGATCCTTTATATCTTTTTCAAAGGATTGCATAAGCAATCCGTACGATTTGTGATAGCTGGGCTAAATATGAATTAATTATGAAGGGAATATATGATAACATAAATCACCTTTGGGAAAAGCAGTATTTGTGTAGTTGAAAATGTTTTTTAAAATGTGCTTCAACCATATATAAATGTTTTTTAGATTTTTGAAAGATGTTAAGATAAATTCTTAAAAAGCAATAATTTAATGTGTTTCATCTGCTTCGTATTATCAACCCAACACACTTTAAATCACATAGCAAGTCTTAAATTCTCTGAATCTCAATTAGTTGCAATTTACAGTGCACAATATGATGGCCATGTTTGAATAAATGGCAATTTATCATGCCAGTGGGGGTCTCACCATCACAAAGCCTCTCTTTAAATTCATGGTGGGGTATGAAGGTCTTGATTCGGCCAGGCCGGTTGCCCTAACTCTACTGCCCCTCTTCTTGTATTCTTTTTCCCGTACATGAAACAGAATTATTGATCCACGAAGCACGGATTCTCAATGCCACTCAAACCAAGCATTGATTTTTTTAAAGGTGAAAATATTATTGTCTTCATTTTGCTGTCGGGCATGATTTTGTTGCTAGTTCTGCTGGTCTAAATCAGGGAAAGTTCAGGATTTTGATCAATTTTACATATCTGGTCGGCATGGATCATGAGCGTTTATGTAATTTCACACTTTAGCTTCAAATCTCAAAGGGTTTGTGCTGATGTTTTCTTCTGCTTGTATTCACCGAGAATGCAATCAACTTAGGTTTTGACCCTCATCAAGACATGAATCACCATCTATAAAAGAAAGGATAGTGTGGTTTCTGTCCTGATAAAATACATTTTAAGAAGAAAAAAACAAGGACGGGAAAACCAATCGCCATCAAAGTATCAAGAAATATTTGAGAGAATCCTTTGTTTCGTAGCTTTTTTTGTTGGCTTTCTTTTGGAAGGAAATAAAAGGGAATAGAAAAACAGGTAATTTTTGGAGTCATTGTTACATCGCATCATGTTACTAGTGAGCTTATATACTTGAGTGGTATTATCACAAAAACAAGAAGGATAGAGGTCTTAAATTCGAGTCTCATTGCATAATCATACAAATAAATCCGAAAAAACCCACTTACAAGTCAAAACCAACGATTAGTTCCTCGTCTTTAAACTTTAAAGACCCCCACCTTCTCCCTCCTACACACCCACCACTTTTTTATTTCTCTCCTCTCTTTTTCAGTGTGGCAAATCATTAAGATTTGTTATATTTCAAGTGGCCTAAAAAGTCCCCTCCCCACCTCTGTCCACTGTACCTCCTGGCGCCTTTTGGAGACTACAAATTCACACCCCACGCCTCAGTTATCCCTCATGTTCAGTATCATCTCCCCTCTTCTCTTTCTCTTCGCAAACAATTAAGAACCTCTAAACCCCCCAAAGCCTAAACTCTTCTGTCTTTGCTCTGCATCCATTTATTCTTGGCGGGTTTCCTGCAACTTCTTGTTTGTATCTGCGATAAAACTCGTATAGCTAGCTTATGCAATGGCAACTATGGTCTGCCAGGGTTTGCAGTCTTGCCTCGAGTCCCCTATTGTTGAGTCAAGAACACTAAGACTTAGATTATCTTCACCAAATCCTAACTTCTCCCAATCCCTTGAACTGGCCTTAAAGCCTTTTTTGTTAGATTCTGACACCAAAGAAGTCAGTGACAAATCCCACTACGAGGAAACTAGCCACAAAAGTAGCTTCCTTCATGATAAGCACACATCTTCAAATCCTGATTTGGGTGGCTGGAGCTTCCTCCAAGCTCTATCCACCAGTCCTGAAGGTCCCAAAGAATCAATGGAGAAAGAAAATATATACGTCCATCCTCTATTTAATCGTTCCTCTTCAGTGCTCAGTGAAAAGAGCCTGGAATTATGTACGGAGAATTTAGGTAGCGAAAGTGGAAGTGATATCATTGAAAGCAGCATTTTCTCACTGTCTTCATCAGACTCAAGAGTAGGAAATTCTCCAGCAAGGGAGCAACAGAAATCGCATCGACTTTTGGGAGCTAAGAAAGCGAACTCTCGTAGTTTTCCACCTCCATTGACAACGATGCGTGGATCAAAATCTCTACAAGTTAGGCCCCACCGCGAAGATGGAAGGTTGATAATCAGAGCCGTCGAGGCTCCATCAAGACACACTTGCTTACATGCTGAAAGAAAGGATGGCCGCCTTCGATTAAGCTTTGTCAAAGATTCCTCTTCTGTTTTTGACTTAATAGGCGTAGCCTCCACTGAAGAAAATAAAGGCAATAACAAAGAAGATGAGATTGAAAATGACATGGATTATGATGTAGATGACTGTGATGTTGGGGAAGGAAATGTTGCGTCCTTTGAAGAAGAGGTGGGAAGTGATGATTCGGACATTGATACTGAACCTGGAACGGAGGAGTTTCAAAGACCAAGAAGGTGCAAAGAAGGCGAAGTAGAGAACAAAGGATTGTTAAACTGGGAGCCTTTTTGGGTGGCTACATTATAACATTTTTATTTTGGATCTCTTAATTATAATAGTCAAATTCTCAATTTTTAGTTTGTCCCTTCCCCTTTTTGTTCCCTCACCTTTTGCGAATGGAAGCTTTTTTTTCTTTTCTTCTCATGAGTTAACCTGTAAACATCCATACCATGGTTCTAGCAGGTAGTTATTATCGCCACTCCAAGATGATTTTTGTGTTTCTCAGCGCACAAAGCAAGTTTGAGAGAGGAGAAAATTACTCTTTCTCTGTACGTACGAGCATGGCGAAGACAGAGATTAATAACTAAGTAAACTTAATGCTACCATGATGAAGCATAGAATTAAAATGCATACAATTAAGGTGTTTCCTACTGTCACAATGGGTTACAAGTGCTCCATCCAGGAATTCAGTCAACTTTGTATGGTTGAATCATCGAAACATTAATTTTTTTCCATGTGCATGCTGTATCACCCATGTACTATATATGGTCGCATAAATGGCTGCTCCATCATCTATTTAGATGTTGTTTGCTAGTTAATTGTTAATTTCTTAAAGTATTTTTTTAAAAAAATATATTAAAATTTATTTTTTTAATTTTTTAAAAATTATTTTTGATATTAGTAATTAAAAGGATGTAAAAATACTACAAAAAAAACTTAATTTAAAGTAAATAAAAAATAAAATAAAAATTAATTTTTTAAAAAAATATTTTTAAAAAATACAAAATCAAACGGCAATTTAATATTATTTTTTCCACCGAAACATTTTACTACCGAAGTGGCAATCTACTGTCCATTTCAATGACTTTAAGACAACATGGAGAAGAAAAGCAACAACAACTCATAATACTTTTTTTTTTTTAATTAACACATTTATATTTTATTAGTCTCGTTGGTAAAGATATATTTCCTTCTTAATTCTAATATAGATATAATAATTTACTCATGGCGCAAACTCTGCGGGTTGTTAAAAAAAAATAGAAAGTAAAAAAAATATAAAGGTTACAGGGAATTATTTGATTTTATTATTTAATTTGCCCTTGCTATTTAATTTTGAAACCTCCATGCTTGATATCTTGTCCTGCTTGCATCTTAAATTAAATCTTGTAAGAATTGTAACAAGGTATAGCCAGTTTGAAGTATCCAAAAATAATATATTTTTTTAATATTAAAACGATGATATATTAATTGAACTAATTTAAACTTTACAGTTTAACCCTCTAAACTTACAACTCAGGTCATAGACTCTTCTAGGTTAAATAAATATATTTTTATTAAACTGGTTTTTACCCCAACATGAGCTAATTGACTTGACGGGTCCAAATGCTATATGAATGAACCGGTAAAAACTGACTTTAAAAAAAATCAAGATGATATTTTTTTAATATTAAGACAATAATATATTAGATTGACTCAAGTTTCATGACTTAACTTATTAAATCTGCGACTTAAGATATATACTCCACTGAGTTTAATAATTATGTTTTTCTTTTCAATTTTTTTAATATTTTAAAATATTTTTTACGTAATTATATTATCTTTTAGCGCTGTTGGTAACGAAATGAGTTAGCTCAGGAAGTGCATGGATAAAACAAATAACACATTATTTAATTTGTATAAGATGTATAATTATCAATCTACGTGTATATTTTTTTTATACACCTAAAAAAGTTCCCGATAATGAATTTAATTTTAAGTTCCGTCTCCAAGAACTAATTAACAGGAATTGACGTTTAGAGAATTCAGTGATTGGTTCCCAACGGAGAAGGGCAGCAGTTGAGCATAAGGAGTTCTGCTCCATCTTCCGACTTCATAAACCCGTGCTGTTATAAGACGGCGTCTTATCCCCTTCGGAGACGAATCACGATCGGCAATACGTGTCTGTGTGGTACAGTGTGAATCCGTACGTTATAACCGCCTGACAAGATCTTCGCATAAAAACAAACAAAGTAAACTCTTCTAAGTGTTGCCTGCATCACAAGTTGAATGAATGAAAGTGAAAACACAGCGGCAAAGCAAAGTGTACTACACGGCCACAGGGCAGCGAAAAGATAAAGTGCAGGCTGGGGGAGTTTTTTTTTTTAAAAAAAAAAATAACAACACAATTGGTCAAAATATTTTTTTTCTCGTGAAATTTCAAAATGTTAATAATTTTGCTATGCAATTAAAAAAAATAATCAAAAGTCACGTTATTGGTAACAATATGAAGATATTTGACAATACCTTGAAGTCACCGTGCACCTTGTTACTGAAATTCAAGTAAAATGCTGATTTTAAGCAAAATCTCACATAGTTTTCCATATCATGATCAATTACTGAAACATGAGAGTAATTCACTTAGTTCTACATGGGATCATCTTGCATCTGCATCCTTTCCACAGTTGCATGTCGGGGGGTGATGTCTGCTCTAAAGAAAATTAACCACACTCTAATTATCCCATATATATTTTGTTTTAAGAATTAAAATAAAAAATAATGGTAAGATAACACGAGAATGTGCATGGTTAAATATATTATAAGGTAATAATATCATCACGTTTATTAATTGTTTCAGAGTAATATTGTGCAAAAATATCCCTATCATCATATATAAAAACAAACAAGTACGATAAAAGATCAGGATGATTCTCTTTGTGGTGCTTATATACGCTGAAGTAAATAAGGAATATGGTCCTGAATTTAACACGTCCTCTTCTCATTTTTCAAAACTTCACCGTTTAATGAATCAAAGTCTTAAAAGAAAAGAAAAACATATTCGGAAAGAATTATAAGCAAAGTATCACAAAAGAGAGTACGTACAGATGTTGCTGCTTAATAATTCAGCTGCTAAATATTTCGTAATATTATTCTTAGAATTATATTATATAAACAAAAATCTCATATAAAAGTTCTTATACAAGTGACTATTTTTTTTTTAATGGAAGGCTGTTATTTAAAATTCACACGATTTAATTATATATTTTATCATTTACAAGTTGACATATCAAATTTCGTAGAAATTTTGAATGAAAATCATAATTATTCTCAATTTATTTTCAATTATTAATGATCTAATTTAGAATTATTGTCGAAGTGACACCCTGTTATTATTATTATTATATCGTCGTTGTTGTTTAGTCCCACGCAATATAATTTTTCTTGTACCTAGAGTCATGTTTACAAAAAATGAAAATTTAAATTGGTCATGTGTTTTTGTGACTTTTTTATGTAAATAAAAAAAAAAGGAAATTAAACATCTTTCAGATATTGAACAATTAATCATATGTTGTTCAGAAAAAAAGAAGATTGTTTAACGTTATGTTTTAATCTTTTCTTCAAATCTTATGCATGCAGGTTTATATCTAATATTAGCTTCTTTTTTAATTTTCAATTATATAAAAAAACTAACTAAAAACATTTGTTAATAAAACATTAGTACTGTCGATCTCTATACCTACACAAATTATTTTTTAATATAATTTATTTAAATGATAAAACAAATGGTAGATATTTATATATCTAGGATTATGTACAAATTTTAATAAATAAAACAACAAAGCCATTGAAGCTTTTAATTAATGATTATATTAGTTCTTCTTTAATTTTTTCCTCTCGTTCTTGCTAGATTGCTCTCTAAACTCTGGATATATCATGTAGACTTTTTACCAGTAAAAACGGACCTCTGATTTAATTAATATTTTTTCACAAAACTTGAAACTAATTTAAAATCTAGGGGCCAAAAAAACAGTGAGTTTCATTGCTAAAAACTACGTGAAGGCAAAGAGAAAAAAGTTATTCCGGCCGTATATATACACGTTAATTTAAACCGGTCCTAGTTATCTCCAGTAAATAAAACCAAGAAGTGTGGTCTTTCCCTTTTCTATATATATATATATATATGTTGAATGAAACGCACGTGTTTAAATTCAGAGAAGATACATTTTTGTAAGAGAATAAAATAGAAACGGGAGAAGGAGCTGCATGGGTATAAGAAAACTAAGTGCTGGAAAAGTCAAAAAGCATAAATTGCAAGATGGTCCTTCAAATATAAGGATCTCACGTGGGAATGGTGGAGTTACACACGCATATATATATATATATATAAAGGCTGTGCATAGTTACAGGATTCTTTTCTCCAAGTGAACCATATCCACAGAACGGCCATCGAATTAAAATTGAAATGATCCATAAGAGACCAGTAAGGCTGCGGCATTAGCGATAAATTCAATATATATATATAAACATGAAATAATTAATTAATACTGTTGAGGACAGATCGATAGCTGAAAGAAGTGACCGATCTTGCTGGCTTTTTAATTATTGATTTCTTGGTAGCTAAGGACTTGAAAGGGTTGGCTTTTCCTTTGCAATCAAAGCCCGAGTTGAGTTCCCCCCACCTTCTTTGCTAAAACAAAATCTCCATAGGCCATTTGTCATGAAGAAGCTTTGTGTCAAGGTCTTGGACCTCCTTTTGACTTTTCAAATCTTCTTTTTGGTCTACAGTTTGGATAGATTTTGCGATCTTAAATGATTATATTTAATTAAGTACTGTTATGTTTATATTTTAAGTAATTAAGAAGTTAAGAAATCATGTTAGTTAAACTAGGAATTTAATTTATTAAATGAAACTCCATAAATAATTTTATATTATTTGGCTTTTTAATTAGCATTTGTGGTGGGTCTACATAAACATGGCGACGTCACCAACAAAAGCCACCCATCAACATCCACCCACCACAGATCGCACTCCAAAATTCACTCAAGCTTTTGCAAAAATAAAACCAGTCCCAGCAAGAGACAACGCCAAAAAAACTGACTGGTTCATTCGTCTTTGGATATGGATAACACAGCAGGCCCTCTTTTGTGTTTCTTCTGTCCAATAAAGGAAAAAAAAACAGAGAGATCGAATAATCAAAGAATTATTACATGAGACGCACGAATATTTATCAATCTCATAATCTTTTCATGCTTACCATGTCACGAGATCCTTAATTAATTTCATCGTGAATAAATTAATTTTATCAATCATATATTTTTCAACTGATTCATTCTATATGAAATTTTTATTATTGTTTCATAGAGAATTACTATACTATTAAATAGTTTTATCGATAGAATCATTCCGTCAGTGTAAGACATACAATTTATCGGTAATTTTTTTACCGACGGAATTCGTCTATCGGAATATTGATCGTCAGTAATTTTTCTTTTCATAATTGATTCTGTTGAAAAATAAAAACAAACCACAATATATTAATATGGATAGATAAAACGAGTCAAATTGAGGAGGAGTGTTTATAATTGAAGGACCTATTGACATATATTTTATTAGTTTAGGGTTTTAATTGAGGATTTGTGAAAAAGTAATGAATTAATCTGAGAATTAATTTCTCTTAAAACACTGAGATTAGATGTATAAACAAGTGGTGTCCACGAACTCTTGGGTCACCGTACAACAGTATGTTGATGGTAAGTGGTAACAAACTTGAATGGCAGCCATTTGAATTGATGTACACACACTGAACCGTCAGATTAACAGACGAGAGATGGTTTTTATTTCTTCAGTTTTTATTTTATTTTTATATAAATAGGAGAGCAATACATCCACTGATCTATTGTTCATCTTTACACCAAACCTCTAGGTTAGGTTGGAGTGCAAAATATGAGCTCAACACCATTCTTTGCACTGCACACACACACACTTGATACTACACACACAGTACACACACACACACACACACACATCACTAGCTTGAACGCATGATTAAATAGCAGTGTATAAAATGTTAAAAGCAAGAGCAAATCAATCACAACAACGCCTGGAATAGACAAATTAAAGAAGAAGAAGAAAATAAATCATATGTGCTGTGTCCACACAAAATATACGTCGTGCATTAAGAAGAACGTGTACACAGGAAAAGGAAAAACTGATCATCACTGGTGGCCAGCCTCAATATTAAGCTCAGATATTCAATACGATTGAATTCTCATCACCATACTTGAGAGATTGTTTTTTCTTAAATCAAACACCATAAGAATATACTTGTGGTCGTAAAACTCTTTCGTCACATCTCTTTTTGTACAGGGAGAAAATGCTGCACTCCACATAAATATAAAGCAATATTGGATGAACAATATCCTAGCTAGCTGATAGATCCTTTCATCAAATGGCCATCCATGTCGCCCACCACACACACAGTTGTCCCTTTCCTTAAATTCAAATTCAAATCCCCTCCTCCCCAAACAGTCGGCTTCACAGTGAAAGTCTTGTGGTTGAATGTGAGACTATGGCGAGAGCTAGGTCGGTCATGCATGTTGCCTTTGAGAAAGAAGTGCTGCTTCTTGGACTTGCCAAAGAAGGTTTACCTAAAATAAGATAAGGGCTATTATTATTATGAGTCATTGAAGGGGTCCATAACGCTGGTTTTGAATTACGACCACTAGAGTTTCTATGTGCTTATCCATTCGATTTCTTTTCAATTGGCTGGCAACGGCGCTCGCCAGTTACAGTAGTGCTGAAAGCCGTGTTGAAACCCCTACATATTTTATTAATAATACTCGTTCCTGCATGCCTTAAATATTAATTAGGAACGAAACAGAGAATTTATTTCTGTGCTTTTTGGTAAGGAAAAGTGGGGGCACCGATATCTTTTTTTATGGACAGAAAAGGAAAGTAAAGATAAAGATACCCATCTCTTTTTTGAGAATATTCAACAGAATCACTAGCTTTCTTTCGAGAAAAATAATTAAGTTTGGTACTCTTCATGTTTAATTACCGTCGACGTCCGTCTCCTATAGCACATATACAAATCACAGAGTCCAGGAATTAATTAATTTGTTTGTAATTTTATTGCTTACTCAACTAAGTAGTTGTGTAGCTGTGTGCTAGCAGTTAAATTTAACTGCCTAGGGCTAATTAGTTTAGTCTGTATTTGTCTCAATAAAACTACAAACATTCAATTAATAAACAGTAGTTGGCTCTTAGTCAAATTTAGTTGTCTATAGTTAATTAGTTAGTACTTGTCTGATGTCTCCATAAAATTACGAACATTCAACTAATAAACAATAGCTGTGTAGCAGTGTACTCGCAGTCAAATTTAACTTTCTAGAGTTAATTAGTTAGTACTTGTCTCAATAAAATTATGAACATTCAACTAATTAATAAACAATTGTTGTGTAGCTGTGTGCTTTGCAATCTAATTTAGCAGTCTAGCTAGAGTTAATTAGTTAGTACTTGTCTTAATAAAATTATAAATATTCAATAGCTGCTGTAGCTGTGCGCTCCCAGTCAAATTTAGCTGTTTATAGTTGAGTAGTTGGTATTTGTCTCAATTATTTGAGAAGCCCAGCAGGAATTGAATCCTTGCAGTAGACATGAATAACATGCATGGTGGATGAGAATCATAATTAATAAGGTGAATTTCACTACTAGCACACTCAATTAATTTGTGATTATGGTCCCATCTAAGCCGGTTTCCCTTGTTAATGATTTGTCATTAATGTAAAGTGTGAGAAATTGATTAGAATAAGAGGAAGGCTATAACTTGTGTAATTCAAGCCATCATAAGATGTTAATGAACTTAATTATTGAAAAACGAGTGGCTAATTAATTAGATTTTTTGTTCTTTTAATTTGATGTTACCATATATGCATGGAAATGCTGCCAATTATGAGTCCTTCATTTATAGATTTGAAGTAGATTTTTCTTATGATCTCTACAGAATATGTACGTAAGAGTATTTTTATATAGGATCAAGATTGGCATATTATTTAACCTACAAAGAAAGCACATAAACAATGAAAATTAAGAACTCTTCCTTTTATCCTTTACGTATTCTTCTTTTTCATGCAAGTAGTCCTGTGTCCGATCGATATTTTCACTCTTCCTTTAAGTGATCATGTTTGATCTCCCAGAATTCCGGTCTTTCACGTCTAGGGGTTAACTTTTTACCGCAAAAAAGAGAGAGAAGACATGAACAACTCACCCAACAAAACATCTTTTCAAGCACTTTAATTAGTCTCCTCCCATTCAACCAAAAAAGTTGGCTTTTCCTTTCAAGGGTGGGCGGTTGGGTTCGGCAAAAACCTCACCACCTCCATGCAAAAACAGGAGAAAAAATCATTAATAAATGCTATAGGAAAAGGGCCTTCCTTTGATCATTAACTTTTGACCTCACCAACCACTTACACCTGATAAAACAGGTAGTAGTAGATTACATTGGATTTTGATGGGGAAACAAGAGGAATTCTTACAGATTCTTAAATCTTGAATGATTCTTTTGATGGGAGACTAAGGCAAGACAGGTTCAATTTCATGTACTTACAATGGGAAACATGAGGAATTCAAGGGCAGGCGGCCATAAAAAATTCAAGGGCAGGTTCATTATCCTTTGAATTACACAAGAAAAAGAAAAAAAAGAATAAATTCCTTGCCAAACTCATGATCCTATGGAGGCCGGCTTTGGCAGCATACATATCGTGAAACATGCATGTTAGCACTTACGAAAGCATTGACATTGTGAAAAAAGAAAACACTGAAATCTGCCCCTTTTCAATAAATTTGATTAGGGTTCCTCTTGCCATCATTTGTTTTCCTCCCCCAAGTATTGATAGTACTTCTCTTCTCAGAATTGATAGGCTTTATTTGGGAAATCGAGACAGTGCTGTTTGGTAAGCATTTTAAGAGCACTTTTTTCTTTTTGTATAATTATCAAGATTTTTAGAAATCATTACATGTTACTTTTTTTTCTCTTGGAGAATGCGCTATACGATTTTACTCTTAAAATTACAGAACTCAAACAATTATTCAGAAATTGAAAGAATAATTATTCAGTAACATAGTATTTCCATCTACAGAATTCCGGCTGGATCGAGTCTCCTTGCACATAAAAGAAAATGAATGAAGTCAAAGACCTTGATTAAGTTGGGAGCTTGAACAGTAGAAACTAGGGCTCGGCTCCCACAAATCTCGGCCTAGTTTTCTCGTTCCAAATTTTGGCTGTCGGCGTCCTCTAATTAATTTGATTGGTCTAAAAAATTCAAATCCCTGGTACCTTGAAAATCGTCATTTTTTGACTAAAAAACATGTCGCCCATTTAAAACTCGTACAAAGCGAGGGGAGACATCGTGGCCCGGTGGCATTAGTTGCCGTCTAATCATGCGTGGAGCTGTTTTGGCAACCTTGTGAAACGAATGGACCGTGGAGACTCTCGTTACTGTTTAAAAGTGTATTGTTTTTTAAAATATTATTTATTTAAAAATACTAAAAAAATATTAATTTAAAATAAAAAAATTAATTTTATTTAAAAACATTTTTAAAATATAAAAACAAATAGAAACTTAAGCTCGCAGGGCCAACCTTGAGATTGAGAAATACATACACATGTGAAGAAATGACAATGACCCTGGTGGCCTATTTTTAGCAAGGAGAAGACAAAAAAATCCTAACTTTGAATGGGTTTTGATGCCATTACTATTTTGGTGGGTGGGTGGAAAAAGAGAGCAGGAATTGAATTAGCTTGCCCTAAAAATGGGATAGAATTTGAAATCAGCATTTCAAACGGCTTTTTATCACTCTCTATCAACAGGGTAGCATTATTAATATACTAAAAAGAAATGATATTTTCATGCAGAAGTAATCTGATTGTAAATTTTATCATTTTTTAATTAAATACATGCATGTACTTTTTTATTTATAATTAAATTTTTAAAATATATATTTAAAAAACTTGCATGTTTATTTTTTTTACCAAAACAAATTATCCAACCACAGCAAAACACAAATCAAATAACTATGTAATTACTAGTTACAGTTTAAATCTAGAGTAACGTTTGATGAAATTCTATTACGGTCAAAGATCAATATCAGTAAAATTGATTTTGTTATTTAAATTTCCTACGAGAGGAAGTTGGTAGTGTAGAAACTTTGACTTGTGTTTTTTTAGATAGTTTTTGTTTATTTTCATGAAACTTAAAAGACAATGAAAATAATATAGAAAAGACAAGATAGAAAAAAAAAAAGGAGATAACATTATATTTTATAATGATGCACAAGAATAACTATTTTTATATCATGTTTGGTTATGGTTGAAAAAATATAAAAAACATAAAAAATTATTTTACTCTTAATATATATTGATGTCAAATTTGTATATTTTAAAAAATAATTAAATATTTTTTTTACTTTAGTTTATATTGGGTATTGAAATCAATAATATTATAATAATTCTAGTTATAAAATCAAGACTGACTTAACCTAGGATTTAGATTGGTCTGAGTTTCAGAAAAAAAGAAACAATTGATTCCATTTAAGCTGGTCAAAAACTTAAATCAACCTGAGATAAAAAAACGGGTCAAAAACTCGTTGGCTTTTTTGTAAAAAATTGGTCAAGATAAGGTTACTTTGATTATTTTTAACTTTTTTCAGGGTCAGTCAGGTTGACCCTCCTAACCAGTGACCCAAACCTTGTATTGAGTTGACTTCCAAGTTGAATTTAATTTTAAACTATGATAATAATCACTTTTATCTATATGTTGACTCGAGTCAACTCGTGTTAACCCTTTCAATCCGTGAACTAGGCCTTGTCATGATCAACCTCTAAGTCGGGTTTAAAAACAATGATAATAACAATTTTTATTATTACATTGACCCGGGTCAACCCAAGTTGATCTTTCTAATTCGTGATTCAGCCTTTGCCTTGAGTTGAACCCTAAATCAAGTTTTAAAACTTTGATAATAATTATTTTTATTTTATGTTGACCTTTCTGACACATGACCTTGGTCTTACCTCGAGTCAATCCATGAGCCAAGTTTTAAGACTATAATAATATCCTTACGTTGACCCATGTCAATAGTCAACCCCACTCGTGACCCGAGCCTTGCCTTAAGTTGACTCTCAAATCAGGTTTAAAACTATAATAATAATTATTTTTATTTTTATTTTTGCATTGACCTGGGTCAACCCTACCCGTGACCCAAGCCTCGACTAGTGACTTGAGCTTTGCCTTAAATTACTCCCGAATTGAATTTTAAAATTATGATAATAAATATTTTTTTTTATATATGTCTTAGTTAAACAATTTTGGAATTGAAAGTTTGTTATAATGATATTTTAAAAGAAAAAAAATAATAAATATTATCTTTGAAAACACGTGTTTTCTATATCTCCTGCTTTGAAAGTACACAAAACATATTTATTTTTATATCTTTACCTATCTTTTTAACCAAATATATTTTTATCTTTACTATATTTATCTTTTTTATCCAAAAACAATAATCAAATACCACCTTTGATGCTGCAAAAACTCACTCAACATGTAGCATCCTAAAAAGAAGAGAAAAAAGAACGGCCGGCCCCCCACTTCCCTCACTTTATCATTTTATACATTGACCATAATCATATGCCTTGTGTTAGATGCATAGCCGCAAACAACATATGCAAACAACCAGCCTGATTCCTGGTAATTACTGAACAGCTCCTTACCTAAGCAAAGACCAAAACATTATAATTTTCTTTTACAGCCTTTTACTTCAACTTGGAGGTTAGAAAAATGGATACTCACGAGCCACGAGTGTACTGTTTCTTCATACCACCAAAACATATTAAAGCGACATCCTGCCAGCTTGAGTGGCTTGACATATCCATCAAACATTACTTAATCATCTCCATGTTTTTTGAACATAAACTCAAAAAATACTTCATTCTCTATGTTTTGAATCCCGCGATAAACTTACATCAACTTAATTCACCTCAACGAGGTGGAGAAAAAGCATACAAGGATACTGCTTATATCAACTGAACCACCAGGATGTAATACAATGGGTGGAAGGTTGCCTGTGGCAAAGTGCCTCTTATATATTATCAGACACCATTTCACCAGATATATAACTAGATACAGTAAAAACTTCCAATGGAAAAACATGTTTCTTTTTTCCATTAGCCAATAAGACAAATACAAGTGATGTACATACATTTATTTCCCAATAAATGCAAATCGTAACCGCTCTCTCTGTTGCATTAGAATTGGATCCTTTGGAGATGATGTCTTCCCTCCCACGCCTGCCTGCCGCATCATCTCTGCAATAGGCAACCAAATATCATACCGCTGAAAGAGCTCAATAAAATGTATCAATTATGAGTTTAGAGCCGAACTCGTGTCAAATGCAGCTCTGCAATAGGCACTCAAATATCATACCGCCGAAAGAGATCAATAAAATGTATCAATTATGAGTTTAGAGCCAATACAATGTATCAATTATGAGTTTAGAGCCGAACTCGAGTCAAATGCAGCTCTGCAATAGGCACTCAAATATCATACCGCCGAAAGAGCTCAATAAAATGTATCAATTATGAGTTTAGAGCCGAACTCGTGTCAAATGCAGTCTCATATGATCTTTTTGCTGGTAAATTGTTCTAAATTTTCGTTTTGCATGCTTTTGCCACATTGTTTTTCCAAATAATTCTTGCGCAAAAGAAATCTGTTTGCAAATATGTCCACACATTTTGTCAATATAACTAAGCAAGTTCAACTAAAAGGATCAATATGCAAGTTACATGAAGGCAATGAAATGCTGGGGCCCTAGAAAACTATCCACCTATCAAGGGTTAGGTCAAGTCATGCTACTAAGTTCATGAGAAATACACCACCAACCATTTTCAGCTCAATATGCAAACATATCTTATTATTCAGGAGGTCATCCATTCACTTGCTCATCTTGCAGCCCGCCCAACCACCTTCACATTTTCATCACCTAAGGGTAAAAGTCCAGGACTCAAGAAAGAGTTATACGTTTTTTCAGAAAGAGCATTTCTTTTCTCAAGCGTCAATGCATGCGGCACTTTGAGAATGAGATGAAGTTCTAATACCAAGACTTCAGCTAAGGAAAGAAAGCCTCAAATTTACCTCAATGGTGGTTCATAGGACCAATCCCAGCAACAAAAAACTGATAGAAATTTAGTCTTAAAATCAAGAAATTAAATTAAAACTTGCCTCGTTTTCTTTCAAGTTCTTGATAAAGCTCTTCTTCCCATTTTCTTTGCCTCTCAGAGAAGCTTGTACTGCAAGTCAAACTAATGTCATTCTCAGGTAACATATTTCAGATGTGATTCTTTAGTAAAATTAAGATAAACCAGGCATCAAATAATGGCAAACACACCTAGACGTAAGTGTTTCCTGCTGGCCATCATGAAGAAACTCTTTCCACTCACTAAGCTGAGGTGGCTGAATTTCCTGCAAAGCTCGATTGTGTATACTACTTTCGTTTGCTACATGATTAGTTTGACGACCAGGACTTGCAATGCTGGGAGCATCAACAACTGCAGAGAGTCTTCTGCTAGGCAAACGTTTGGGTGACCTGCTTTTGGGGGGTAAACTTGGTAAATGTGTAGGATTTTCACTGTTTTCTGTTCCAACTGCAGTTGGAGCACCCATGGTATTCAAAGTGCTATTGTAAAACTCTTCATATAGAGGTGTCTGCAGCTTCGTCAAATCTAAAGCCTAGTGGAGTTTAAAAGAACAAGTATTAACAATTTCATCATACCAGTGAATAGTGTTACCGAAAGAGGGAAAGGCATAAACAAAATTTTGATTACATTACATCTTTGACTAGTTAAAGATGTAAACCTCTGATTCGTGTTATGAGAGTGCAATAACTCAATAAAAAAAAATCTAATAATAAAAACAAGAAAAAATATCAATTTAAAAAGATAAAAAAACAAAAACAAATATTTTTTTTATAGGGTACACTAAAACATGTGAGGAAAGTACTATTTATTGCTACAATACTTTTCCTACATGTTTTAGTGTATTGTTAATTGGTGCCCATGAAAAAAAAAATGTACCTTCTCATCCAAAAATGCTCTAATTTTTGACTCGGTAACTTCATCATCATCCTCAGGTACCACTGGCCCACATGGAAATGTGAAGTCGTTCTGTCCCTTACCGGATGCTTCATGGATATCAATAGCTTCATGGTTTGATTGACTACAAGACAAGTTATATCCACTTCTCTTAAACAATGGATCTTCATCAAACTTGCATGGCCAGTCATCCAAGGGTTCGCACATTGGGTTGACACTCTGGTTTAAAGAAACAATTCTGTCATTAAAGATAATACAAGCTCCTGAAACGCATAGTTGGACAAAGAAGTGTTCATCACCTTATTTAAATCAGCAGATGCTAAGGTAGATTTGAACCTAGTGGATGCACTAACCGCAAAATCATCTTTATCATCTATCAGACACATGTCATCATCAAAATTTGCTGCACCCCAGTAGGATCTTGATCTTGACAAGTTATCACGATATACAGTTGAGGACTTCACACTACCCATTTCACAAACATCCTTCAATCCTGCACATGTTGACCTTCTGATCACAGAGTTCATGCTGCGCCATCGATACATCTTCAAGAGTCAAAAATAGCATAATAATAATAATAATGAAAATACACGAAGTTAAAAAGCTTACGAGCTCTTGAGATTCGACCCGGTCACAGCTATCAGATTTCCAGATTCCTAAACAGGAAAAAACACATTAATTGACAAGTCGATGGTCACAGAATACAGTAATCAAACCAGCACATCTTACTACACTTACTCTAACTGAATTGCGGAATACTGAATGAGTTTCCTGATATTCCCCAGTGACAAATGGATGCTGCACATGTTTAGAAAAGGATGCAATGAGATAAAATCTAAACGGTGTTTAGTTCGCTATAATTAACCAATACCAAATAGTTTGAATAAATTTTGTCCAGGTGATAGGAACAGCCATGAATATAAGAATTGATAATAAATGAAGGTTACTGCGGTGATTTTCAAAACAACCAAAATTTAATCTTCTATACCCTATCATTATCTCCAATCAACCGCACATTTGTCATCCCGCTAACCTAATTCTCTCCATTCTTCAGCTCATTAACTTCTTTTTCAAGTATAAAATTTGAAAAATCTTTTCAAGTCCAGTTATTTCTGCCAAGCATATGTTTTTTACAAGTGCATATTTGAGTAATATTACGCCTAGTTTATAATTTTTATAAACAATATACATATCAAAATCACCTGCAATAACTCAGATGCAGCAGGCCTTAAGTTTGGTACCCTGCCACCACGTATATACATAAGAGTTTAGTACAGACATACATCTAATACAATTCATAGAAATTATGTTTCAGAATTCATTGATGAAAAATACAGAGTCACTTCTGCCTAAAAATGTTGGCTCATTCAAAAAGAACAAAGATTACTAGAGAAATGAAGGACTTGAGATAAATAAAAGTGAAACATACTCCTGAAGACATTTTAACAAGAAATTCTTTGCCTCAATAGATAGATGTTCAGGAATTGGAGGATGAGATTTAGTTGTCCCAATGTGGAAGAGAGCAGCAACCTGAAACCGAAACTTGTTTTTAGACTGCAAACTAATCAAAAAAACAATATGCACCACCCAATACATTATAGTCAATTTTCTTAAACATTAATAGAATTAAAAAAAGAAATCAGTCAATGGCATCAAATCTGTACCTCCTGATACTGTTGACTCCATGGAGGTTTCCCTGTGGCCATCTCAATCACAGTACATCCAACGCTCCATATATCAGCAGAACTATGAAATTGAATGTCAAAGACAATGGCGTCCAAAGAAGAAGAATTAGGACTAGCACACAAATCTATTTCTCTACTGAAGGAATAAGTGCACAACGATACACTACTGCATGAAAGCATGGCATACATCATTAATTTCCTCTTATGGAAGTTCTGACATTTTTCTAACTTTATAAAACTGCAAATAAAACTTCAATACCCTCATATTATGCAAATGCTGACTAATCCACAAGTTATATTGGTCATTATCTCCATGCGTTTCAAATATAAATTATGTTGACACTTTTTTTATGATTCAAAAAATCTAACTTTTAACTTGATTATTGATATGTAAATATCTAATTCCTCGCTAAAGGAATGAATAAGATCACACTCTGCATAAGAGCATAGCATATATATTAAATTTCCTCATTTGCAACTTCTGACATTGTTTAAGTTTTTCAAACTACAACTAAAAACTCCACGTGTCACAAATGTGAGTATAATTTTTTTTGACATTATTTATGATTCCAATTATGTATTATTGCATCCTTGCATTTTAAATCCACTGCATGATTTTATGATATGAGATTGTGTGGAGCTTCCATTTGAAGAAATCATATGGTGGACCATGTCATAACTTTTTTTTTTAAGAAAAATCTACTGAGTTGGTCAGGGAGGATTTGAACTTATGATATCCTCTTTAGCAGAAAGGAGTGGCTACCTGTTAGATTATGCCTTAGCCATGTCATAAAAATCACAGAGAACTTGATTATACATATGTACATACTTCTACTCTAATGTCAAGATACATAATGGACAAATATGAGGAGAATAAATTGAAACATTGTTCTTACAAGCTATGCCCAGTCTGGAGAATAACTTCAGGAGCCATCCAATATGGAGTACCTTTCATTGACTTGGCACCATTTATAGTAGCCTGTAATCAACATAGCAACTTAGCAAAGATGCCGACGGAAACTCAACCAGAAAAGAAAGATTTTAAAATAGTAATATAAATAATACCAGTTCAACTACTTTCTTGGATGCTCCAAAGTCAGCAAGTTTAATGCAACCCTTGTTATCAACAAGAATGTTTGCCCCCTGAAACGAAGCATGCTCAGTGTCAGATTTTGGAGAAAGAGAGGGATTTTCTAAATATAATGTACTTTAAATAACAACAACACAATACCTTGATGTCCCTATGCATAATACCATTCTTGTGAAGGTATTCCAATCCCAACAACAGCTGTTTCGTATACATTCTTATTACCTGCATATAAAATGATTTTAAATAGGACCATCATCAGCATTTCAAATACCACCGACATTCTAATATTTCAAAACTAGAAATCACTTACCGACTCAGGGAAAGATCCAAATTTTCCCAGTAACGATGATATGGATCCACCCGGTACAAATTCCAATAAAATATTCAACGAATCATCCTCTCTGGCAGTTCCCAGGTATCTCTAACAAACATGGAAATAACATAAATAAGCCAATAACCAGCCAAACTCACCAAAATGAAAGAGAGCTAAATATCATACTCACAACAATATTTGGATGCGAAAGATTCTTGAGAAGCTTCACTTCTTCCTCGAGCTCTCTGATGTGTGCCTATTTTAAAATTTGAAGTAAAAACTTCTCTATTAACCATGAGAATACTTGATCAAGAATAATTCTGGATTGAACTGGGTAAAAAGCTGTAGCTTTAGTTAGCTTTCCTATGTTTTGAGATAAAAACATAATGAAAACAATAATAAAGCAATATTGTAATAAGTGTCAGTGTGCATGACTTTTTAGTTTGAGGCATAATCCAAAAGTTTTTCCTAACAAAAGTGAGTGGAAATCACTTTAAATTAGAAGTATGTTAGATGAAAAAGACTCAAATCAACTTTTTATAAGTTAGAATCCATAAATAAAAATTAGAAATTTTAACTTTCAATTAAATCAATTTTTTAACTCAATTTTGTAACAAATGTTTCATTTAAGCCAGTCAAACATATTTATGACTTTTCTATAAGTCAAAAGTTAAAAAACAACTTAAATCAATTTGCAAAATTCACGCCAAATAGAACTTCAACGTTGTAATTGCCAAGAAATTCAAAAAATTAAATTAACCATCTAAAATTACCAAAATACGCCAAAAGTAACCGAAAAGGAAACTAATTGTACACGTAAAAGTAAAATTCAAATCCAGCCCTCACCTGCGTTTTCTCCTTAGAAGCACTACTGGCTGCAATCGAAACCTGCAAAAAATATAATAATTAATAATTGATCAAGTAATTGTTAAAAAGCAAAGGAAAAAAATAGCAATTGAAGTCATTAACCTGTTTAACAGCGAGAAGTTCTCCAGAATCAAGATTCATCCCCATATAAACCCTACCAAAAGCGCCGCATCCAATCAACTCACCCTTTCTCCACCTGATCGGCGGCGCATCTTCTTTTTTAGATGGCGGAGGCAAGGACGGTATTGAAGGCTTGGCGAAGAGGCCGATTCGCGATTTGCGAATACTAGAGCCGATTTTCTCAACGAAACCACTGAATCCTCCATCTTCTCCTCCTCCTCCTGAAGTCGATTTAAACACTAAGGATCGACGAACCGATCCAAAAATGTCTTGCATTTCGTGGATCTTTAATTTCTAGGGTTTTTGCCTTTTCGGTGATGTTTAGACTCGAGTGTTTTAGTTTATGTTCGAGAGAGAGAGAGATAGCCGTTAGAGGCGTGTGAGGTGGTTCATTTGGGGAAGTGAAAATATGAAGGGAGGGAAAAGCAGGGTGAGAGGTCTATTTTCAAAAATAAAAAATAAAGAATAAACAAATGCAAGGCAGATTAAATGATTGGTTAGTTTCTGTTATGGGCCTTGTGCCTCGTTTGTACTGGATTATCTGGGTCGGTTGCGGTACAATTTTGGTTATTTTTTTATTTATTTTTTTATGGAAAAGCCAGATATTTGTTGCGTTATTTTACATATATACATCTCTTATCTCTACACTAAATTTTGTTGTATTGTCTTATTTTTTATTGGTAAATGACTTCACTTTGTTATCAATATTTTGGACGGATCAGATTGTATGTTAATAAGACTAAGTTCTTTTTCTAAATAATCTTAAAAACACGTTTCTATATTAGTTTGATGTATTCAAGAGAATATAATAAATCTTTTATATGTTGACTACAAGATTTAAATTTAGAAAGTCGGGTGATGGAGCTTTTATATATATATGATTTTCAGAAAACACCACAGTAAAATAATGTTCATGTCATATATATATAGAATAATCTTTTTTATAAAAGAAAATGATTTTTTTTCTCGAATAACAATATTTTGAATGATTAACGGGAATAATTATGGGCATGCACAATGACATTCATTAATTTAAATAACTTGAGAGGCAGAATAAGTTACACTTGCTTCTGTATATTCAAGTTCCATTTTTCTGTAATAACAATTTTTTTTTCTAAGAAAAAATAAGCATTGTACTCGGAACTAGGGGTGTTCACGGTTCGGTTCGGTTCGGTTTTTATCAAAAAAAATAACCAAACCGAATTTTTTTTAAAAAAAAAACAGAAACCGGTTCAAACCGACCGGTTTCGGTTCGGTTTGGTTTTTTAGAGAAAAAACCGGTTCAAACCGGTTTGGCTCGGTTTTTTCGGTTTGGCTTGGTTTTTTCCGGTTTAGCTCGGTTTTTTCGGTTTTGGCTCGGTTTGGCTCGGTTTTTTTCCGGTTTTTTTTCCGGTTCGGTTCGGTTTTTACGGTTCCAGGCTTAAAAAACCAAAACCGAACCGAACTGGTCGGTTTTTTCAAAATTTTAATCGGTTTAATCGGTTTTTTTTACGGTTTGGTTTTTTCGGTTATTTTTTTAACGGTTTTCTCGGTTTAATCAGTTTTTCGGTTTTTTTGAACACCCCCACTCGGAACAATACTCTCGTCCGTTGTTTGATCCCTTGTGCACGTATATTGTTCTTTATTTCTCAACGTTAAAATAATGTTTCATGATTTATATAAAACTTCTTTTATTTGTCTTACGAGGAAATGCGCTTGATGTTTTTTAAAAGCATGCCCTTGATGTTAAGAAAACATTTTAAAATATACGTTGATGGATATTTTGGCTATTTTTTTATTGGTATTTTGAAAAAATATTAATAAAATAACATAGTTTAAATAAATAATACAATCTATACATGTTACAACTAAAAAACATGACATTCAAGTTTGTTGTTGTGTAAAATTATGATATTTAAAAAACATATTAGTTCATATTATAGGAGATAGGATGGAGATAAAAAAAATATTACAATACATCAAAACTGACTAGATACCACTAGTATCTTAAAGAAGATTTTGATGAAACGAATCTAGTGACACCAATAATGATCATCAACAACGACCCAAGTGTGTCATTTTAATTGTTCCAAAATGGCAAGTGGCTCATTTATTAAAATAGATTTGAAGTAATTAAAAAATTAATTTATTATTAATTCAATAATTGATTGATTTTTATTTGAAGATCAAGTACAATGTATATCAACTTGTCATTATCTCTCAGATATTATGAAAGTTACAAGTGGTTTGACTTAATCTTTCAGTGACCGGTTTCCCAATATAATTATTATCATTTCATCAACAATGTTTCGATTTAGATATTATAACGACATGTTTGTTCTCAACACCATAGTCATTGACTCTTTAAATAATATTTGAAATTATTTACAAATTTCATTCTACCTAACGTAAGGATTTCCAACATGTACTATTTGAGAATATAAGAAACATTTTTTTTTAATTCGCATAGGGTAATGAATCATCTTTTGATTACTTAGATACCTCATGTAGTTTATATTATACATAATATTTGCTCGTTTGTTACTCTTTGTTAGGACAATGTGTAGTAAAATAAAAGTATAACATCCTTTATATAAGATAACTTAGTAATCTTGAGTCTAATTATCAACAACACAACTGTAATGTGAGCATTTCCATGAACATAAATGATCTATTTTTATAAAATTCTTATGTCATATGACAAACACCTGCATATTAGTTATAGACATTCTTCGCAACTAAACTTGTGAGAACAACTACTTCATTTAATAAAAAAATATAACATAACATGTATTAGTTTCAATAGCTCTAATGAAATTCTCATATCACGAGTGATTTTTCTATACGGAATTTTCATATCATCTTATAAGCATATACATACTAGTTATAGATATCCCTCATAACTAAATTTATGATAACAACTACTTCATTTTATAAAGAAAAGAATATAACATGTATTAATATCAACAACTCTAATTAATATCCGGTCGTAATAGAGCATTGATCAGAAATATTTAGGAATAATACTCTGATGTAATAAAAAATTTATAATTATAACTACTCTGTAATTTTATTTATAAAATATTTTTATACCAAGTACTTTATTTTTTTCTAAATTTATTAATTGAATAATTAATAAATATTAAAATAAAATATATTTATATAAATAAAATCAATACTAAATATAACCAATAATATCCAACTGATACAAAACAAGCATGCTTTAAAATGCAAACGAGTGAATGTGGAAAATCCAAAGGTCTTTGGAAAACCCTCTCGGAGGGTACTTGGAGGGACGCATTCTTGGCATGTCTCTGCTTCTGACAGCAAATCCATCAATCCAGGTACTTGACTCTGCTTTTCAGTGTTAGATGTCTCTGCCTTGCATAAAAACTGTTGTTGGTCTTACCTTTTGATCATTGAGCTTATGCGCAGAGGGCCCGGCCTGTGGGATAGACTTGGGATTCGAAGAGAGGGGTGAGGCGGGGGAATGGAGAATTTTGATTATACCATCTGAGCTTTTGATTTTCTACCTCTGAGTTGTGAGATTTTGAGAGGTGGACTGCTCTTTTTGGAGATGTTCCAAGAAATATAAGCTCTCACTCAGGATTTTGTCTTCGAGGATCCTGCTTGGACATTTAAAGAATATTTGAAGGTGTTGTAGGAATTATGATGGTTTAAAGTGTTTTTTATTTAAAATATATTAAATAATATTTGTTTTAAAAAAATTATTTATAACATCAACCTATTAAAATAATTTAAAATATATAAAAAAATTTAAACAAATAAAAATTAAATTTTAAAAAAACATAATTTTAACCCCGTTCCAAATTTCTCTATTTTGAAGTAGATGATTGAGGGAGATGGCTAGAAGGTTTATCCGTGGTGCAGGATTGAATTCCTCATCCTTTGTAACTCTTTTTGATACGTGAGAATTTCCGTCACCAAATAGGCTAGGAAACAGGTGCCTACCCTGTCACATGGCTTAAAAAAACGAAGCTACATCAGTTATTCAGCAACTAGGGATTAGAAATAGCAGCTGTACACAAAGTTTTGAATTTCTTATGTTGCTGATGATCATAAAAAAGTCAGTTCAAATATTAAGAAATGATGAACTTACAGTGACAGCCACTCGACAAATGACTTTTTCACCACGACCGAGCAAAAAGTAGAATCCTGAAATGAGTAATAACCTGAGGAGTGAAGAATCAGGAAATAGCGAGTTACATACAAGTGGGGAGCCTCTTGACAGCACAAAACAAGAAAATTATACTTGCAAGCCTGCACAAAACCTGAACACAGCAAAAGGTAACCCGGAGAGGCTCTTGAAAGGTTCACAAAAACACAGCGCCAAAACAAGACCAGAGTTTCAGAACAGAAAGCAGGTCAGACCTAAACATAACGTTACGGGTGTGTTTGGTATTGCGATTGCTGTTATGGTTGTGGTTTTAAAAAAAATATTTTATAAAAAGTACTTTTAGTTGAGGTTGGTTTGAAAAAATATATGTTTGGTTAAAATTGTGGTTGAAATTGAGGTTGAACAAAAAGTAGTTTAATGTGTTTGGTTAAAAAAATGTTTTTCAAATTGAGGTTATAAAATAATTAAAAAATATTTTTAATTTAAATATTATAAATTTAACTATTATTATTACATCATGAAATAAATAATATTGATATCAAATATTTTTTATTAT
>Ga0307513_10000912_pt1 | contig 42693 bp, 33 predicted proteins | sample 15_EM_MG_FD_202174 | JGI IMG/M metagenome (GOLD analysis project Ga0307513, IMG submission 202174) | Populus trichocarpa ectomycorrhiza microbial communities from riparian zone in the Pacific Northwest, United States - 15_EM | ecosystem: Host-associated > Plants > Roots > Unclassified | place...
GACGCATCTTTGAGAGTTTGCTGGCGGAGATCGACCCCGGCAGCGGCGAGACGGCGCGCAAAGCGACGGGCAGCTTTTATACGCCCCGCGAGATCGTCAATTACATGGTAGACGAGTCGCTCTTAATTTATTTGAAGGGCAAACTGCAAACAGAAGCCTCCGGCTTTCAAGCGTCAGCGAACCCGCAGGCGACGATTGACGGGCATGTTTGGCGCACAGGTCAATCCGCGTTAGAACAACCTTCGAGTCAAAATCGTTGGCAGGGTAAGGATTATGATCTGGAAGCGTCGCTGCGTGAACTTTTCTCTCACGGTAACGACGAGCCACGATTCAATAACACGGAGCGGGAGATTCTCGTCAAGGCGATTGACGATTGCAAAATTCTCGATCCGGCCTGCGGCTCGGGGGCGTTCCCGATGGGAGTTCTACATCGTCTCGTTCACCTGTTGCGCAAACTCGATCAAGACAACGTGAAATGGAAAGAGTGGCAGAAACGAAAGGCCCTTGCGGCAACGAGAGGCACATTTGAAATCGTAGCCGGAGAGGAATACAAGAAACGTCTGCTCAAAATCAATGACGCTTTTTCAAACAATGAAGACGATTACGGGCGCAAAATCTTTCTGATTGAAAACTGTATCTACGGCGTGGACATTCAGCCCATCGCCGTAGAGATTTCCCGGCTGCGTTGTTTTCTGACACTGATTGCTGACGTGACGATTGACGATGCGAAAGGGAATCGCGGCGTGAAACCTCTGCCGAATCTCGAATTAAAGTTCGTCACAGCGGATGCGCTGCTCGGATTGCCCCGAATCGGCGTGAAAGAAGTTGATCTTGTGATCGGCAATCCACCCTACGGCACATCCGTTAAAGGTAATTATAGAAAGTCTGTGGAAGCGTCTCTGGGCAAAGTGCCCGACTATGAAATTTATTATTACTTTATCGAAAGAGCGAGACGAGTTTTGCGAAGCGGCGGGATTTTATCCTTCATCGTGCCCAATACATATCTCTTCAACACGTTTGCGGAAAACTACAGAAAGAGCCTGTTGGATGATTGGCAAATTTCCGAAATCCTCGACTGCTCGGGTTTTCCGATATTTCACTCCGCCGTCGTCAGAAATACGATCAACACCTGGATAAAAGGTAACGATAACTCCGTCGGTTTTAGAAATACTAAAGGCGTCGATAATTTTAACCAGTTAATCGACAAACCAAAAATCGAGCTATCGAGGACAGATCTGATCAAGTTTAATCAAAATTGGGGACTCGCGTTTTTTCTAGGCGAAGTCGCTTTTGAAATAATAAATAAGATTAAATCGAAGTCTGAAAAATTAGAAACGTACTTTCCACAGGTAAGTCAGGGCTTGATTGCTTATGATAAATATCAAGGCCAAAGTAAAAAGATAATTGAAGCAAGAGCATATCATTTCACAAAGAAAGTCAAAGAAGACCTCAAGCCCTGTTTGCGGGGCGGAGATGTAAATAGATATGCGGTCGAGTGGAATGGAGAGGAATATATTGATTACTGCGACGGGATTGCGAATCCAAGACACCCGAAATATTTTAAAGGCAGCAGAATCCTGATAAGAGAAATTACGAACCCGTCAATCTTTGCGGCATATACCGAAGAAGAACTTTATAACGATCCTTCCATAATTGTAGTGCTCGATGAATATAACCAGTCGATAAATAGTCTCTTAGGTATTCTTAATTCAAAACTCGCAACCTACTTCCATTTCAATCATTCTCCCAAAGCCACGAAGGGCGCGTTCCCTAAAATTCTGGTGAAAGATGTAAAAGAGTTTCCGCTTCCGGTCAGATATAAATCAATTCATTTGGAGACTCTGGTTGACTACATTCTTTTTCTCAAAAAGTTAACCGACAAAGTACGGGTCGACGAACATGTGCCGAACAGTCATTTAGTCGAGCAGTTTGAAGAAGTGATAGATGCGCTTGTTTACGAACTCTACTTTGAAGAAGATTTCCGCCGCGAGAATATAGAATTCCTCAAATACACCGAACGAGATTTTCCACCCATCGAAGGCTTGACCCACAACAAAAAGCTCCAGACCATTCACGCCGCCTACCAAAAGCTCAAACAAAAAGATAACGAGATTCGCAACAACCTGAAACTGATGGATACTCGTCTGGCGGATTTAATCATAACGATTAAATCCGCCCGCTGACGCCCGGCATTCAGTGTTTTTTAATGAGATGTTTGATGGCTGGCTGGACTTTTCCAAGTCCCCACTTGCTCAAAAGCTTCCATTCACGGGCTGGCACACTACAGGCACACAAAGCAAAACGGGCAGCTAGGTGGCTGCCCGTAAGCGATAGAGTCTAAATAAGGCGGCGATCGGAATCGAACCGATGAATAAAGGTTTTGCAGACCTCTGCCTTACCACTTGGCTACGCCGCCGTAGGGGAGGGGAAAGTCGAAAGGCGAAGGGCGACAATTAAGAGAGGCTGTCTCCTTTCGCCCTTCGCCTTTCCACGGAACTTTTGGAGCGGGAGACGAGATTTGAACTCGCGACTTCGACCTTGGCAAGGTCGCACTCTACCACTGAGTTACTCCCGCTCAGCGAAAAGAGATTTTACCGATTCATCTCCGCTTGTCAAGCGAAGCCCCAAGCGAAATTTGACAAGGCCGCCCGCGCGCAGTTAATTTCCCCTCGTCAGCGCCATACTCCTTAAGTAAATTCAGATTCGTTTCCACTCAATCGGACTGCAAATGGTTTAGGCACGCGCGCGTCGCTTGCGCGCGTGCAGGAGAAAGGTCTTTGCTCATGTCTTCAAGAGATTCTTTGTCGGCGTCGTTCAGGCGCGGGGCGGTGTCGCTGTGTGTGCTGTTGCTGCTAGTGTGCGAGGTTGCCGGTCAGGGTTATCGGAAGCCGCCGCAGGCGGTGCTCGACGTGTTGAACTCGCCCGTCACGCCGTCGGTTTCGATCAGCCCGGCGCGCGACCGGATGTTGCTGGCGACGGGCGTGCGCTACCCGCCCATCAGCGATCTGGCGCAGCCGATGTTGAGGCTCGCGGGCTACCGCATCAACCCGAACACCAATGGTCGTCACCTCGCGCCTTATTTCATCGCGCTCTCTTTGAAGCGCATCGCGGACGGCGCGGAGACGAAGGTCGAATTGCCGCCCGGCGCGCGGGTGGGCTTTCCGCAGTGGAGTCCGGACGGGAAGCGTTTCGCGTTTACGAACACGGTCGCGAACGGGATCGAGTTGTGGGTGGGCGACGCGGCTTCGGGGCGTGTGACGAAGGTCAAGGACGTGATGCTCAACGCGGCCTACGGCGCGCCGCTCCAGTGGATGCCGGACAACCGGACGTTGCTCGCGCAACTCGTCCCGGCGACGCGCGCACGGCTTGCGCCCGCGTCGAACGTGCCGCGCGAGCCGAACATACAGGAGAGTTCGGGCAGAGCCGGCCCGGTGCGCACGTATCAGGATTTGCTCAAGACGCCTTATGACGAGGAACTGTTCGACTACTACGCGACGGCGCAACTCGCGCTCGTCGACGCGCAGAGCGGGGGCGTGACGAACGTCGGACAGCCCGCCATCTACGACGAGGCCGCGCCCGCGCCCGACGGCCAACACCTGCTCGTCGCGCGCCTCAAACGCCCTTACTCGTTTCTCTACCCGGCCAACGATTTTCCTAAAGAGGTCGAGGTGTGGGACACGCGCGGCAAGTTGATTCACAAGCTGGCGAGCCAGCCTCTACAGGATCAAGTGCCGATTGACGGCGTGCCGACCGGGCCGCGCTCGCACAGTTGGCGACCGACCGAACCGGCGACGCTCGTGTGGGTCGAGGCGTTGGACGAAGGCGACCCGAAGAAGAAAGTCGCGCACCGCGACCGCGTGTTGATGTTGAAAGCTCCGTTCACGGGCGCGCCCGTCGAGTTGATGAAACTCGAAGATCGCTACGCCGGGATGCAGTGGTTCGAGCGCGGCGGGCTGGCCTTCGCCAACGACTACAACCGCGACACGCGCCGCATCCGCACGCAACTCGTCAACGTGGACACGGCGAATGTCGCGCCGCGCGTCATCTGGCATCGCAACGTGCAGGATCGCTACAACGATCCGGGCGCGCCCATGACGCGCGTGCTGCCGAACGGCCACCGCGCGATTATCTACCAGAACGATCAGATTTTCCTCTCCGGCGCGGGCGCGTCGAACGCGGGCGACCGCCCGTTCCTCGACCGCTACAACCTCTCGACGCAGCAGGCCGAACGCCTCTTCCGCAGCGATCAGAAGAGTTACGAAACGCCGGTCATGCTTTTGAAAGACGACGGCTCGGAGTTCGTCACGCGCCGCGAGACGCCGATTGAGCCTTCAAACTACTTCATCCGCGGGGTCGAGCCGAAACCTATCGGGCACGATGCAAACATGAAGCCCATCGGCCAACCCGGCGAATTCATCGAGACGGTCAAGCCGCTCACGCAGTTCCCGGACCCGACGCCGCAACTGCGCGACATCAAGAAGCAACTCGTCACCTACAAACGCGCAGACGGCGTGCAACTCTCCTTCACGCTCTATCTCCCGCCCGGCTACAAGGAAGGCACGCGCCTCCCGACCGTGGTGTGGGCGTACCCTTTGGAGTTCAACGACGCGGCCACCGCCGGGCAAGTCTCCGGCTCGACCCAACGCTTCACGACCATCGGCGGTCCTTCGCACCTCTTCTACCTGCTACAAGGCTACGCCGTTCTGGACAACACGACGATGCCCGTCGTCGGCGACCCGGAGACGGTCAACAACACTTACGTCGAACAGATCGTGTCGAGCGCGAAGGCGGCGATTGACAAGGCGACGGAGATGGGCGTGACAGACCCGGAACGCGTCGGGGTGGGCGGCCACAGTTACGGCGCGTTTATGACGGCGAACCTGCTCGCACATAGCGACCTGTTCCGCGCCGGAGTCGCGCGCAGCGGCGCGTACAACCGCACGCTCACGCCCTTCGGCTTCCAGAGCGAGCGGCGCATATTCTGGGAGGCCCCGGACATGTACATCAAAGTCTCGCCGTTTATGAACGCGCACAAGATCAAAGAGCCGATCCTCTTGATCCACGGCGAGGCCGACAACAACACGGGCACGTTTCCGATGCAGTCCGAGCGCATGTATCAGGCCATACGCGGCACGGGCGGCACGACGCGTCTCGTCATGCTCCCGCTCGAATCGCACGGCTACGCGGCGCGAGAGACGACCGAGCACGTCCTCTACGAAATGCTCGACTGGTTCGACCGCCACGTGAAGAACGCGCCGCCGCGCACGCAGGAACAGAAAGCCTCCACAGACGTGAAATAGGCATGCGAGCCAAGAGCCACAAAGTGAGGCCGGAACAAACCGCGACGACAAAGGCGCGACGCCGAAAGTAGCCGCGTCGTGATGAACAGTTGAGAGCCGAGAAGCGGCGGCAATGATGAGAGCCGCGAAGCGGCGGCGGTAATGAAAGCCGCGAAGCGGCGGCAGTCAATAGCCCCGCCCGTGAGGGCGGGGATCGGACACCAACACAACACGCACGAAGCCCCGAAGGGGCGGCACATTGCTATGTTCAATGTGCCGCCCCTTCGGGGCTTCATTATTTTAGAGCAATTTTCAGATGGATGTAGAACAATCGCTATAACTGTAGGGGCAGGGCTAGTCCCTGCCCGCGCTTACGTCACCACACGGGCAGGGACTAGCCCTGCCCCTACAGTTCTACTGCCGATTGAAATTTGCTGTAGTCATACTCTGATCCCCGCACTGACGCACGGGGCTATTAACTGCCGCCCCTTCGGGGCTGGTACGTGGTCGCCGCTTCGCGGTTCTAAGTTGGATGCCACTTTGCGGCTTTGATCGGTCGCGGCTACGTGGTTTGGCTAACGTTGCCGACGGACGTGGTAGGTCGGGAACGTGCCGTACTTCTTGGCGAGGGGCGTTTGGCCGACGTAGTCGCAGGTGAAGCCGGAGACGTGCTCGGCGGCGGCGAGCGCGGCGAACGCTTGGCTGGCGTAGACCTGTCCGGGCGGCGTGATGGGTTCGAGGCGGGCGGCGCGGCTGACGTGCGTGCCGATGAAGTTGTCTTTCTGCGTGACCGGGTCGGTGCAGGCGTAGACCGGTCCGGCATGGAGCGCGATGCGCAGGTTCAAGTCGGCGGGCAGGCCGCGCTCTGTCCAGTCGGTCGCGTTCAGGAGGTCGCTGAGGTCGAGGGCGAAGCGTCCGGCGGCCTGCACATCCGCAAAGACGAGATAGAGGCCGTCGCCCCAGGTGTTCTTGAGGAGCGGCGCGGGTTGGAAGCGTGCGACGAGCGAGCCGACCGCGCCGAGGAAGTGTTGGACGAAGACCGGAATCTGCGCCTCGGTCAGTTTGCTGAAGTTGACGGCGTCGGCAAAGAGCAGCGCGGCCATCTGCGCTTTGAACCCGGTCGCCGCGTCGGCTCGAACTTCGGGCGCGAGGTTGGCGACGGGCGTCGCGGCGATTGATTGCGGAGGCATGATGCCGACGAGATCGATCAACTCGACGCGCTCGTCGATCCCTTTGAGGGGCGACGCGCCGGCGGCGGGCTGTGCTTCTCCGGCGGCGGTGTAGCCGTCGAGGAGGGCGAGGGGGACGAGTTCGGTGTCGAGTTGCTTGGCGCGTATCAAGGCCAGCCCGTGCAGCAGGAGCCGCGAGTATTCGCCGGACATGCCGCCGATGGTCATGTTCTGCTCGGACGCGGCGACGACGGAGGTGACGCGGCTGAGCACGGACTCGTAACGCGTGCTTCTCTCTGTCTGCAACTTGCCGTCGTCGTGTTCCGCCTTGAGCAGTTCGCTCAACCCGCAGGGCAGCACGGCGTGAGTCTCGCCGCCCGCTTCGAGCATCGCTTCGAGAAAGGGCGTGTCGCCGGGCGAGGGCACGGCGGCATAACCGACGCCCGCGTTGAGTTTGTTGAGGCGTTCGAGAATGACCTGACGCACCGCCGCCTCCGTTTCGGCTGGCACTTGCCAGTCGGCGGCGTCGCTCCCGGCAAAGACGACGACTTTCGGCACGGGCAGGTGTCGCTCGATGAACGTGGCGTCGCCGCCGAGGTATTCGATGATGAGACGCGCGTTGCGACGCGTGGAGGTCAGTTCGCCGAGTTGCCTGTGGCCGTCCGTCAACGCTTCGTCGTAGCGGCGCGCGGCTTCCCTCCAGTCTTCGGAGACGAGCGCGGCCTCGCCGAGCGTCGCCAGCGTCCAGTAACGATCCCCGACCGACGTTTTCATCCGCTCCAACTCCGCGAGACACAGTTCGCGTACCTCCGAGGCTAAGGCGCGCGCGTGGTCGCGTCGTCCGGACAGCAGGGCGATGGTGGCGGCGTTGATGCCGGTCCAGTAGCCGCCGCTTAGGCGATAAGCCTCTTCGTAAAACTTGTACGATTGTTGCAACTGCCGCTCGCGTTCGCGGGGGTCGCTCGCTTGCTGCCAGAGGTCTTTGTGCGTGCGCGCGAGCATGCCGACCGTCTCTTCGTCGCGCTGTCCTTCCTCGTAGAGCGCGAGGAGCAGGGCGTTGGCGCGCTCGGTCGCGCCGAGGCGCGTGAGGGCGTGCGCCTGTAGTTGACGCAGGCGCAGGTCATCCGGCCAGGGCTTCAGTCCTTCGGAGACAACGTCGTAAGCGAGAAGCAACTCGCCGAGTTTCAACAGTCGCGCACCGAGACGTTGATAGAGTTCGGCGCTGCGCGCCCAGCGCGAGGGGTCGCGCGTCTGCCAGATGGCGAGCAGGACGTTGAGTGCGAGCGCGCCGGGTTGTTTGAGAGTTTCGAGGACGGTGTTGGTATCGCTTGCGGTGGCGGGCGCGCCGTCCGTGTGTGCGGTGCGCGGGGGCGGCTCGATGCGATAGCCGAGCGAGATAATGGTCTTGAGAGTTTCGAGCGCGGTGTTGCGGTCGTACTGCTTCTCGACCTCGGACAACTCTTCGTAGGAGACGAGGCCGGGATGCTCTAGGCGTGCGTCGTCGCGTTGCGCGCCGTAGCGCCAATGCTCGGAGAGACGTTGCCGCGCCCAGATTTCGTGCGTGTTCTTCGCCAGCAACTCGGTCAGTTCGAGCACGTCTTCGTGGAGCGTGATGTGAGACGTGTCAATGGGGCGTGGTTTGTATTCCACAAACTTCTCCTTACAAACGTTCCTCGCAAACGGTTCCCGCAAATATTTCTCGCAGACATTGCCTGCGCACGTTGCCTGCAAACCTTGCGCGCCGACTTCGCGTGTGTCTGTGAGTCGCCGGGCGCGCTCAGAGGGGCTTGACGGCGGTCAACCCGTAGAGCGTCTCGGCGGGAATGAAAGTCCACTCGGCGGTCGCGCGTTTCACGGCTTCCTCGCCGAGATCGACGAACATGTAGCCGAGCGCGCGGCGGACGCGGACGCGTTCCTCCGGCGCGACCGCGTTCTGTTCAGACCAGCGCAGCCAGCGTTCGGCGCAGTCAATCGCCCACGGATGCCAGAGAAAGCCGACGCCCTCTTTGCCCGTATACTCGCGCTCATCGCGGTCAACGTAGATGGCGGAAAACTCCGCGCGGGCGATGGGGAAGGTGAAGTCGCGCGCGATCATCTGGTTCAGGTGGCGCGGAATGTTTTGGAGGATGGCGGGCGGCACCTGAAAACCCGTCTCTTCCTGCGTGCGGAGCAACAGCGAGTAAATTTGCAACGTCAGCCCGTCGAACGTCTCATACGCGCCTTCGCCCGTGCCGTGCCAGCCGGGCGGCGTGGTCGTCTGGTCGTAGTCGTTAGCCAACCACTGCGCAGTTCGCTCCAACAACTCGTCGCGGCGCGTCGCGCTGCCTTCCCACGGCAGCCCCGCGTGGCGCATTTCGAGCAGCGTCAGAAGGGCGAGCGTCGTCGTGTATGGGTTGGCCTCTTCGGGGTCTTTCTGTCGTGGAAACATGTTCCAGCCGCCGTTGTCGAGCGGGCGGTAGAGTTTCAAGACCTCCTGCGTGTAGTCGAGGTGCGCGAGCAGGCGTTGCCGCTCGCCGTCGTCGAGCAGACCGGGGCGTGCGAGTGCGGCGGCTAGTGCGGCGGTCGTCCAGAGCGCGGGTTCGGCGAGCGTGTCCGTGTCGCCCTGATGCGAGGTCCAGCCGTACTTGATGCCGCCGCGCTCCACCCCCACGCCGGGCGCGAAGGGCATTTCCAGATAGGGCAGCAACGCGCGCAGTTCTTCGTTCGTGGCTTCGGGGATGCGGAACATGGCAAAGAGCGATTGAGAATGGCTCCACGTCTCGACGTTCAGTTTCGCGCCCTGTTTGAGCGTGGCCTTGATCCAGCGCAGGTCGCCCTCGGTGGTGCGGCCTGCGACGAGCGCGTCAAACAACTGGCGACGCAACGCCGCGGCGGCGCGACGTATCTCCGGCATCTCTCTGGCGGGGCGCAGCACGGACGAATCATGGCGGTCGAAGAACGCGCGCACCCTCTCGCCGCCGGGAACGGCGAAGCCCTTGTCGGCCATCGCGACGTAGACGAAGAACAGCAGGACGAGCGACGCCGAAATCGCCGCCGCGCGCCGGAGACGTTGCTGGCGGACGCGACGCTGCTCGCGCTGCTTCAATTCGTCGAAGCCGACGCCGAGCACGCCCGCCAGCAACTTGAGTTTCGAGTTTTCGCGCCCGTCCTTGCCCTTGCGCGCGTCGGCGGCGATAGGTTCGGTGCGCACGTCCGTGAGTTGGCCGTCCGCGCCGACGCGGTAACGCAGGGCGGGCGGGAAGCATTCCGGCATGCCGAGGTCGGGGCGGTCGGTCGCGTTCGGCTCGCCGTCCACGATGAGACACAGAACGCGGTCCTCGCGCCCCATCGACTTGTAAAGTTTGATCTCTTCGTTGACCCAGTGCGAAGCGGCGGAGCGAGGCGAGCAGATCACGATCAGGTTGCGCGACAGGCGCAGAGCGTCCGTCAGGTTGCTGCCGAGATCGAACGCGCCCGGCAATTCCTCCCGGTCACGAAAGACGGGGAAGATGCGTCGCGGCACTGTGCCGAATGCGTTCTTGCGCCCGACGAGGCGACGCGGCACGCGGTAAGTCTCCAACTCTTTGTGCAACCACTGCGCCCAACTCTCGTCGCTGTGGCTGTAGCTGATGAAAGCCCAGTACTTGTAATCGGAGTTTGCGATGGGCGGGAGCTTTGTGGGCGCAGGCTCTCTATCGCCTGCTTGTTCGACACTAGGGGGCATCAATTTCTCCGCTGAGATTTACGATGGCTGACGGGTCGCGGGTCGTGCCGGGACAACTCGCCGTGACACGCACCCCATATTCTAAAACAAAGCCCGGCAGATTGGGACACCGCAGGAGACTATGGCGCGCAGGAATCCGGCGCGGCTCAGGATTAAGACGCTCACCACCGCAGACACAGAGCACACAGAGAAGGCGCAGAGGAAAGACAAACTGAACTTGAGATCACAAATTTGAAATTGGCTTCGGCTGAATTTGAGATCACAAATTTGAAATTGGCTGCTGCCTTTTTCTGTGCCGCTCCGTGTCCTCTGTGTCTGCGTTGGTGAATGCTTCCATCCGCAAATCATTCCACGCCTGCGTCCGACCATTGACGCTTGCGGAATTTCGCGTCCGTCCAGAAGTTGCGCAGGAGTTCGATGCGCGGGTTGGGCGCGGGTTCGTCGGCGGTCGTGGGCGGGAGGATGACGCTCACCACGTCGTAGCGGTAGGGCGCGGCGTTGAGTCCGAACGTGCGGCGGTAGACGCGTGCGGCGCGCGTGATCTGGCGTTGCTTGCGCCGGTCAACGTTCTGTTCCGGCGCGGCGAACCAATCGGAGGCGCGCGTTTTGACTTCGACGAAACAGAGCGTCTCGCCCTCGTATGCGACCAGATCGATCTCCGCGTTGACGATTGCGCCGCGCAAATTTCTCCCGACCGGCAACTCGAAATTCGCGGCGACGAGCGCGTAACCCGCGCGTTCGAGATGCGCGGCGGCCAACGCTTCGCCGCGTCGTCCGAGCGAGACGTGCGCGGCGAGCGGGGGCGCAATTTCCTCTTCGCGCGCGGGCGTGTGGTCTTTATAAAATAGGCAGAAAATGCTGCCGGGCAATTTCATCTCGGGGCGTTCCTTGAGAGGGCGCGGGCGATTCGCGTCGAGGCGCGCGGGGCGCGGCTTTGACGCGGCGCGGAAGTATAGCGCATCATCTGTGGCTATGAGTACAAGTGAAAGTAATGGAAGCGACGCGAAAACGCGTGCCTCGAAGACGCGAGCCTTTCTGCCGCTCGTGACCATCGTCGGGCGGCCTAACGTGGGGAAATCAACTCTGTTCAATCGTCTGGTCGGCGAGCGGCGTTCCATCGTCGGCGACGAGCCGGGCATCACGCGCGACCGCATCTACGGCGAGGCCGAGTGGGCGGGTCGCCGTTTTAAGGTGGTGGACACGGGCGGCATCGTGCCCGACGACGAGGCCATCATCCCCGCGAACATTTTGAAGCAGGCCGAGACGGCGATTCAAGATGCCGTCGCGCTCGTCTGGGTGGTGGACGCGCGCGTCGGGATGACGCCGCTCGACGAAGAACTCGCGCGCCTCTTGCGCTCGACCGGCAAGCCCGTGCTCATCGCGGCCAACAAGACCGACGCCGTACGCTTCGAGGCCGACGCGGGCGAGTTTTATCGTTTTGGTTTCGAGGAAGTGTACCCGCTCGCGGCGGAACACGGCGACGGCGTCGGCGATCTACTGGACGCGCTCGTCAAGCGTTTCGACACGAGCGCCGCCGTCGGAGACGTAGACAAGGACGCGCCGCGCGAGATACGCCTCGCCATCATCGGCAGGCCGAACGTAGGCAAGTCGTCGCTCCTGAATCGCCTGCTCGGCGAGGAGCGCGTCATCGTCTCGCCCCTCGCGGGCACGACGCGCGACGCGGTTGACACCGTGCTCGAATGGCCGCTCGAAGATGAGGACGAAGTTGACGACGCGACAACCCGCGCGGCGACTATCGACGAGATCGCATCCGGCGGCGACGCGGCAACGTTCACGGAAACGGACGCGGAGATGGCGACGGAAGATTCGGAAGTCCGAAGTTCAAATCTCGTATCCGAAGTTTCAAATGTGACATCGGCGGAGTCTGCGTCGAAGGGAGAGTCCGCGTCGCCGCGCGTGCAGCAGTTTCGCTTGATTGACACGGCGGGGATCAGGCGCAAGGGCAAGACGGGCGAGATGGCCGAAAAGTTGTCGGTCGTGATGGCGCGGCGGAGTCTGGAACGCGCAGACGTGGCGGTCGTCGTCGTAGACGCCGTCGAGGGCGTGACCGCGCTCGACGCACACATCGCGGGCTACGCGCTCGAAGCGGGCTGCTCCATCATCATCGCGGTGAACAAGTGGGACGCGCTCCTGAATAAGGAGACGGGCACGCCCTTCGAGTTCGAGCGCAACCTGCGCGACAAGATGAAGTTTTTGGAATGGGCGCCGGTCGTGACGATCTCAGCCCTGACCGGGCAGCGTGTCGAACGCCTCCTGCCGCTCGCCATCCGCGCCAACCGCGCGCGCAACAACCGCATCACCACCTCGCAACTCAACGACTTCTTCGAGCGCGCCATCGACGCGCCCCGCGCGCCGTCGGCCATCGCGCCCGTCAAGGGCGGTCGCTCGCGCCTGCGCGTGCAGTACGTGACGCAGGTTGGCGTGCGCCCGCCGACGTTCATCGTCTTCACGGCGGGCGGCCTCAGCGGCAAGAACTCCGGCCTCCACTTCTCCTACGAGCGTTATCTGCAAAACCGGCTGCGCGAGGAGTTCGACTTTTTCGCCACGCCCCTACGCATCGTCGAACGCCACAAGCGCGAAAAGGGTGGCAGCGGGCGCAAAGGCGGGCGGGGTAAATAATGTCATAACGTCGGGCTGTTGGTTGACCGTTAGCAGAACATCCCCCTAATCTCTTCATGCAACATTCTCAGCGGGTGTGAGGTGATATGAATATAAAAGTCATTGTCGAAAAGGGCGAAGATGGTTACTTCGTGGCGCATGTACCGGCTCTGAAAAGCTGTTGGTCACAAGGCAAAACGAGGGAAGAAGCTCTGGGAAACATCAAAGAGGCGATTGACCTGTATCTCGAACCTGAGCCGGAAGAGATTGAGAACCGGGAAGTCGTTGAGTTGACGGTGTGAAGCTACCATTGCTATCAGGACGAGAAGTATTAAAAGCATTGGAGCGATTGGGCTTCGTCGAAGCTCACCGCAAGGGGAGTCACATCAAAATGAAGCACGTCGACGGTAGCACAATCGTTTTCCCCTACCACGACGAAGTTGACCGCTACACCCTCAAAGGCGCGCTCCGCGACGCGGGCATCGAGATGGAAGATTTTCTTCGGCAGGTCTGATATTCACCCCATGCGTATCATCGAACGCCACAAGCGAGAAGGGCGACGGGCGCGGTAAGGGCGGGCAGTAGAAATAGCTTATGCGTGGAAGTCCGCTTAACTGGCAAGTCGTCGCGTGTGAAGGCGAGGCGCGCGCGGGGTTGTTGCAGACGCGGCGTGCGCTCATCGAGACGCCCGTGTTTATGCCCGTCGGGACGGCGGGGACGGTGAAGGGGATGCGCTTCGAGTCGCTTGAATCGGCGGAACTCGACGCGCGCATCATTCTGGGCAACACCTATCACCTGTGGCTGCGACCGGGCGCGGAGGTGATCCGCGCGTGCGGCGGCCTGCATCGCTTCACGAGTTGGGAGCGCGCGCTGCTGACGGATTCGGGCGGCTTTCAGGTATGGAGTCTCGGCGCGCTCAGGAAGTTGAAAGAGGAGGGCGTTGAGTTTCGTTCGCACGTTGACGGGAGCGCGCGTTTTTTGTCGCCGGAAGTTTCGATGGAGGTGCAGGCCGCGCTCGGGTCGGAGATCGTGATGGTCTTTGACGAGTGCGCGCCGGGCGAGGCGACGCACGAGGAAGCGCGCGTCTCTCTGGAACTGACGGCGCGCTGGGCTGCGCGTTCGCGCCTGCGCTTTGACGAGTTGCAGCGCGTGGGAAGCGACGCGGGGCGCACGCCGGAACATCACCCGTCGGTTAACGGCGAGCAGGCTTTGTTCGGCATCGTGCAGGGCGCGTCGCACGCTGATTTGAGGCGGGAGAGTCTGGCGCGGACGGTCGAGGTCGGATTCGACGGCTACGCCATCGGCGGCCTGAGCGTCGGCGAAGAGAAACCCGTCATGTACGACACGATTGAGATGCTCGCGCCGCTGATGCCCGCAGACCGCCCGCGTTACTTGATGGGCGTCGGCACGCCGGAGGATTTGCTCGAAGCGGTGGCGCGCGGCGTAGACATGTTCGATTGCGTATTGCCGACGCGCAACGCGCGGACGGGGCAGGCGTTCACCGCGCGCGGCAAACTCAACATCAAGAACGCGCGCTGGGCGACCGACACGCGCCCGCTCGACGACGCTTGCGCCTGCTCCGTCTGCCGCAGACATTCGCGCGCCTACCTGCGCCATCTCTACGCGACGGGCGAGATGCTCGCCGGGATTTTACTGACACACCACAACGTCGCGTTCTTCCTTGACACGATGCGGCGCGTCAGGCAAGCTATCCGGTCTGGTGATTTCACACGATTTCGGCGAGAGTTCTTAGAGCGTTATAGCTCCGGTGTCGAGTGAGTTTTCGCGCCCGAATCTTAAGCCTCTTAAGAAGCCGGGCGATTAGCGACGACATCGTGAGCCGCGCCGCGCTCGCATCAATTCTCGTGCGTTCGGCGCACATTCGCCTTAGCACAAAAATTTACAACTGCTCTTAAACTGAAACATAAACCCTGAAACTTAGAGCCGAAACTCAGACTATGTCACTTGCCTTCATCCTGCAATCGGCGTTAGGGCCGATTATCCAGATTCTCCCGTTCCTGTTGATCTTCGCGGTCTTCTACTTCCTGATCATCCTGCCGCAGCGCAAGCGACAGCAGCAACTTCAGGCCACCATCGCAGCCCTCAAGGCCGGAGACAAAATCATCACGACGGGCGGCATCATCGCCAAAATCGCGGAGGTGCGCGACACCTCTCTGCTCGTCCGCACGGCGGACAAATCCATTCTGGAAATTTCGCGCGCCGCCGTCGCCGGGATGCACGGCGAAGAAGAGAAGAAGGCTTAAAGTTTGACCCGGCGCGCCGGTTGCGACTTCGAGCACGCGCGCCCGTTATGTTGTTATGAAGAAGAATATTTTACGACGCGTCATCATCATCGCCATCGTCACCATCGCCTGCCTCTACATCGTGCTCGGCCCGCGACGCCGCGACGCCGCAGGCGCCTTGCAGTGGCCGAAGGCTAACGATTTCACCTACGCAGGCATCAAGCGCACGCTCTCCGAGAACATCCGGCTCGGCCTCGACCTGAAGGGCGGCTCGCACCTCGTCATGCAGGTGCAGACCGGCACGTATCTCAAGAAGTTGACCGAAGACCTCGCGCCCGCTCTTGAGAACGCCGCGAAGTCCGCCGGTTACAACGTGCAGAGCGTGACCCCGAATACCTCCGGGGGCAACTATCAGGTCGTGCTCACGGCAGCCGACGCCTCGAAGTTGAGCGAGATACGCGACGAGTTGCCAAAGAAAATCGACCTCTCATACTGGACATCCTCCGTCTCCGGCAACACCGTGACGTGGACGCTGCCGCAGGGCGCGCAGCGCACACTAAGCGATCAGGCCGTGGATCAGGCGTACCGCATTGTTGATAGCCGCATCAACGCCGTCGGCGTCGCCGAGCCGACCTTGCAACGGCACGGCGGGCAAGGCTCGAACCAGATTCTCTTGCAGATGCCGGGCATCCAAGACCCGGAGCGTATCAAGAAGTTGATCGCGGGCGAGTCGCGTCTGGAACTGATGAAAGTCGTCAGTCCGCCGAACCCGTCGCCGATGAAGACCTATGCGACCGAGGAAGAGGCGAAGGCTTCGCTCGGCGGTCAAGTGCCGCCGAATCGGCGCGTGCTGCCCTACAGCGAGCGCGATGAGCCGACCGCCGCCGGAGAGACGGCGACGCCGGACCCGAACAGGCCGACGCAGTGGGTGGTGGTCGAATCGCCCGCCGTGGTGGACGGCAGCGAGTTGCGTAGCGCGGACGCCGCGCAGGGCAGCGGCGGTGGCGACTCGAATTACGAAATTGATTTCACGCTCAAGCCGACGGGCGCGGACAAGTTCGGCGCGTGGACGGGCGCGAACGTGGGCGCGTACATGGCCGTCGTCTTGAACAACCGGGTCGAATCCGCGCCCTTCATCAAATCGCAGATCACCGACAGGGGACAGATCACGGGCAATTTCACCGAGCAGTCGGCGAAAGACCTGGCCTTGACGCTGCGTTCGGGCGCGTTGCCCGCGCCGCTCGTCTATCTGGAAGAGCGCACGGTCGGCCCGAGCCTCGGCGCAGACTCGATCCGCGCGGGCGTCACCTCCGCGCTCGGCGGGCTGCTGCTCGTCATTCTCTTCATGGTCTTCTACTATCGCGGCTCGGGCGTCAACGCCGTCGTCGCCCTGCTCTTGAACATGATCATCACGATTGCCTCGCTCGTCGTCTTCGACGCGACGCTGACCTTGCCCGGCATCGCCGGTCTGATCCTGACCATCGGCATGACCGTGGACACTAACGTGCTCATCTTCGAACGCATCCGCGAGGAATTGGAGACGGGCAAGACGGTCGCTTCCGCAGTCGATCAGGGTTTCGCCCGCGCCTTCGTGACCGTCATTGACACGCACGTCACGACCATCGTGTCATCGCTCTTTTTGTTCGTCTTCGGCACAGGTCCGATTCGCGGCTTCGCCGTCACACTTATTCTCGGCTTGCTCGCAAATCTGTTCTCGGCAGTTTACGTCTCGCGCACGATCTTCATCTGGATTTTGAACCGCAAGGGAAGACGCGCCGAAACGCTCAGTATCTAAAAGCCGTGAATGGTAAATGTCGAATGGTAGATAGAGAAATCCATTCGCCGTTTACCATTCACTATTTACTATTTACCAAACATCATGATTCGACTTCTTCATAACGTAAAAATTGATTGGCTCGCACAACGTCGCTACTGGCTCATCTTCTCGTCGATTTTGATGTTGGCGGGTCTGGGTTCGGCTGTTACGCGCCAGTTAGCGCCGGGCGGGACAGGTGCTTTCAACCTCGGCGTAGACTTCAAGGCCGGAACGTTGATGAGGGCGCGCTTCAACCAGCGCCCGTCGGAAGACGCCATCCGCACCGCGCTGGAGCAGAAGGGCGTGCAGGGCGCGCTCGTGCAGTCAACCGACAAGCCGAACGAGGTGTTGATTAAAGTTCCGCAGCAGGGCAGCGGCGAGCAGGCGCAGGAGCAGGCACAGGTGGATGTCGGGCGCACGCTCACGGCGGAAGCGCTCACCTCGCTCGGCCCCGAAGTCGGGGGGCAGATTGACAGCACGGACGCGGTCAGCGCGGCTGCCGGGCGCGCGCTGCGCAATCAGGCCATCGCCGTCACGCTGCTCGCGCTCGTCGGCGTCCTGCTCTACATCGGCTCGCGCTTCGAGTGGACTTACGGCGCGGCGGCAGTCATCACCGTGTTTCACGACGTGCTCGTCACGCTCGGCATCTTCTCCATCATGCAGTGGGAGATTGACCTGACCGTTATCGCCGCACTGCTGACGCTCGTCGGCTTCTCGGTCAACGACACCATCGTCACCTTCGACCGCATCCGCGAAAATCTGCGCCTGCACCGTCGCACCTCCCTCTACGATCTGACGAACGAGGCTATCAACCAGACGCTCTCGCGCACGATCATCACCGCCGGTCTGGTCTTCTTCTCCGTGCTCGCGATGGTCGTCTTCGGCGGCGACGTGTTGCGCGGCTTCTCGCTGGCTCTCTTTATCGGCATCATCGTCGGCACTTACTCGACCATCGCCATCGCGACGCCGATCATGGTCTGGTTCCAGCAGCGTCTCGAACCCGCGAAGCGCACGACCGTAGCCCCGGCTGGCGGCACGGTCGCCACTGGCGGCGGCGCGGTTGCCGGCGGGCGCGGCGCGAAGTCGAAGTCGGCGGCGCGCGGGTCGCAGCGCACGGCGCGCTCGTAAGGCGCGCGGCGGCGCGTTAGTTGTTCGAGAGTGCTTTAGGCTAAAGATTTTGCGCTTGACTTGAGCGGGCGTCGCGACATAGACTGAGCGCGTTGCTGGCCCAATTTAATAGCTTAAACAAGAACGCTCCCGTCTTCTCGCATTCGTGTCGTTGGCGGTGATGCGTGACTGTACTTGTTTGCCGAAAGTGGTCGGTAGGCCGATCTGTTTCCCCGTGCGGCGTGTGTGAAATTTAACGGTGCGCTATGAACGCGCCCGCCGCTGCTACCCCCGCTATAATTTTAAGTTTCAATTTAATCTACGGGTACGTTTCGCGTAACGAACGACGTTTGGGAACATAATGCTTCTCAAAGGCATCTAATGAATTGATATTTCGCGCCCCTGATCCATTGGCACCGGAAGTGGGAGGAGAAAAAGATGTTCGATAGTCTTGTAGAGTCTGGTTCGCACAAGGACGATCTTGCGCGGAAAGGCTCGTTTTTTCTTGGAACGTTTGCTATCTACGCGGTGATCCTGCTGGCTCTCGGCGTGCTTAGCGTCTATCTCTATAACGAGAGTTTGCCGAGCGACAATCTTGAGTTGATGACGATGGTGGCGCCCGTCCCCGTCCAGAATCAACCCGAGCAGCAGCCCGATAAGCCCGCCGAGGCGAAGCCCGCCGAGGCGTCGCCCGACCGTCAGGTCGCGACCCGCACGGATTTCGTCGCCAGCAACTTAGACCCGACGAAAGTGCCGGATAAGGTTTCCAGCGCGGTGAGTAAAATTCCGCCCGTTCCGCCGGGCGGGGCAGTGCGCGGCACTTCAAACACCGATCCTGTCGGCGGTAACACCGGCCCCATCGGCCCGGTCGGCCCCGGCGCGGGTGGCGTGGGCGGTGGCGGTGGCGCGCCCGTCGTCATCAGTGGCGGTGATGAACCGCCGCCGCCGCCGAAGCCGACGCCGACGCCCCCGCCGAAACCCCGCGCGCCCATTTCCGGCGGCGTCTTGAACGGCAAAGCGATCAGCAAGCCGCAACCCGCTTACCCGCCGATTGCTAAAGCCGCACGCGCCTCCGGCACGGTCACGGTGCAAGTCACCGTGGACGAAGAAGGCCGCGTGATCTCTGCCCGCGCGGCGGGCGGACACCCGTTGCTGCAACAGGCGGCGGTGGCGGCGGCGCGGCAGGCGCGCTTCTCGCCGACGCTCCTTTCGGGTCAGCCGGTGAAGGTGAACGGCGTCATAACTTACAACTTTGTGTTGAACTAAATTGGGTGCGATACACGGTCGGGATTTCGGGCGCGTCGCGGGTTTAATTCAAACGCTGCTTTCCCCTTTCCGGCGCTAACACGTTCGCGCTCTCGCTATAGTGCATCCGAAAATTTTTGGAGGGTTCTACCGTGACAATTTCAATGAGTTTGCTTGCCACCAAGTTTCTTGGCTTTTTCGCCTTCTTGTTGCAGGAGGGCGGCGGCAACGCTGCCGCCAACGAGACGGCCAGCGCGTTCACGATGAGCGAGATGATCAAGAATCTCGGGCCGGTCGCCATCGGCGTCATCATCATCCTGCTTATCATGTCCATGTACTCCATCGCCGTGATGGTCGAGCGGTTCCTGACGTACCGCGCGGCTAAGGCGCAGTCGCGCGAGTTCGCCCCGCGCGTGGCGCAGGCTTTGAAGAATGACCGTATCGAAGAGGCCATCAACATCAGCGACAAGCACAAGAAGTCGCACCTTGCGATGGTGGTCAACGCCGGTCTGCAAGAGTTTCGCGCACACGAACAGTCGACAGAGATTTCGGGCGACGAGATCGAAGCCTCGAAGCGCGCTCTCCAACGCTCCATCGCCATCAAGAGCGCGGAATTCCGCCGCGGACTCTCCGGTCTGGCGACTATCGGTTCGACCGCGCCGTTCGTTGGACTGTTCGGCACGGTGTTCGGCATCATCGGCGCGTTCACGGGCATGAAGAACGCCGAGAGCGCGGGCATCGGCGCGGTGGCGGGCGGTATCGCCGAAGCTCTTATGACGACCGCTCTCTCTCTGGCCGTGGCCGTGCCCGCCGTGTGGATGTTCAACTACTTCACCGGCAAGGTTGACGGCTTCGTCATCGAGATGGACAACTCGGCTTCGGAATTGCTCGACTACTTCTTGAAGAATCGCACGCGCCGCCTGAACCCGTAATCGCCCCGGCGATTGCGGCGCGCGTCGCCGAGAGAATTAATAGAACCGGCATGCGCGCTCTCCCGGAGGTGGCGGGAGAGCGCGCGTCTGGACAGCGTTATTCATGCGCGTTGAATGGAGAGTGATTTATGGGAATGGCAGTAGGTGGAGGCAATAAGTACAACTCCGAGATCAATGTCACGCCGATGGTGGACATCATGCTGGTCTTGCTGATCATCTTCATGGTCATCACGCCGATGTTGCAATCGGGCGTCTCCGTCGCTTTGCCGAAGGAGATGAACAACCCGGAAGTTGACCCCGCGATCATCAAAGAGTCTTCCGTGGTCGTCGCCATCACGGCGGATAACCAGTATTACATCGGAAAAGACAAGATTGAGACTATCGACCTCACGGATAAAATCCAGAAGGCGATGGAAAGCAAGAAGCCCGAGGAGCGCATCGTGTACGTCAAGAGCGACGTGAACGCCAACTACGGCAGCGTCGTCGAAGTGATTAACACCGTGCGGCAGGCGGGCGTTGACCAGATTGGCTTGGTCGCCGACAAGAAGAAGGGCGGCGCGCCCGCCGCTCCTGCCGCCGCGTCCTAAAAGACGCGCGCAGAGAGTTGCGCATGAATTTAACCCGCCAAAAGCGCGCGCGGGATGGCGACTAAACACAGCCAGGAGGATTTAAGATTATGGGAATGAGTATGGGAGAAGGGAAAAAAGAGGGTGGTTCGACCGCCGTTCCTTATATTAACGTGACTCCCTTGATTGACGTGTTGCTGGTGCTGCTCATCATCTTCATGGTCATCACGCCGCTCAAGCCGACGCGCTTCAAGGCGCTCGTGCCGAGCGAACCGCCCCCTTCGACCGAGCCGATCAAGCCCAACCCGTTGACGCTCGTCGTCTCAATCGAGAGCGATCTCTCGCTCAAGTTAAACCTGGACAGCGCGGGTTCCGCGAACGATACCGCGCCGCTCAGCACCAAGTTGACGCAAATCTTCAAAGAGCGACGCGACAACCGCGCCTACGAACCGGGCAAAGAGAACCGCATCGACCTGCCCGAAGAGGAGCGCATCGCTAAGGCCGTCTTCGTTAAAGCCCCGCGCTCGCTGAAGTATGTCGAGGTCGTGAAGGTCATTGATGCGATCAAGGGCGCGGGCGGAAACCCCATCGGGTTGCAGATTGACGATCTGGCGCAGTGAAGTCTGAACATTCTGTGAATGGCAAGCGACGAATTAAAATCTGACGCCGCTTGCCACTCGCGTTACCTGTCATCTTTATCGTGTACAAATTCCCTTCGGGAGTCGTTAAACAGATGAAACTCTCTCAGTCGAGAACCACTTTAATAATGTTGGTCGTGCTGGCGGCGGTGAGTTCCGCCGGTTGCGGGATGGTCAACAGCATTCGCGCCAAGAATCAGTTGAACGAAGGGGCGCGCGCCTACAAGGCCGGAAAGTTTGCCGAGGCGCAACAGCACTTTGAAGAGTCTCTGCGGCTCAACCCCGAACAGCGCAACGCGAAGTTTTTCATCGCGCGCTCGATCCACGCGCAGTACCGTCCCGGCGTCGAAGCACCGGAGAACGTCGAGAAGGCGCACCGGGCAATCGCGGCTTATCAGGAAGTGTTGAAGGCCGATCAGGGCAACGACGAAGCCTACAACGCCGTCATCTATCTTTTCGGTCAACTCAAGGACGAGCAGCAGGCGCGCCAGTGGTTGACGGCGCGCGCCGAGATGGGTTCGATCCCCGAAGCCAAACGGTCGCAGGCTTACACGCTGATGGCGAGCAAGGAGTGGAGCTGTTCCTACACCATCACGGAGCAGAAGGACAACAAGCAGACTGTGATGAAGGAAGGCAGAGCCATCATCCAGTACAAGAAGCCGAAGGAGCAGGCCGACTTCGACAAGGCGATGAAGTGCGTCAACGACGGCATGGCGCTGGCCGAGCGCGCCGTCGCCCTCGACCCGAACAGCGAACAGGCGTGGTCGTACAAGACAAACCTGCTGCTGGAACTCGTCAAGCTGGCCGAGATGGAAGGCAACAACGACAAGAAGGCCGAATACCAGAAACAGGCTGCCGCCGCCCAGCAGAAGACTTCGCAACTGAGCGAGGAGAACAAGCGCAAGAAAGAGGAAGAAGAGAAGGCGAAGGCTGCCAAGTCGCCCGCCTCAAGCTAGGCGTGCGGACGAGCACGCGCCGCGCGTGACTGCCAACCCAGCCGCGCCTTTGTAAACTTCTACCGCAAGACTCTCAGGTGATGCTCGACTTTCGCGTCGGGCATCACCTATTCTTATCAGTGCATCGTAAATCGTGAAGCGTAAATAGAAACTGCCTTTCTCTATTCACGCTTCACGATTCACAACTACTTATGATTCGCATCGAGGAAATCGTCGAAAAGGTCGGGCGCAATCACCCGCAGGCCGATCTGGACATGCTCAGGCGCGCCTACTTCTTTTCGGCGCGCGAGCATAAAGGGCAGACGCGCGCCTCCGGCGAGCCGTATCTGGTCCACCCGCTCGAAGTCGCCAACATTCTGGCCGACATGCGGCTCGACGAAGTTTCCGTCGCCACCGGACTCTTGCACGATGTGGTGGAAGACACGCTCGTCGATGCGGCGACGATCCGCGAGTATTTCGGCGAAGAGGTTGCCCACCTCGTCGAAGGTCTGACGAAGATCGCGCAGATCAGCAACCAGTCGAAGGAAGTGCAGCAGGCCGAGAACGTGCGCAAGATGCTGCTGGCGATGATTGACGACGTGCGCGTCGTTCTGGTCAAACTCGCCGACCGCCTCCACAACATGCGCACGCTTCACTTCCTGAAACCGGAGAAGCGGCAACGCATCGCGCAGGAGACGATTGACATCTTCGCGCCCATCGCACATCGCCTCGGCATGGGCAAACTCCGTAGCGAACTCGAAGACCTCGCTTTCCAGCATCTCCACCCCGAAGACTACCGCGCGCTCACCGCCCAACTCGAACAGCGACGCGCCGAGCACGAAAACTTTCTCCACGTGACCACCGCCCGCATCGAAGAGAAACTCCGTGAAGCCGACGTGCCTTATATCCGCGTCGAGGGGCGCGTCAAACGTCTCTATTCGATCTGGAAGAAACTGAGGCGGCAAAAGATCGAACTCGATCAGGTCTATGATCTGGTCGCCGCGCGCGTCATCCTGCCCAACGAGGTGCGCTACTGCTACGCCGCGCTCGGCGTCATCCACAACTTGTGGAGGCCGCTGCCCGGTCGTTTCAAAGACTGGATCGCCACGCCGCGCGAGAACCTTTACCAGTCGCTCCATACCTCCATCATCGGCACGGAGGGGCAGCCCTTCGAGGTGCAGATTCGCACAGAGGAGATGCACCGCATCGCCGAAGAGGGCGTCGCGGCCCACTGGAAGTACAAGGAAGGGAGGCGCGGCGCGCACGAAGACGACGAGGCGTTCCAGTGGTTGCGCTCGCTCGTCGAATGGACGCAGGAGGTCAAAGACTCGCGCGACTTCCTCGAATCGCTCAAACTCGATCTCTACCCGCGCGACGTTTACGCCTTCACGCCGATGGGCAAGATCATCCAACTTCCGCGCGGCGCGACCCCCGTAGACTTCGCCTACATGATTCACACGGAGGTCGGAAACACCTGCACGGGCGCGCGCATCAACAGTCGCATCGTCCCTCTGCGCACGCCGATCCAGAACGGCGACGTGGTCGAGATCATCCGCACGCCGAACTCAACGCCGTCGCGCGACTGGCTCAACTTCGTCGTCACCTCGAAGGCGCGCAACCGCGTGCGCCACTGGGTGGCCGAGCAACAACGCGCCGAATCAATCGAGATCGGACGCAAACTGTTCGAGAAAGAGGCCGCGCGCTTCCAACTCTCGACCAAGAAACTGCTCAACGATTCCAACGGCGACTTCAAAAAGATCGCGGGCGAATACGGCTACGGGCGCACAGACGATCTGCTCGCCGCCATCGGCTACGGCAAACACGTCCCGCGCAACATCATCGCCAAATACCTCGGCCCCGAAAAGTTTGCCGAACTGGACGAGCGGAAGGAGTCGCGTCTGCGCACGAGCGTGCAGGCCGTCAAACGCCTCATCCGTCTCGGCGACGACGCCATCGTCGTGCGCGGCATAGACGACCTGCTCGTGGCGCGCGCGCGCTGCTGCAACCCGGTTCACGGCGAACCGATCATCGGCTACGTCACGCGCGGCAAGGGCGTCGCCGTCCACGCCGAGCGTTGCAAGAACGTGCAGCAGTTGATGGTCAATCCCGAACGCATCGTCGCGGTCGAGTGGGCAGGCAAGAGCGACCACGCCGCCTACGCCGTCAAACTTCTCGCCGTCACGGAGAACCGCACCGGCATGATCGCCGGTATCACGAGCGCGATCTCCGATATGAAGACCGGCATCCGCGACGCGCGCGCGTCCATCGCCTCAGACGAGCGCGGGCGCATCGAGGTGACGGTTGAGGTCTTCGACGTGAAGCACCTCGATAAGGTCATCCGCGCGGTGCGGGGCGTGCCCGGCGTGCTCGACGTGGAGCGTTTGCACGGGGCGGCTTAAGCGCGCTCACGCCCGAAGCCGGTGGCTCGAAGACGACGAACGATTTCGCTCCGTGTGTTAAATTCGCTCGCAAAGCATCCGTCGCGCCTGAAAACTCATCTGTAATATTTAAGTCTGCTTTAACGGGTTCTCACACAAGGGGGCGACCACCACAGGGACACGCCCGGGCGTTCGCGCGTTGGTCTAGCGGCGGAGTTTTTGTTACAATGCGCAATTTGCTTGGCGAGACTAAAAAGAGGATGTGCAGACCGTGAGAGAGATCGTCGCAACAGAGGCCGCCCCGCAGGCCATCGGCCCGTATTCGCAGGCCATCAGTCTGGGTGATTTCGTGTTCACGTCGGGACAGATTCCGATTGACCCGAAGACGGGCGTGTTCGTCGAAGGTGGAATCGCGGAGCAGACGGAGCAGGTTTTGCGCAATCTCGCGGAGGTTTTGCGTGCGGCGGGGACGAGTCTCGAAGCGGTAGTGAAGACGACCGTGTTTCTCGCCGACATGAACGACTTCGCGGCGATGAACGAAGTGTACAGTCGCTATTTTACAAACGAGCCGCCCGCGCGTTCGACCGTGCAGGCCGCGCGACTGCCGCGCGACGCGCGCGTCGAAATCGACGTGATAGCGGTGAGACAGAGGAACGTCGAAGGATGAACGCGGAACGATGAACGAAAGACAACTGCTTTTACTTCATCGTTCCGCGTTCCGACTTCATCGTTCCAATTAAGCCGCTTTCGCCGTTTGCGCCACTTTCGTTATCTTGTTGCCTTTGATGCAACTGGTGCAAACTCGCATCCGCACATTGCCGCCTTGCGGGCGTTGGACGCGGATTTCTTGCAGGTTGGGGTTGAAACGTCGGCGGGTGCGATTGTTCGCGTGGGAGACGTTGTTACCGAATTGTGGGCCTTTGCCGCAGACTTCGCATCGTTTTGCCATGATTGCCTGAGTACCTCCGAATAAGTAAAAGCGCGCCGCGCCGGTCGTCAACACACACGGTGAGGACTTGGAGCAAGCGGGAAACCAAAATTTATAACAAACAGTTTTACAAGAGGTCAAGCGCGCAAGCCTGTTGTGGGCACGCGAGCGTTATCGGATCACCACAGAAAAGTTGAAGGAGTAGAAAGCCAAAGTGTACAGAGCCGCCAAACAGTTCAGTCTTCTCGCCATCGTCGTTTCACTCGCGGTTGTCTTCGTCGCCTGCGACCGCACCAAAGGCGGCGGGGATAGCAAGGGGACGGCAGTCGCCGCCTCGGTCAATGACAAAAAGATCATGCTGACCGAAGTGGACAAAATTCTCGAACAGCAAGCCAAGAGCCAGCAGGTGCAGTTTTCCGACATGTCCCAACTCGAACTCGCCGCCGGGCGTTTGCAGGTGCTCGACGAGTTGATCCGCCGCGAGGTGCTGTTCCAGCGCGCCGAGAAAGAGAACCTTCTGCCCAAGGACGACGAAGTGACGCAGGTCATCAACGAGCAGAAGCAGCAACTCGGAACCAAGGAAGCTTTCGAGAACGCGCTCAAGCAATCGGGGCAGAGCGAGGATGCCGTGCGCGACATCGCGCGTCGTCAGTTGGCGATCCAGAAATTGCTCGACCGCACCGCCGCCAAGATCGAGCCGCCGACCGACAAAGAAGTGGAAGACTTTTACAACAACAACAAGGCGCGCTACGTGAGCCAGCGCGGGGTTGGCCTGGCCGCCATCGTGGTTGACCCGGCGGACAACGGCGCGACCAACGACGCCAAGAGCGACACCGAGGCCAAGACCAAAATTGACATCATCTATCAACAGTTGAAGAGCGGCGGCGATTTCGCCACTGTCGCGCGCGAGAAGAGCGAAGACCCGCAGAGCGTCTTGCGCGGCGGCGACATCGGGTTCTTCACGGAAGACCAATTGAAGCAGAGCGGTTTCCCGCAGGAGTTGATCACGCGTTTCTTCAGCGGTATGGAAGTCGGCAGCTACACCGCGCCCGTCCAGTCGAGCGGGCGTTGGACGATCTTCAAACTCACGGACAAGCGTTTGCAGAGCGAGAACCTGACGCTCGACAACCCGGACGTGCGCAAGGATGCGACGGAAAACATCCTCAACCAGCGCAAGCAAATTTTGAACGCCGCGATGCTCGAAGTCGCCATGCGCGAGGCACGGATCACGAACAACCTCGCGCAGGACATGCTCAACAGTTCGACCTCCCTGAGCAGCCTGCGACCGGCGGGGAGCCGTCCGGCGGCGACGCCCGCGGCGACTCCGGCGACGAGCGCCAGTCCCGCCGCTTCGCCCGCAACGAGCGGTGCGACGACGACGGCGACGCCCGCGCCCAACACCAATGCGGCGAACAGCAGCAAGTAGTTGTCGGCGTCGAATTGAACCCGTCGTTTGAACCCGAATCGTGAATCGTAAATAGAGCACAGCAAGTCTCTATTTACGATTCACGATTCACGATTTACCGTCCCAACGTTCTCTAGTCGCTAACGTCATGTTGTTTCGTCTCTCGGAAGTTTATAAGTCTTACGGCTCGCAGGACGTGCTGCGCGGCGCGTCGCTCCAGATCAATCCGGGCGAACACGTCGGCCTCGTCGGTCGCAACGGCGCGGGTAAGACCACGCTGTTCCGCCTGATCGGCGGCGAGGAGACGCCCGACAGCGGCGACGTGGTGCGCGCACGCGGCCTCAATCTCGGCCTGCTCGAACAGCACGTCGATTTCGAGCTGGGTATGACCGTCCACGAATCCGCGCTCGCCGCCTTCGGACGCCTCCAGCAGATCGAGCACGAGATGCACGAACTCGAACACCGCATGGCCGAAGCCACGGACGACCTCGACGCCGTGCTCGAACGCTACAGCGACCTCCAGCACGAGTTCGAGCGCGAGGGCGGCTTCGAGTACGCGGCGCGCGCCGAGGCGATTTTGTTCGGCCTCGGTTTCGAGCGCGAGATGTGGCAGATGGAGACGGAGAAACTTTCGGGCGGGCAGAAAAACCGGCTCGGCATGGCGCGCCTTCTGCTCGCCGAACCGGACGTGCTCCTGCTCGACGAGCCGACGAATCATCTCGACGTGGCAGGCGTCGAATGGCTCGAAGAGTTTCTGTCGTCTTAATCTCTCACGACCGCTATTTTCTCGACCGCTCATGTCGCCGCATCGTGGAAGTGGAAAACGGCAAGGCCGTCAGTTACAACGGCAACTATTCGGCCTTCCTCGTCGAGCGCGAGGAACGACGCGAGGCGCAGCGGCGCGCTTACGAAAACCAGCAGCACCTCATCGCCAAGACAGAGGAATTCATCCGCCGCAACCTCGCGGGGCAGAAGACGAAGCAGGCCAAGTCGCGCCGCACGATGTTGCAGAAAATGGAACGCGTCGAGGCGGTGCGCAACGATCAATCGCAGGGCAATTTTCAGTTGAAGGGCGTCGAGCGGACGGGCAACCAGACGCTCATCGTCAAAGACCTCTCGGTCGGCTATCCCGGCAAAGTGCTCGCCACCGACATCACCTTTACGCTCTCGCGCGGCGAAGCCCTCGGCGTCATCGGCCCCAACGGTTCGGGCAAGACGACGTTCGTCAAGACGCTCCTCGGCAAGCTGACGCCGCTCGCGGGCGAGACGCGTTGGGGAACAAAAGTTCAGATCGGCTACTACGCGCAGCAACTCGACGACCTCGACGAACGCAACGAGATCATCATGGAACTACGCCGCGTCGCTCCTTCGACCGTGACGGCGGGCGAACTGCGCAACTTCCTCGCGCAGTTTCTCTTCGTCGGCGACGACGTGTACAAGCACGTACGCGATCTCTCCGGCGGCGAGAAGGGCAGGCTCGCACTCGCCAAGTTGATCTATTCGCGCGTCAACGTGCTCGTCCTCGACGAGCCGACGAACCACCTCGACATCCCTTCGCGCGAAGCCCTCGAAGAAGCCCTCGACGCTTACGAAGGCACGATCATCACCATCAGCCACGACCGCTACTTCCTCGACCGCGTGGCGACGCAAATCCTCGCGCTCGACGGCCAGAGCGCAGCCGAACATTACGACGGCGATTACACCGAATATCACGATTGGAAAGCCCTCACGCGCGCCGAGGCCGCGAGCGCAAAGGCCGCGCGCGATAAGCAGGCGAGTGCGACCGCCGCGAAGACCTCGGCGCGCGCCGCCTCGCAGGGTGACGGTGCGGCGAACGCCTCGCACAAAGCGAAATCGTCGGGCAGCAAAGGCGGCGGCAAGAAGAAGCCGCACGGCGCAGCCGTTCGCACGACGCAGGTGATCGAGAGCGAAATCGCGGAAGTCGAAAAGCGACTCGCCGCTCTCTCCGACGAACTCTCCCGCCCCGAAATCGCGCGCGACGCGGCTCGCGTGATGACGCTCAACGACGAGTACCAGCAACGCGACGCCCGCCTGCGCTCGCTCTACGAAGAATGGGAACAAGTCTCAGCCGAAGCCGCCAGCGCGTGATCGTCCGCCCGCGTCGTTTGCTCCATACCAAAAACGCTCACCGCACAGGCGCAGAGATCATGCAGAGAACCGCAGAGAGTTTAACTATTCAACTCTCTGCGGTATCTCGCCCAAAGACCATGCCGCCGTCTCCCTAACCTGCGCACTCCCATCCGCGAGCGCCGTGAGCAAACTCTCGACCGCGTTCTCGTCCCTGATCTCGCCGAGAGCGCACCGCCGCCGTCCGCACCCATTCGTCCGCATCACTCAAGGCCGAACGCAGGGGCGCGACCGCGCCGTTAAAAAATTAGGAGGTGAGCCGCACGAGACTTATAGCGGTGCGAAAATTAACGCGATGCGTAATAACTGTAAGAGCATCGCAAGTCCGCAGCCCGCTCGATTCGCGACAGACGCGGGCTATGAACTTACGCCGCCTCTACAAGTTTGTGTCAGGGCTGACGGATGTGGGCAGGAGGCTGGCGATGGTCGAGACGAGTTGATTTATGTCGTCCGGCTTTTTCAGAAATGCGTCTGCGCCCGCACGACGTGCTTCGCGCTCGGCGTCGGTCGCGGAGATGATGACGATGGGCGTGTGTTGACGGTAGGGAAGCATGCGCGCGTGGCGCAGCAGGTCAAGGCCGCTCGCGCCGGGCAGTTCGTTGTCGAACAGCAGCAGGTCGTAATGCTCCGCGCTCTCGACCCGCGCGAGAGCCGCAAGACCATCGTCGCACGATTCGACGCGCCAGCCCTCCAACTCAAGCGTGTCCTGCACGGTCAGCCGCAACAGCTCATCGTCTTCGACATAGAGAATCGTCGTTTGAGACATCTTGCATCGTCCTTTACGACCGGCGCGCGCGTGGCGCACGCCGCAAATGTGGTGCGGAGAGGGCAGGGGCTTTACGCGCTACGTGTCCGAGGTCGCGCCACACCGCCTGTCTCCAGCCCGCGCGCGTTTGAGTTGCGAGGATAGCCGAAGTGAAAAAAGAGAGAATGAGGGTGATTAACGTCCGCCCGCTCTGCTATGATGCGCGAGATCTATCTTTGAAAACAACTGGCAACGGTCGCATGTCTGGCTCACCTTCACCCACTCAGGAGTGATGAGCGTCGCCAAGAACTCGAAATGTTCTACTTTCTTGGCGACAACCGAACGCGAAATAATTCGCGCCACATTTCTGGCTAAATACAAGTCTACATCGAATAGCGTCCAATCAGGAGGTAACTTCTGATGGCGCGCGTGGCTCGTCCGAAATCAGCACGGCTGCCTGAGAAGTTGCTGCAAATTCGTCTCGCCCTCGAACTCTCACAAGACGGAATGCTACAGCGTTTGGGACTCAAAGAGAAACTTTCCCGGACGACGGTGTCTGCTTACGAAGTTGGAACAGGCCAACCGCCTCTTCCGGTTTTGTTGGAGTACGCACGGGCGGCGGGAGTGTGGGTGGATGTGCTGATTGACGACGAGCTAGACTTGCCGGAACGATTGCCAAGTCCAACCAAGCACGAAGGCATCAGACGCAAATTAACCGCCCGCGCCAAAAAGCGTTGACACCTATCGCAGTTCACAAATAGACGCGCCTCATGCGTGGTTCCACGAGCATCCTCATCTTAAAAAAGATCGAAGAACCACCCGTATAGCAGGCGGCCACTCGCAGGCCACACGCTGAAAATGATAAAGCTGGCGAATGCCAGAAGCACGTTAGTCTGCCGGTAGATGCTGCCGACGTAAAACGTCGAGACGATGTTGAAGGCGACGTAGCACGAAATAAATCCGACGACGTAGAGGAGGACGGCAACCCAGACGGGTGCGCCTCCGGTAAAGCTGTGAACGGTAAGCACTGCGAAAGCCGACCAACCCGCTTGCAGAAAGCCGCTCACAGCCAGACCCGAGATAACGTAGGCGTCGAAATTGGTGTCAATATCCACGCGGAACATCCTTTGAATCAGGACAGCCACTATGGATGTCACATACATCACGATGCAAAAGAGCCAGAACCCTTTCATCAGGCTAAAGGTCATCCACGCCCTGCCCGCAGGCCAGAGCAGCAGCGCGCTCAGCCCCAGAAAAATGATGGTCAACACGCTCGCGAACAGTGCTTCAAACAGCTCTTTCTGATCGTCGTGCATCAACCATTTGCTGAACTCTCCATGAGGCATTCGTTTCAAACCGACTTATCTGAGGCGGCGGCTGAACGAGTTGTTAGCCAGCGCGGTATTTCATACTCAAAGCTGTGTGGCAATCGGCTTTTACTGTTCTTTACCACCGGAAGAAGCTAGCAACCATAAATTGAACAATGCTGTATTGCACCTCTTTTCTAAGTGCCAGGCTAATGAGCCGGCACTGATGACAGCGGCGATCAGCATCACCTCGACGCCCACCCAAAAAAGCAGGCCGGATTGCTTTATATATGGAAACCAATAACAACATAGAATGAGTATGACAAAGCCAATCATCAATACTCCACTCATATGCTGTTCAGCACGTAGTTTAGCAATTCGCGCCCCTGCTTTAGGGCAATGCAGGAGAACATAGTCATACAGATAAGCAATTCTATCCGTAGTAGCCTTCATCTTGCGTATATCATCCGGCTCGGAAGTAGCCTTCGTCTTGCCTGTCTCATCCGGCTCAGAGGGAGCCTCATTTAAAATTTGATTGAATCGCTGCTCGATTTTATCCTCGCCTCTCTTTCCCCACGCATTTAGATATTTACCAACACCCACCAACTTCCAGTCGCATCTAATCCGGAAGACGCGAAACCAAATACCGCCGAGTAAAGTCGCAAGCATATGCGCGGCGAGAATATTACCGATAAGAACTAAAGTTACAGGGATACTGGGTTCAGGAGGATTAGACCACGTTGCTAAATGCCGCAACGCTTTTTCAGGCCCCTCAAAAAGAATCAGGAAAGATGCTAACAATGTAGCACCCGGAATAATCCTGCCAATGACATCATAGAAGAGTTGCGGTATGAGGCTACCAATATCCATGAGTTGCTCCTATGAAGACCAATTCTACAAGCCACAGAGTTGGCTAACGCGTGAGTTAACCCGCCCTGCGGCGGCAGCGTTCAATTTTTACAGCGCGAGGAGAGATGATGAAATGAATACTATGGCGGGGTCGGATTGAATGAGTTGGAGGCGCAGCCGTTGGAAGCATCCTTCTCGATCCGCAATGAAGTGGCCTGCTGCGCTGGCCAGTTTTGATTTACGCAGTCTGTTTAACTTAATGATTTTATGAGTGTGCGAGCGCTCATAAATATGATTAACAACCCGACCATGAACATCAGCGGCTTCAAAGGAACTTTCTTAACGGCATAAGCGCCCAACGGGGCTGCCAGTACTCCCCCGACGGCAAGACCTAAGATAATATTCCAGTTCGTTAGCCCGAGCGTCAGAAAAAACACTATCGATGCCGTGAGGGTGACGAAGAACTCTACGGCATTCACAGTCCCGACGGTCATGCGCACGTGGCTGCCACGGGCTAAAAGGGTTGACGCGACAACAGGTCCCCCCCCCCCCCCGCCCAAAGCATCGACCATTGCTCCAAAGAAGCCGAGCGGAGCAACGTGTTTAGTGACCGCAACCGGAGGAAAGTCCCTGAAAGCCTTTACGAGAATAACCACACCGATAATGAGAAGATACGCAGACACAAAAGGTCTGAATTGCTCGCCCGGCAACGATGCCAAGACGTAAGCGCCGACCGCTGCGCCGAGCACGCCCGGAATTAGCAGCCGCCAAAATAATTTCTTATCGACATTGCCAAAATAGTGATGAGAAAGACCGGAGAAACCTGTCGTAAAAACCTCAGCCGCATGCACTGTGGCGCTGGCTGACGCCGGGGCAATCCCGGCGCTGATGAGGAAAGACGAGGCGGTCAATCCATAGGCCATGCCCAACGCACCGTCAACAAGCTGTGCAACGAAGCCTGCTAAAATGTAAAACCAGATTTCGTCCATGATGAGCGCAGAGTATAGTCAGCTACACCACCGCTGTAAAGAAAGTTTGCCTGACGCAAATCGTGCCGCCCCGGACGGCATAACTCCGCAGTAGAACCTGAAAAGCCTCGCATCTCACACGCCGCGCACACAACGTCTCAAGGCCCTCATATTCGTACTCGGGATTGTCCAATGAAGCTTGAGGCGCACTACTTTCTTAGGGGTTCCCAAACATCCGTAGCCACGACCGGATTTAACCCCCGGCTCGACTTCGTGGAAATATATTTGTTACCCATGTAACGAACCATCGCACCGCGGGAATAGGATTTGCCAAGATCAAATGCCTGCGTATCGACAAAGGGCGACCAGCTTGCTAATGCTTTCGCCGGACTCTGGCCTTGAGTTTGTTTATTCGCGGCGTAGACAGAACCGTTGAAGAAAACGCGTTCGCCGTTTTTATAAGGTTTAGTTTTGTCATATAGAGACGCCGTGTACAGCTTCTTCCAGAACGAGAGATCGCCCGTTGGAGATAAATTGGTCATGCCGAGCATTCGGTCTTGGACCGCACGATATACGCTGCCACCAAACCAAACTTCATCACCTCCACAGTAATAATTCAGAGCCGACCATTCTTTCATTACCTCGATTTGCTTAAACGCTGAATTTGCCAGACCCGGCTCAGCTTGGGGCGATGGAGCAGATGATTTAACCAGCCAAAGATTCCCTCGATTCCGAATAACCGTGCCTACGGGATAAGTCGTGCCCGGCTGCCACTCTCTAAAATTCTCCCACATTCGAGATGTTTCGCTCGCGGCATTCAAGAGAGAAATACTATCGGTTCGATCCTGTTCCAGTTCCCAGGCGGTAATGCCGCCTAACTTCTCAGTCATCGCAAATCGGGTGAGTTCGCGCGTCGTACGCAGCCCATTGAATTTGTAAATTCCCACTTGATCTCCACAAGGGTTGACTTGTGCAGGGGGAACAGACCCTAAGAACCGATTGTAACCAATGTTGGTTCCACCATCGTCGGGATCACCGAACAACGCCAGACCCAACCGTAGCTTGCTCTTGGGCAAATTCCACGGAGGGTTAATCCAGCCCTTGATGGCGTCGTTTCGCGGCCCAAGATAGGCCATGACCATGTAGTAGTCCACGAAAGGAAAAACGTTCTTCGTCAATCGACCGGAGGCGTCTTCTTTACCGGAATCATCATAAATAGCAATGCTGAGAATTTTGGTTCCGATGGACTCCCGCAGTGCTTTAATAAAAAGAGTGTAATTGCCGAGAGAAGAAGATTTTGGAAATTCCCAGTCGATATCAACGCCGTCGAGATCATTCTTAGAAAGGATTTCAGCCACCTGACCGGCGAACTGTTTCCGGCACTCCTCGCGAGAGGCAATGGATTCGAGACGCTTGTTAGTAATGTCGGTATCGTTTCCACCACCGCCACCAATCGCAAACGTAACCGTGATCTTACGTCCATTTGCCTCTTGTGCTCTCGCCCTACTAACGATTTCTTGGATGCCGGGAAACTCCGTCTCTGAAAATCCGCGACAATCGTCTACCGGATTGATGAAAGCTAAAACGAGTCCATCGATCCGCTCATAGGGAATGCTCTGCGGTGATGTGTTGACATCAGCGTAAACAGAGACTTGAAACTTGTTTTCCTTATCCGCCGAAAGGGTGGGAGCCTCTTGAAGGAGCAAGAAGAATATCAAGGCGACGACAGCAAATGCAGATTTCATAGTTTGTATCCTTTGGCTCTTATATCCTTCTCAAATTCCAAACTCGAACAGGGCGAGACATCCCCCGTTTATGTGTTTAATGGGCGTCAGGCCGCCGACTATCATTACCACCCGGTGTATTCCTTCTGCCGCATCACGAATCTGAGCATCTGGAATTTCCTGCTGCTTACGCCACGGCTTCGTAGCTTGGGACATCTGTATCACTCCTTAAATAGCCGCGCCGTGCGGCATAATTCCGTGAGGCAGGGGTGAAACGCATCCGGCGAATTATACTGTGAAAATGGCGTGTGAATTCGTCGGCGTGTGGATTATTAATTGAGAGGTTTGAGAGTTGTGTGGGGCGGATTTGGAGGGAGTGCGCTTGCTTGACAGGTGCGCGGGGCGTTTGTTACTTTACAAGTCCGTTTTCAGAGTGTTTGAAGCGTTTGGTGTTGGTAGTTGTAGGCTCGTAGCTCAGGGGTAGAGCACTACCTTGACACGGTAGGGGTCTGCGGTTCAAATCCGCACGAGCCTACCATTTTCTTTTTTCGACAGTGAGCTCCGGAAGACCTTTGCTTTTTATGTTGACGCGAACTCGAACTACGTTTCGATTCTAATCAAAGCGACCCGCCCCGACACGTCGGGCGGCGTCGCGCGGCAAAGGCGCTTCTGTCGAATCCGATCTCAAATTTGTTCGTTACCTAAAGACGAACGCGAAATTCAGAATCAGGTTGACGCTTTTGCTTCCGCGAAGGCCGCTGCTCGTGTCCGACGGGTTTTTCTTCTAACCCATGTGACCGGGGGCGCGTTGCGTGCTCGTAGCTTGTATGTGCGAGGCGCGCCGGGTGGTTTCGTAAATCTTTCGCGGGAGATGACAGGCGATGAGCGAAGTAAACGTACAACTGAAAGAAGGCGCGCAGGCGGTGCAAGTGCCTGCGGGCGTGAGTGTGGGCGAGGCGCTCAAGCGGCTCGACCGCGACGTGGCGAAGCAGGCTCTGGCGGCAAAGGTGGATGGCCGCGAAGTTGATCTCGCCTTCAAGTTGGAGCCGAACGGGACGAACGGCGACGACGCGACGGCGACCATCGAGATCGAGCCGGTGCTGCCCGCGACGCGCGACGGCCTCGACGTGTTGCGCCATTCGACGGCGCACCTGTTGGCCGCCGCCGTCCTCGACCTCTTTCCGGGCACGCAACTCGGCATCGGCCCCGCACTGCTCGACGACCCGCGCTACGGCTTCTTCTACGACGTGATCGCGCCGCGCCAGTTGACGGTCGAAGACCTGCCCGTCATCGAAAAGCGCATGCGCGACATCGCCAAGCGCAATCTCGCGTATCGGCGCGAAGAGATTCCCAAAGCGGACGCGCTGCGCATCTTCGAGGAGCGCGGCGAGCCTTTGAAGTGCCAGTTGGTGGAGGCGAAGGGCGACGAGACGGTGAGCGTCTACTACATAGACAATTCGCCGTTCATAGATTTCTGTCTCGGTCCGCACGTGCCGAACACGAACAAGTTGAAGGCGTTCAAGCTGCTCACGCTCTCCGGCGCATACTGGATGGGCGACGCCGAGCGCGAGCAGATGCAGCGCATCTACGGCACGGCCTTCTTCACGCAGGAAGAACTCGACGCATGGCAGCGGCAGCGCGAGGAAGCCGAGCGTCGCGACCATCGGCGGTTGGGTCGCGAACTCGACCTGTTTTCGATTCAGGACAACTACGGGCAGGGTCTGGTCTTCTGGCATCCGAAGGGCGCGATGATTCGGAAGCAGATGGAAGATTATTTGTACGCGGAGTTGGTCAAGCGCAACTACAGTTTTGTCTACACGCCGCACATCGCGAAGCGCGAACTCTGGCAGACGAGCGGCCACGACCAGAACTACGGCGACTCGATGTTTGCGCCGACGAAACTCGAAGAGACGGAGTTTCGCCTCAAGCCGATGAACTGCCCGTTCCACATCGGCATCTATAAATCGCAGCCGCGCTCCTACCGCGACCTGCCGCAGCGTTACGCGGAGATGGGCACGGTCTATCGCGCGGAACTGTCGGGCACGCTGCACGGCCTGATGCGCGTGCGCGGCTTCACGGTGGACGACGCGCACCTCTTTTGCACGCCCGAACAGGTGCGCCAAGAGATCGGCGACTGCGTTGACTTCGTTCAGGAAGTCTTCCGCACGTTCGGTTTCGAGCGCGTGAAGTTCGAGTTGTCCGTCAAGGGCACCGAGACGAACAAGAATTATCTCGGCGCGGAAGAGGACTGGACGCAGGCCGAGAGCGCGCTCGCCGATGCTTTGAACGCGCGCGGCGTTTCTTACGAGCGCGTCGAGGGCGAGGCGGCGTTTTATGGCCCGAAGATCGACTTGAAGATCGAGGATGCCATCGGGCGGCTCTGGCAACTCGGCACGGTGCAGTGGGATTTCAATTTGCCGGAACGCTTCGAGCTTGAGTACATCGCCGAAGACAACAAGGCGCATCGCCCCGTGATGGTGCATCGCGCTCTCTTCGGTTCAATCGAACGCTTCTTCGGCGTTTTGATCGAACACTACGCGGGCGCGTTTCCGCTGTGGCTCGCGCCCGTGCAAGTGGCGGTGCTCCCGATCACGGATCGCATCAACGACTATGCGGAATCGGTCGCGCGCGAGTTGCGCGAGGCGGGCTTGCGCGTCGAGGTGAACACGAGGAGCGAGAAGATCGGCGCGAAGATACGCGACGCGCAGATGCAGAAAGTGCCGTTCATGCTCGTGCTCGGCGACCGCGAGATGGAGCAGGGAAACGTCGCCGTGCGCGAGCGCGCAAGTGGCGACCTCGGCTCGATGGCGACGGAAGATTTCAAGCGGATGGCGCGCAGCCTCGTGGAGTCGCGCGCATTGACCAATACATAAGTTGCAGGTTTCGGGTTGCAGGTTTCAAGTCTGAATTTCTTCAACTTGAAACCTGAGACTTGAAACTTGAAACTTCTAACTCAGGAGGTGGAGCAATCTCACCAAGTTTTCGCGGGCGCGGACAGCGCCCTGACACACGCCGGACACCCTCGGCGCGCATTAACGACCGGATTCGCGTGCCCGAAGTGCGCGTCATCGGCGACGATGGCGAGCAACTCGGCATCTTGAACACGCGCGACGCCATTCGCATGGCGCGCGACAAGGGACTCGATCTGGTCGAAGTGGCGGCCACCGCCGACCCGCCCGTCTGTCGCATCATCGACTTCGGCAAGTTCCAGTATGAGAACAGCAAGAAGCAGAAAGAGGCGAAGAAGAAGCAGGTCACGATCACCGTCAAGGAAGTGAAGTTCCGTCCGGGCACGGACGACCACGACTACAACTTCAAGATGAAGCACGCGCGCGACTGGCTGACGGACGGCGATAAAGTCAAAGCGACGATCTTCTTCCGGGGTCGAGAGATCACGCACCGCGAACTCGGCGCGGAGTTGTTGCAACGTCTGGAGAAGGATTTGGTCGAGTACGGCGAGGTCGAATCACGCCCGCGCATGGAAGGCAACCAGATGTTTTTCATCTTCACGCCGAAGAAGCAGAAGACCAGCGGCGGCGGTGGAGGCGGCGGCGCGAAACCCGAAGGAGGCGGCGCGAAACCGGCGGCGCAAACTCTGCCGATAGCGACGGAGACGGGCGGCGACGCGCCATCTCAATAAGATATTTTTAGTCACGAAGGAGCAGTTATTATGCCAAAACTCAAAACACACAAGGGCGCGGCCAAACGCGTGCGCATGACCGCGAGCGGCAAGTTCAAACGCGGCCACTCGCACGCGCGCCACATCCTGACCAGCAAGACGCAGAAACGGAAACGCCATCTCGACATTGACACGCTCGTGTCAGAGTCCGATGAGCAGCGCTTCAGAGACATGCTGCCCTACGGGAGAAGCTAGGCGAAACGATGAATGATGAACGCGGAACGATGAAGTAAATTTATTTGCTTTCATTGATCGTTCGTCGTTTCGCGTTCATCCTTTGATTGAAGGAGGGGAATAATATGCCGAGGGCAAAACGTGGAAATAAGCGCACCGAAAAGCGCAAGAAGATACTTAAGTTAGCGAAAGGCTATCGCGGCACGAAGTCGAAACTTTATCGCTCGGCCAAAGAGTCCGTGGAGCGCGGCCTGAATTTCGCCTACACGGGTCGCAAGCTGAAGAAGCGCGACTTCCGTAGCCTGTGGATCGTGCGCATCGGCGCGGCGGCGCGTTTGAACGACATGAACTATTCGCAGTTCATGCACGGCCTGAAGGTCGCCGGGATAGAACTCGACCGCAAAGTGCTGGCCGACCTCGCCGCCAACTCGCCGGACGCCTTCGCCGAACTGGCCGGACAGGCAAAAAACGCGATCAGCAACGGACAGCAGCAAGCGGCCTAAGAGACGCACATCGTGAATCGTAAATCGCGGATAGAGGAAACTTGCTTTAGTCTATTCACGATTTACGATTCACGATTCACCGGATTGAGGTTTCTCAATGAGTTCGGAAGTTAAGGGACAGCCGCAAATCGAAGCGGTGCGCGAAGCGTTCGAGCAAGAGTTCGGACGCTTCGCACGTTTTCGCGGTGTGGATGCGTCGGCCAGCATTGACGAGTTGAACTCGGGCGATGCCGAAACTCTCTTGCGAGAGGTTGGCGATTTGCGCACGCGGCACACGGGCAAGAAGAGCGCGCTTGCGAATCTCAAGAAGATGATCGGGCGCGTTGCGCCGGAAGAGCGCGCGGCGTTCGGGCAACAGGCGCAACAACTGGAAGTTCAGATCAACGGAAGCCTCGAAGAAGTCGAGAGCTTGCTCGGAAACTACGTCGCGCGTCTGCGCGTCGAGCGCGAGCGCGTTGACGTGACGCTCCCCGGTCGTCGTCCCCGACGCGGGCATCAACACCCGATCACGCTCGTGCGCCAACGCATCGAGGACATCTTCGTCGCGATGGGTTACACGGTTGAGGACGGCCCCGAAATCGAGACGGATTTCTACAACTTCGACGCGCTCAACATCCCGCCGACGCACCCCGCGCGCAGCCCGCAGGACACTTTCTACACGTCGGAAGGCTTTGCCCTGCGCTCGCAAACTTCGACCGTGCAGATACACGCCATGCAGCGGCGCAAGCCGCCCCTGCGCGTCATCGCGCCCGGCAAAGTCTTCCGCCGCGACACGCCCGACGCGACGCACAACCCGATGTTCTTCCAACTCGAAGGGCTGCTCGTCGACCGCGGCATCACGATGGGACATTTGAAAGGCACGGTCACGGAATTTCTGCGCCGCCTCTATGGGCCGCAGACGCGCACGCGTTTCCGCCCGTCTTATTTCCCGTTCACCGAGCCGAGCGCGGAATTCGATTTCAGTTGCTTCAAGTGCAACGGCGCGGGCTGTCGGCTCTGCAAAGGTTCGGGCTGGATCGAACTCGGCGGCTCGGGCATGGTGCATCCAAACGTCTTGCGCGCGGTCGGCATCGATCCGCAGGAGTTCTCCGGTTTCGCCTTCGGCTTCGGCATCGACCGCATGTGCATGCTGAACTTCGGACTCGACGACATACGTCTCCTGTTCGAGAACGACGTGCGCTTCCTCGAACAGTTCAATTAGAGCGGTCAGCCATCGGCCATCAGCTATCAGCCTTTAACTTCCGGCTCTTAGCTGACGGCTGACGGCTGACGGCTGAATGCTTATGAACATCAGCTACAACTGGCTACGCGAATTGACGGGCGCACGCCTGACGGCGGGCGAACTGAGTGATCGTTTGACGATGGCGGGGCTTGAGGTGGAAGCCGTGCATGAGGCGGGCGACGATTTCATGTTGGAGATCGCCGGGCTGTCGAACCGTCCCGATCTGTTGTCGCATCTGGGCGTCGCGCGCGAGGTGTGTACGCTCGCGGGTGGCGCGGTGCGTTTGCCTGAGATGCGCGCGGCGCGCGAAGAGGGAATGACGGAGAGTTTTACGTCCGTCGAGGTGCAGGCCGCAGACCTGTGCGCGCGCTTCACGGCGCGCGTCGTGCGCGGGGTGCGCATCGCGCCGTCGCCCGCGTGGCTCGTCGAGCGTTTGCAGGCCGTCGGCCAACGTTCGATCAACAACGTCGCCGACATCACAAACTACGTGATGCTCGAACTGGGGCAGCCGCTTCACGCGTTCGACTTGGAGAAGTTGAGCGAGCGTCGTCTCGTCGTCCGTCGCGCGCGCGCGGGCGAACGCCTCACGACGCTCGACGGTGTCGAACGCGAACTCGACGCGGAGATGCTCGTTATCGCCGACGCCGCACGCGCCGTCGCGATTGCGGGCGTGATGGGCGGCGCGGAAACGGAAATCTCGGACACGACGCAGGACGTTTTGATCGAGGCCGCACACTTCGCGCCCGCCTCCGTCAGACGCACTTCGCGCCTGCTGGGCTTGCAGACCGAGGCGTCGGATCGCTTCGAGCGCGGCGTTGACTACGAGGGGCAGTTGCGCGCGCAGGCGCGAACCGCCGCGCTCATTACGGAACTGGCGGGCGGTACGGCGACCACGGATGCAATAGACATTTACCCGCAGCCGCCTACGCCGACAATCGTCCCTCTGCGTTTCGCACGCGTCAGGGAATTGACGAGTCTCGACGTGCCGCCGCAGGATTCGCTTCGCATTCTCGGCGCGCTTGGCATCGAGCTTGCGGGCGCAAACGGCGCGGGGCGATCCGTCGGCGATGCGGGTGCGCAAAGTGCGACTGCGGCGACTGCGGCGACGGCGAACTTCGTCAGCCCATCGTGGCGCACGGACTTACGGATCGAAGAGGATTTGGTCGAAGAGGTCGGGCGTCATTTCGGTTACGACAAAGTCTCCGACACGCTGCCCGCCGCAAACGTCGCGGGCGAATACCGCGCGCACGAGGGACGCAGGCGCGAGGCGAGGCGCACCCTGAACTCGTGCGGATTCGACGAGGCTTTGACTTTCAGTTTCATTGACACCGCGCACGACGAACAGTTCGACTCGCTGCCGGGACTCTTGCAGCGCGCCGATGAATCGTCGCGGCTCGTGACCCTGAGCAACCCGATCATCGAAGGTGCGGCGCGCATGCGCCCGACGCTGCTCGCCGGTCTGCTCGACTCGGTGCGGCACAACTTCAACCACGGCACGCGCGACGTGCGCCTCTTCGAGATGGGGCTTGTGTTTGCGGCGGGCGCGGAAGCGGGCGGCCAGCCGCGCGAAACCGAAGCCTGCGCGCTCGTCGCAACTGGCATCGCCACCGAAGAAGGGCACGCGGGCGCGTCGCGCGAACTCGATTTCTATGATCTGAAAGGCGCGCTCGAAGCCGCGCTCACCGTGATGAACGTCGCCCCGCCGGAGTTTGCCGCGACGAGCGTGAAGCATCTGCGCGAAGGACAGGCGGCGCAAATTCTGATCGCGGGGCACGCGGTCGGCACGCTCGGCAGGCTGACCGACGAGGTGGCCGCCGCCTATAAATTCAAGCAGCCGATCTACGTCGCGGAAGTTGATTTCGCCAGCCTGCTCGACGCGGGCGAAACGGGCGTGCGCTATTCGCCGCTCGCGCGTTTCCCGGCAGTCGTGCGCGACGTGTCGCTCGTCGCGTCGCGGCGCGTGACCTTCGCAGAGATGCAGCGCGCCGTGCTTGATTTGAGCCTCGAACAGGTGCGCCGCGTCACGCTCGTCTACGTCTACGAGGGCGAGCGCGTGGCCGAAGGTCAACGCTCCGTGACGCTCAGGATCGAATATCGCGCGGATGATCGGACGCTGCGCGACGAGGAAGTTGACGAACTGCACGGGCGCATCGTCAGCACTCTGGAAGAGAAATTCGGCGCGCAGTTGAAGCGTTAAAAGCAGAGGTCAGAGGTCAGAGGTCAGAGGTTAGTTTTTCTTTTTACTAGCCTCTGACCTCTGACCTCTGACCTCTGCTCTTTCCTCTTGCGCTCGGAGTCGCGAAGTCGCATAATCGGTCGGCAATTTTGAATTGCTGTTTTGTGGTGAAGGAGAGGCGATGGTCGGATTAACCGGACTGGAGAAGTTTTCACATCTAGAAGATAAGATTTAC
>Ga0307513_10000913_pt1 | contig 42675 bp, 41 predicted proteins | sample 15_EM_MG_FD_202174 | JGI IMG/M metagenome (GOLD analysis project Ga0307513, IMG submission 202174) | Populus trichocarpa ectomycorrhiza microbial communities from riparian zone in the Pacific Northwest, United States - 15_EM | ecosystem: Host-associated > Plants > Roots > Unclassified | place...
GTGGTTGTTGTCGAGAAGAGAAAAGTTTTTCCCCCGCTTCTGTGTGCGATCGTATTAGGTGTGATTCCTTGGCGCCGTTTCGTTTCGTTTCGCCGTGCAGTATATCGTTTCGAGCCCAAGTCTAAAATGTTGAAGACCAATAAACTGTGAACCAAAGCGTAAAAGTTCAGATTGCGAAAGAAAAAGAAAAAGAGAAGAGAGGAGCATAATAGCTATCCCAGGACTTGAAGGTCCTGTTATTGGTATTACTGGGATAGATTTCGGATATTAAATCTCCCCCACAGGATTCCGCCTCCAATACATGCCTTTTCTTTTCTCTCTAGCATACTACAGATTTCTTGGAACTGCCGATCACAAAGGGAGTTCCCCAAATTTTGCAACTTTCCGCTCACCAACCTCTCATGACAAAGCTGTTGATATTTCCGAATTTTATGGGCAGTGGTTACGGCAGGCCAACAGCACAAGATCTAGTTTCGGCTCCACCGGAATCTCTTGCGTTGGGTAAGGAGTTATGGAACTGGTGCTTTAAGGTGAGAAACCTGTTGGAGCATCCTTCCATATCTGGTATGGTCAACTGCGGGGTGTTATGTAAGCCGGGGATATGGCGGCGGCGATGCAGCGGCGAGTGAGGCTCTGTGAACGGGGGAAATTGTGACTGCGTCTTTTCTTGTTACATAGCCGGGGTCACCCCCCACTTTTCTCTCTCTCTCTCTCAATCAATACAACAACAGTCGTTTCAACAAAACCTGAAGCATAGCTTCAGAGTGATGTGTCATGATCGGATACAAAGGATGGGAAATTTTTGTGAGCGAAAAATGGTTACTTGTACGGTGGTAATTCTCTTCTTTGCTGCTGTTGCAAGTAAAAGTTTGATCCTGGAGTCTTGCTGGGGGAAGTATTTAGCTACCGGAGTGACTCCTCGGTATCAGCTATATTGTACTGCTCTAGAATACAACAAACAGCCTAGAAGAACACAGTTCCGCTCCCACTCACTCCCAGTATTATCAGAAATCCCGATTCCGGAGGCCTTCACTGCCCATCCTCCTCGATCTATAACCCCATATTACCAATCCTTCAGTTATCCATAGATCACTTTTCTATCTATCCATCTCTCCACCTCCCTCCAATCTCAACCATATAATACACCACCCGAAAACGTGGCAACGCGAGAATCCCAATCCCGGTCGGCAAAACAGAATAGAATAGGGCAGACCACCTTTCAAATGTCGAGACTGCTAATCCATAGAAAGTAGCACAAGCACACATCCCCCAATCCCACGCGTGTGAACCTCAACCTATAAATATCCAGTTATAAATACCTCCACCCACCTAACTTGCCCATTATCCACAACCAGCACACGCCCTACTACTACTCACAACAGAACAGACCCTCCACCCCACAAGAGGAACATCCAATGCCGACCCCAACCTCCATCCCACCCTCCACGGAGGTCGACTCCAAACCCCGACTTCCAAGAGCGCACTCCCACTACCCCTGGCCGACGTACGCCAACCCCCCACCAGACCCATCTGCAAAGCATACTAACCCCACCCTTAGTTCCACGCAAGCGAAAACCACACCCACCGATCCAGAAGAAGACGACGACATGTACTACTACCACACCGGCCTAGACCTCCACCTCCCCTTCCACCGGGACGCAATCGAGCACGTCGAGGCCATAGAACTCCCCCCATTCACCGGATATCTTCCCCCCCAGCTGGCGGCGCTGAGATGGGCCAAGGAATCTGGTTGCTGCTCCGGGTTGCCGATACTTCACCCAGCTAACATTATTCAATTGGGAAAGCGGATGGCGGGGGGTGTGCACCGTCGTGTGAAAAGCTTGACGGACGAGAAGAAGCAGGTGGGACAGGATGCTGGTGAGAAGAAGGCGGGGATTTCGGCGCCGCTGAAGGGGACGGGGAGGAGGGTGAAGTATTATGCTACGTGGGGTTAGATTGTTGGAATGATGGGGCCGTTCCATTGGGCAACCGTTTCTGTCTGTGAAACAAAAATCATTCTCTCATTTTTGGAGCAGAAGGGAAAGGGGTTATTTTTATTTGAATGGGGGAGCAGAACGGAGCTGTTGTATTCAAACAGGCTCTTATTTATTTTTTGTAGGTGGGGTTTTGGTTAGTTGCTGGGAAGGGGTGAGGTTTAGTAATTGTAATTGCGGAGGTTGTGGGATTGTGAGTGGATAGTGGAGTGATATCTCGTCATTATAATACTGTATCATAATACTTCATAGAAAGGGTGTTTATTAGACGAGACCAAAATTTATGGTACTCTCTCAGCAGAGTAACCCCCTGAATCCCTTTCATAACCTAATATCCACCGCTCCAAGACGCTGCTCGAATCCCACAGAAAAGCGGTAACCAAACATACACCCAAACCCCATCCCCGCCACCCCACCCCCCATCACCACAAACACCAAATCACCACACCCAATACCAGTGCCCTTATCAACCCCATTCTATCCCCAGACAGCAGGCTACACAACCCCGCTATAATACCAGCCCCACCCTCCCCCCATACAACCTTTTTTATAACCCCTTCCGGGAGACCCCCAAGGTGGTGGTACCATCATACCAACTTCGCTACACCCCCCCTAACCCCCCCCAGCTACCATAGCAGCACTGAGTATTTCTAGATATGATACAGAAGTAATATCCCTCCCACAGGGCAGCCCTCTTCGGGAATCTCCACATTGTGCCCCTCGGATTACACAAAATCCTCCCAGCAGTAAAAAGGAAGTGACGGTCTGTCCGGTTACAGTACCGCATCTCTTAGTTTTGAAGTTTACCCCAGAACAGGAGGACCATATTATCTCAGTTGCCCCCACCAGACCATACTATCAGAGATACTCACTCGTCTTTGGTATACCGCCCAGAGAAAAAGCGAAATTCCAATTATACCACTAATGCAAAAAACTACAGTACATACTTGTTGCTTGTAAATGTGGCGCTGGTTGTTACAGGCTTTCTGATTACTAACCTTAAACGAGGTGCCAGTCTGGACTTATGCGAGGTGCCAGTAGTAGTAGTAGTAGTGGTGGTGGTGGTTTGGGGGAGTTGAAGAGTGTTACGGATTGGAAGGAAGGAAGGAAGGAAGGGATGGAGCCCCCCCCCCCCCCACACAGATGTGGTGGATATCTACAGTTACGGGGGGGGACAAAAAGGGTTCGTCCGTCCGATGCCACTTTTTTACAACCAAAAATGGGACATTTTTAAAACAAACAATTCTATATATAATAAAAACACTTGAAATTTTTCAATCAGCCAGGGAATCAATCACTGTCTAGTATTGAATTCAACCTCTGCAAGTATGATAGAAGTGAAAGGAATCAAAGCTGTCCTCGTTGTTCATGATTAATTACGTCAATGAGTGTGAAAAAGTGAACTTAAATTCCGGCATTGGGCTCCATAAAAAAAGAGTATGATACGATACATGGCACCCGATCATACTAGATATCATACTTAAACGACCATTTTTCTCCATCACTTGGGTGAATATTTAATCAAGGATTCTGTTAACCTTCTTCATGTTACCTACTAATGCAAGGACAAATTTTCGCCGACTCTCACAGACGTTGTGTAATGAGATGAGAGGGAGTGTGGTGAAGATGGGCGGGCATTTTTGGTGTTTAAAAAGGGGCATCGGACGAGCCCCTTTTGTCCTAGTACTGTACGAGGTTGACCTCCCGTAAAAAACTCTTGAAATCCGCCGTCAAAGGCAATCGCGCTAGTTGCCATCCATCACACTGGTTAGTTGAGGATGATGATGATGATCGACAAGAACGAGCGATAAGTTATTTATGATGATCCCGAAATCAGATATTTACCTCGCACAGACAATATCATATAAAAAAACAGTTCAAACCGTTTCCCGCGTTCCAGATGAAAAAGACCCGTATTCGAACCACTTTCGCAAAAGGGGCGGTTGTCACCCCCCTTGCCGCTTCTCTTTTCCCCCAGGTAGCTAGCTAGCCAAAGATATTGCGCCTGACATGGCGGATTCTTCAAGAGCTTTTCCGGTAGTACTGTATAATATACAATATAGTTATCATCATCCACTTTTCCGTGGTTGTTGGTTGTTGGTGGAAGAAAAGAAGAGAGAGAGATTAAGTCAATCAATCAATCAACGGTTTAACAATTTCTCACCCAAATATCATACATTCAAAAACTCTTCATTTGAAAGGCTTCACGAAATTCTCTATTTATGATAATATATACTTCACTTGTCAAACGCTGGGGCACGAGTGAGAGGTTGTGATGGGACTTGCGCTGCCAATGATATGTGGGTGAGTTAAGCAGCAGATACGAGGTTGCGACGTCCCCGGCTAGCAGAATGCCAGAGGCGCCAATGCTGTTGTCTTGAAGATTCGAACGCGGTTCTGGAATATCCAAGCGGTACGCAAGTTACAAAATTCCTTCTTTCTCTCCCTCCGACTGTGTGTTTACCCGCGCTGGAATTCCAGTAGAAAAGTTAGAGATCATCGGGTTTAAGCGCAGCGGGTTTGAGGTGCCCTAGGGCAGGGATGCGCAACACGGCATCGTATGATAGCGCAAAAACTCCCCCTTCGGGGTTCGCTGGTGGGGTACTGGGCGCGGCTTCCCAAACTATTTGGCGGTGTAGGGCAGGTCAGATAGGAGATTGCACACGTATATATTATTATCCATTTGTTTCGGTTATGCGCTACCGGATTGCGCGAACAGATGTACTTGTATTGCTATGTATTATGGCTGCAGTCTCATCCACCGTCATCTTAAACCCAACTCTCCGCGAATTCAACTGCCGAGGTAAATCCACCCACCCGCCGTCAAATCGCGGTTCTAAAAATCTCAAAGAGCTACTTTTCTAAAAGATAAAACTGTCATAGAAGCAAAAGACAAAAGGAGGAAAAGAGGGAACTAGCATGATATCTACCAATTTAGCAAGCCAACTTTTTAGCAAAGCCCAAACAACCCATGGAACCCCCCCCCCCCCCCATTGCGACAAACAGCCAACTCCGACATTAGCCAACCAACCAACCACTCACCATCCGATACACGAGCAGAAAACAAGAAAAAAGTTTCGAAGAGACAAGTATGATCCCCCGCCCAATTCAGCCCCATCCAACCCAGCCCTCAAGGAACCCCAAACCCCTTCCCATGCTCCAACGCAATCTTCAACTTCTCCCTCAACTTCCTGCGGTGCGAATACTCCGGTAACAGTAGTCTCCCAAAGCACGTCAGACTGGTGGGCACACGATCGCTGTCAGGCCCATTCCTCTGAATCACAAACATGATGCTAGAAATCCCGTTGACGGGCACGCGTCCACTAGCCGTGACGAATTCCAGGAGCTGGCGACGCCGTTCGGCAGAGAAGCCGCGCACAATCACCCAAAAGTCCTTGATTACGCGGTGGGTCGGGCTATAGCCATCTTCGTAGCGGGCGGTCTTTTCGAGCTCCGCGATGTCGATTTCTTGGATGCCTTCTGCTAGGGATTGGAGGTTTGAGGGGGTAAAAAGCTGGTATGTGTTAGCCGGTCAAGCTGTACAGCCACTCGGCGGAAGTCTTCATGAAATGGAGCTCTTCCGGCAAAGAGAAATCCCGTTTCGCAGGGGCTAGGGCAAGCACGAATAAAAAAAGAAGTGGGAGCAACTCACGGATAGAGACTTCCGGTCAATAACGGCAAAGAAGCCTCTTTCGAAAGCTTGGTATTGTCGGCGGATGGAGCGGTCAGTTAGCCAGGATATGTAGTCCTCTACGAAAGCTTCGCGGTTCTCGTTAGTAACCAGGGGAGCCTCCTCTTCAGGTTCTTGTTCCTCCGAGCTTGGGGAATCTTCCGCGGCAGGTGCTTCTTCCAATAGATCCGGGGAAAATGAGACATGCGCAACCTCTTTTCCCTTCTCGTGTACCTCTGACTGTCCCCGGGAGTCCTCAACTGTGTCATCACTACCCTCTTTCATTGATGATGTCTCAACTCCCTCGTCCGCATCCTGGAAGACATCATCCTCAGTGCCATCGTTTTGTCCATCAACTTCCGAAGGTTCAGTCCCTTGGCCCTCCCCATCCTCCGACGCCACTCTAGTCTCCCCGGCTCCGGTGGTCTCCGATAAGGCTGGCTCGAGCGGCCCGTCACTTGACTCCTCCCCACCCCTATCCCTCCCGAGATCAACACCACCCCCCTCACCCTCTTCCCCACTAACCCCACCATTACCACCCGGCCACTCCATAATCGTAAGCTGATAGGAGGTGCCATCAATCCGATGAACGCTACTAAACTCGCCGTTCATCCTGCCCAGCAACCGATCCCGCTCGGCGCTCAAAAAAGGTGGGCCCGGCAACGGTGGACCCGAAAACGGTGGCCCTGGCAGTGAGCCCGGCAACCATTCATGCGCCTTCTCCGGTTTCGCCTTCTCCAGTTTCGGCTTGGCGTTCCTCACTTTATTCAACTTGATGTCCAAGAACTCAACCCCGTTTTCCCTAGCCCTAAGCATGTTCACATGCTTGACCCGGCCGAAAAAGTCGTAGGAGAAATCGTACGTCCTAAGGAAGATGTCACCAACGTCGCCGTCCTTCCACTCCAGAAGTTGTTTGAAGCCCTTCGCAAGTTGACCCCACCCGTCCTCAATGTCTTCCAAGCCTTCCGCCTCGCCACCAAGGAGCTTTTTATAGAGAATCCTGGGAAAGGTTACTGGTAAAGTGACACCGTTGTAGACCGCTAATCCAACCAAAAGACCTAAAAGTTCATATTTGTGAATGGGTTCGATAGGCGCAACGCTAAACCAATTCATCCTGCTCAGTTCATCCGTAGTAAACAGTCCATAATCGGGCCTTAAGGCCTCTCTAAATGTCACGATAAAGAAATCCTGCTGTACACCTCCATGATCCACACCCTCCTCACCCTCGTTCGCGAACCGGACCTTTAACGGCCGTTTTAGCTCCCGGATTTCCCTCCCAAACACTTGATTGAGCGCATCGTGAAGAACAGTTTCTCGTCGAACTTCTACGAGAAGATAGCTGCTGAGTGAAATGCGCAGCCGTTGGTCTAGTCTCTCGTCTTGAGGATTCATAAAGGGAGGGGTCATCGACACCCGAGCGGTCAGTCGCTGCATGGTCACGGATTTCTCGTACGCTTTCGTCATGTACGCGAGATTTACGGCGCGGAAATAAGTTACTCGCAAATTCTCCGGGAAAAGGAAGGCACAGTCGAGAAGGTGGAGAATTCCAGCCTTCGGCTCACTGTCGAACCACTGGACTGAAACATCCTTCGGATCAAACCGGTCCGAGAGTGCCCGCGTATGAAAAAACTCCTGATCAATTCCGTAGGATTGATAGCCATCATCTAAAATTCGCCATTAGCTGCACTCATCCCACCCGAGTCGAAAGGCTTACAGAGGATTTTCATCAATACCAAGCAGCACCCGACCACGCTGGCCATATGAGCAGTTTCCTGGCCATCCCAAGCTTTCAATAGAATAGCTCTACACCATTCCAAAGTGCAAACTCCCAAACCCCAGCCACCCCTCTCCCGATCAAAGGCTCTTGCCAAATCCTCTCCAACCTCCTCAGCCAACCGCTCCCTCCGTTGCTCAAACTGAAATGCGCCACAATTTCGGAGATGTCTTTGAAGCAGAGGCACGACCTGATCCCCGCATGAGTGCCTATACGCAACCGCCTTGACCACCCGCCGCATGAGCCTTTCCGCCATCTCGTCCTCAAACCAGATCTCACTAATAGCTCCAGCCTCACTAACTTTGCCACTCCCCCTAAGCTTCCGAACAGCCATCCACTCTTCCGGCGTGCTTCGGGGCACTGCAGCTGCGAGGGCGTGTAAAGCTATCGATATAACATGGGCAGTGTCCTTGTCCGATAACCGTCCTTCTTCGCCGGGGATCCTGAAAACCGCCTCCAGTCCCGTCCAAAGTCCCTGCATAACCTGCGCCTCCCAAGCTTCGTTCGCAAACAACATCCGGAAAGCTCGATCTATATCGTCTAGATCAAGATTGATATCGTCCGAACTAGGCCCAGCCTTCTCTGATATGAATGACTTGAGTAACGCTTCCGGGGTGCTAAAAACGTAAAACAGGCTTTGTTTAGCAAACACAGCAGCCTCCCGACATTGCGCACTGGTCATGGTAGGGTCCGTGCACATCTTCAACAAGGCAGCGCAAATGTCCTCATCCAGCTTTGTTAATGATTGGGGGGTTAAGTCTTCGTCCTCGGTCATAAGTGATTGTGCCGTCAGCGAATGTTTTTCCGATCTCGAAGGGGTCAACTGTGGCTGAGGATTTACTGTCTTTGATTTCTGGTGGGGGTGAGGACCTATCGGTGGAGGGGGCATGCTAGGAATCCGGCCGCCGGGGGTAGTCATTTTAGATCTCGCGTTTGAATGAGGTGTTGGAGTCACATCCTTAAGGGCTGCTTTGGAGGCGTTTGATGACCGGCGCTTTCGTGGTGGTACTGGTGGTTGCTGCAGTATCTCCTGGTGCTTATGATGCGATACAGGCTCCGAGTCTCTGCTCAATCTCCCGAGATCTATAAGTTCCATTGGGTTAGAATAATCTTTAAATCTCGGAGGTTGCTCGTGAAGCGAAGTTGACGTCGCAGCATCTCGCTCGTTATTAAAGTCGGATAACCGCGTCGGTGTCTTTGCAGGGGAAATCGCAGATTCATTAAGAAACTTCATAATTCCAACACTCGGCGGCAGTCCAATCCACTCCAGCATTTTGAACGGCCTCGTATTGAACAGTTGCTGGGGAAAAGACTTTGGATCCTTCAGTCCCTTATCCGTGATCTCCTCGACCTCCCCCTCTTTTAAAGCTTCCTTCACCGGGCGAGCCGGCGCCTCTTTATTCTCCTTATTCGACGTGTCCTCCCCATCCTCAGCAATCTCCTCCCGAAAGCTACTATCCCTCGATAACCCGTCCCTCTTTTCCTCGATCGGGCTCGACAACACCGGCGTCACCAACTTTCCCGGACACAGCGCTTTATAAGGATCATCCTGGGTGGCAAGCTGGCAAGCAATAATCCTCGCCGACAAAACACTGAATTTCCTCGACGCATTGGTGTCACGCGACAACCTTTTCCTCGCCGTGTAGCAGGTCGGAGTATCGCAATGAGCCCGTTGGCAACCGTAGAGTAGCTGTTTAATGTACCGCCTCACAAGACCTTCGAAATTCCGTGCGCGTTCCGCCGTCACTAGGGCTTCAATCTTGTCGTGCGACCTTATGAATTCCGTGTTTGTGGATATTATCTCGGGAGCGTGACCGGGCAGGACTGAATATTCGTGGGAAAGCGAGCTCCGGCCCCTGTCCTGTGCCATAACCACAGCTAAACTGGTCTCTCCCCTCTTTACCAGGAGCACCACGGTAGGTGAAAGGTAGAGTCCAGATGTGTGCAGGTAAAACCGTAGCTAGCTAGCGGATGAGAAGGAGAGCAATAGGAGTTCTATGAGACGACGTTTAAAGGTCCTCAAGAGCCTTTGCCGGCAGTGGCAGCAGCGGTGGTAGTTTGAGCGTTCAGAGAAGAGTGGGGTTTCCGGGGAACGTGCGGGTTGGAGGTAAGGGGAAGTGGCCCAGCACCAATTTTGTTCATCTCACCTCACCTCACCCCTAGTCAGACTAACCTCGCTTATGTAATCAGCCCACTGGAATTGCCGGTAATCGGGCAACATCACGATCAAGGACCCTCCAACAAAACAAAGTTCACAACCACCGGTACAAGCGAGAAGAACATATTATAACGCAGGCAGCTCCCTCACCCCCCCTCCTCCAACCCAAATTTACGATGCCCCTCAAGAAACAGAAAGTAGACCACCTACAAAACAACGCCACGACTCTACCACAGATCGCCTAGCCCCGCCTCTAAGCAAACTCGCTCCCAAATACCGTAGACAACGAAGACGCTGCAGGAATTTGGAAAAAATCTGGAACACCCCACTATATTTCCATCAGAGGAAAGCGACTCTATAGCGCAGCGAACTCCCTATGTTGCGATCATTGCAGCAGAATGAAACATCCCATATGAAACTTAACAAGAAGTAGCAGGAAATATCCACCAGCCCGTGAATCCTCCATTTCATGCATTGAAAAAGGCCTAATATACGAGTACGAGCATACCTCTCTGCACGCCAAGAGTTAGCACCAGTTCACCCCCGTCTGCGGCAACTACCGCAGCAGCCAAGGATCCCAAAACAAAAGTTCCGTTCAGCCCCACCGATCCTATCCAAGTTGCCAGATTCCCGAGCCCTTCGAATCTAAACCAAGGGAGGGTAACCTACCGGTAGTTCAGATTTTAACCACTGGATTCCAGACTCCTGCGGGGGGGTTCTCCATTCGCTCAAGAGCAGCCAACCACCACGCCGGTGATCCAAGCGAGCCCCTAACCAACCCTACGACCACCTGCCCGGGTGGGGGAGTTAATCCGTAAACACCCCCGCATTGGCTACCCACCATAGACAAACAAGAAATCGTAAAGCGTTCACAGAATCTCTTCCCTATTCCGCATAATATGCTTTGGATTAACCCTTTCATGATCAATAGATGGGCCACACATCAGCAACAACCATTTCACCGGGAATCTTCACGAACTATTATAGTATCCGAATATAACATATTCCACAACCAAATATCGAGCCCCCCCTAGCTAACGCTCGCTTGCTATTTGTATTCTCCAGTCGAAAGCCTTCAACACCAGTACTGAACCACACTGTAATCCCAAAATCCAATTCCGCCAATGACCCACCCACCTCAACCACCTACCCGCGAATAAAATGTTCCATCACATAGCAACCAGGATGATCGTCCGCCGCCTACCGCACCGCACCAACACCACATCCCAACCAAAGCACACTACTCGAGTACCGTATTCCACATAGCACTCGCAGTCAACCAAAAAGTCCCCCCCCCCCCCCCCCAGACACCAACAAAAAACCACATTCCCCTACCCACCCGAGCATCACAATCCGAAGGCGTGCACCGCAAGAAACAAGATTACCAATCCGCATTACCCGAGCGCACGAACGCGTCATAGAAATCCCGGCGGAAGCTGGACCCAACTGCAGGTCAAGTCAATCCGCCAAACAAAAGAAACCAAAACACAATCCCACAAACACACCCAAACAAGAAAAAAGAAACAAAAAAAGAACAAACCCATTGCTAAATTTATTCTTGTCGTTCCCCTTCCTTCCTTCCGAATCCAGCCGAACAACAGCCAGCATGCCTACGGTACAGGGTCAGGGTTCCGTCACCACATCAACGGGACTAACCAGCCCCCCGCAAACAAATATCCGTTTAGATGAATGCCATCATGCAACCGGCGTACTTGGTCTAACGGTTATGATTTTCGCTTCCCAAGCGGGAGAACGGGGTTCGACTCCCCGAGTACGCAGCAATTTCGGAATACATCTGGTAGATGTTCCTTTCTTTTTTTTTTTTCTCCCCCTTCCCCCTTCTTTCCTTTTTTCGCAGTTGTGAGGTGACATAAATAAGTCATGAGCATTACACGTGTACGAGGTAAGAGTAGACTATGCGGCTCTGCCAGTACCATATTCGCTGATTGTGCTTGTTTTGTAGACTTCTTGGCGCCAAGGTAGCGCAACGTCAAAGGTATCTTAGCGCCAAGATGACCGCATAATTGGCGGGTAGGTTAGAGAGTCACGATGGCTTGACAGACGCGTGAATTTAAAGAGCATGGAATTGAGCTTGTAAACTAGTGTAGCGTGAGTTGTAAAAAAACAGTCAAGTGCGTATAAAAATGCATCAGATTGATCTTCCAAAACATAACCTCAAAGACAACGAAACAAAGAAATATTCCCCCGGCCAATTGCATCCCCTGAACCAAGCTTAAAATCAAAGTCTACTCAATTCCTCCATAGCCCTATCCAATTGCTCCCTCTTGCCCTGCAGCTCCTTCCTCCTACGCTCCTTGAGGGGATCTTCAACAAGGAGTTGGGCGCATAGGTCGGACACTATCCCTCGCGTACCACAGCCAGTCGTCAGTTAAAGCTCAAAATTAGTAAGCCAATGATTGAGGAGCGTACCGTCCGGCCCGTTAAGCCCCAACCCATTCTGAAGGGCGTCCAGAATATTCTTGCGGAAGCCGTTGACCAATTCCCCCTGTATGCTCATATACACGTTATCTACGAAGCGTTTTTGAGCCACTTCATTGTAGGCCCTGACTTGTGCCAGGACTTCGATTTCCTTCCTGTACGGGTCCGGGGAGTTGTCTAGCATTGCCGCCGGGAGAGCTGCTGTAGGGTTTCGCTTTTTGCGCGGGGAGGGGGTGCCGCCGCCGCCGCCGCCGCCGCCGTTGGCATTGCCGGTGGCGTTGTTGTCTTCGTTTAATGCTGCTTCTGCCGCTGCGTTGGCGGCCGCGAGTTTACGCTGGTCATCCAGATTGCGTTTCCGCCGGTCGGAGAGCTTCTCGTGGTGGTTTGCCATGAAGGACTGGTAGTCTTCGTTCAGAGTCGATATCTGTTCCCGCTCCAGGCGCCATAGCCGCTCGATGAGGGTCTTTTGACTGTCAAAGTTTTCCTGGACGAGGGTGTTAAGTATCTCATACACGCCTTGGAAAATCGGAGACTTTTGATATTCCTTGAAGACGGAGGTGAAACAGTAGTGCACCTGTCTATTCATTAACCCACCACAGCTATTGAGGAAATCGTGAACGACGGGGTTCCACAGGTTTATGGATTGACGAATCAGGTTTGTGATTGCGGTGGGATCCACCTGGCCGGGTATGCGGGCCGTAGCGGTTGACTCGATTATGTTTCTGATTTGAGGGAGTGTGAGTCTGTGGGCTTGGGAGAGCATTAGCGGGGCTTGACCGGAGGAGGCCGCGGCTGTGGTTACGATGGGGAAGGACTTGCTTTGTTCTATCGCGGTGTTGCTCCCCGCCGCTGTTCCGGAGGCTCGCTTGGACTTCTTTGTCGGAGTGGATTGCCCTGGATCAGTCCCGTTTCTTCTCTTCTTGGACCCGAACGGCGGGGAACTTGCCCCCCCCGTCCCGATCGCTCCATCGGTGTCACTGGATACTGTACAAACCTCTATCCCGGCACCTCCTGCCTTTCTTCCTCGTCTTGTCGCTACTGCGAGCGTTGGTGAGCCATCACGGTCCCAGCGATGAGGACGTGTGCCCGCTTCGCCCTTCTTACGGATTTCTAGTTGCGCTGCGATTTCGTTCTCCTGCTCGATGGTTTGGAAGTAGACTGGTGTTGGACGAAGTGCTTTCAGGCGACGCTGGAAGTCTTCAGCCAGGCGGCGGAGTTCTTGTTGGAATTCGTTCTGGCCGGGGCCACCGAGGAGGTGGCCGCCAACGACAAGATCGAATTGAGTGACAAGGTTGTGCACAATTAATGTTTGGTTGTCAGTGGGGGGAGGAGGAAGAGCAGCGAGCTCTTCTTGGACTTCTGACGCTTGGCATCTGATGGACTCAATTATCTCCGGCAGTCTACCAAGTTAGTAACCCCCATATGTGAAATTTAGTTTGAAGTTACCGTTTCTTAATCAATTCCCCAAGTTCTTTCGACAAGTAACTCTGCAAAGCCATTGTTCCAAATCTCTCTTTCAAATCAGTGAGCTCCGTTTTCCAAGGCTCGGTATTCGCAAAGAATTCCGCCTCTTGTTCTCTCGCTTGAGCGTGTGTGATCCCCTGAACGAGCTGTTCTTGGTTCGGCTGTTTTGTCACAAAGTAGCCATGTTTGAGACGGTGGGAGTGGCCGCGGAGGATGTTGATCCATTGCCCATACTCCCCAGGCCCCACGGTGTCGGGTTTAGTTAGAGCACCTGCCAACAAGGTTAGATCACTTAAGCGAATCACAAGAGAAAGTAACTACCGATAGTGCGCTCCTCCCCAAGCTCTCTGGCAAGGCGCGCAGCCGATTGGTTCACAGCATCGTCTAAGGACGTTAGCAAATACGCCATAAAGTTAAATAGGAAGCCCGATCAAACCCTTCATCGTCATAGCAAGCATAATTAAGCAATCTTCCTCTTGAACGTATTCCTTCACCAATCCCGTAACTAGCTCAATAAGATAATGTTCGCTCTCCTATATCTAATTAGCAATTATCGCTAGTAAAATGGAAAAGACACAACTCACAGACTCAGTCGTCTGAATAACCCCCGGCAAATCAATGAATGCCAAATTTGGCAACTCGGGCCCGGTAATCTGCAATCATAAGCCTTCACTCTCACTCTCATCGTCTCTGCCTAGCTGTCCGGGGATCAAATTGGTAATACAAACCTCCATACAAACCACATTGGGACTAAATTTCACTTCAAAATCTTCATCTCGCCCACCCCTTCTTTCTACCGCTTTCCCCTTCCCCTTAGAGTCGATAGAACTCCCCCACCCCCCACCTGCCCCCCGAGAATGGCCAAACCGACCACTTCTTGCACTACTTGTTTCAAGGGCAGTTCCTTCTGCCGGTTTTTCCCTTTCCTCATGAACAAAGTCACGCCAATTCTGCCCTGGGGTTAAAATTGCCCGTTGGGCGCGGACAAGTGCTGGCTCGACTTGAGATTTGTCGGTTACGTCTAGAAAATGGACTTGTTCGGTTGCCTGATCGACCCACGGGTTTCCCCGGGTGCGACTCGTGCTCATATGATGGTCGTTAGACAAGGTTAGCGAAGGATCGTATCGTTTTTTGAAGCGGAGGGAGATGCGGCAATGCCATGGATCAGTGATGAGTGATGATTCCCGGAGATTGATTTCCAGAGGGCACTATGAGTATTGTCAACAATAGGTCTCAATCAGGAAGAACGAACTACCTACCCGAGTGCACGTTCCGGTGTATCGGGGGACTTTGATCTATTAATTCAATCACCCAAATTTTAGCTCCGGTGCCTCAGAAATATACCATGACCCACCGGGGACAAGAGCTTACTCCACTAATAGCTTCAATCAAACTACTCTTTCCAGCACTCTGATTCCCTACAACCGCAATTCTGGGCAATGGCAGCCCCAAATCTTCGATACCAGAAGATCTAAGTCTATTAACCAAATCCACCATCTCCCTCATCCCGCCCCCCAAAACATTTAGCCCCTCCTCTCCCTCCTCAAGTCTAAGTTTCTCCTGAATAGGCTCGTCGATACCATCCGTACTCACCGGCCCAGACTCAATAATGACTGGCTCTATCTCCCTCCGCACCGCCGCAGTACTAGTACGGCTGCTACTCTTGTCTCCCTCCGGTCCTCCGTTCACAGTGATCACAGGCTCATCCGGCGCGGGCACGAGTTTCACGGGACAATCGTCCGCCTCGAATGTTTCACTCGATGTCTGGTTCCGTGATGTGGGGGAGTCTTTTTCCAACAACCACCGGTCAGTCGAACGTTCAGAATCGAAAAACAAAAAGTCATTGCAAAGACTAGGGGAGCCGAAATTTAATTCCCCACCTTCTAGTGGATTCTCGATAGTGTGATCTTGGTTGCTGCTATGATGTTGGAGATCGTTATTACTGTTGTTTTGGTGGTTCCTCGCGCGAGCTTCTGCCATTGCACGAGCTTCAGCCATCGCGGAGGATTCCGGAGGAAAACTACTGTTACGCGTAGGAGGTGTGGGAGTTGCAGGATCTCCCGTGTGGAAGCCACCGAGCTGCTGATGGCGCTCTTGGTAAGGCGGGGATTGAGCTTCGTATTTGTAGGTGAGGGTGGATATTAGATCCATTATGTCCGCCATTGTTTCTCTAGAAGCATGGTAAAAAATGTGGTGACTCTGTTAGCAGGATCTCGAATAAGTGTAAAGCAATCATAAAATTAGAGAACATACCAAAGATATAGACCAAACTTAGAAAGCCAAGAGCATAGGGTAGAAATTATATGGTTGGAATAAGGGCTTTCCGCCCTTCGATATGATAGACCGGGGGAGAAGAAGGTGAGGAGGAGGAGAGGAGAACTGGATAGTAAATACACCTCCCAGCCTCCCCCCTATCCCCACAGCCAGCCATTGTTTGCCAAACTGTTATTGAGAATTGTACCCTTTACGGATACCTCGAGTTTGCTAGGGACAAGGGCAAGATAGATGTTCCGATACGATGTTTCTTCGTTTTGTGTTTGTGTTAGTGGCCAAGACCTGTGCACGGGCTCATTGCAGGGTCCATCTTGCCAAGGTGCAGGGATTATTGGGCTATGTGACATCACTTTCGTTCGGGTTGAGCGTTATGGGATGAATTGTACTCTAGTACAAGCAGCTACCCACGAGTACAGTACTGGTATGTTCAGATGAACGGCGTATCCAGTTCTCCCCCGAGGCTCAATGTGACGAGGTGTTTGACCCATATATTTAATAATAAAAAAAGGGATATCAGCTATTTGAATGCCAATGAGGAACGAACCATGAGGAAAATATGATTCTTCAAAATTGGCCAGGCTTGACCGATTAGCCATATCAGGATGGTATTCCCCAATCACAACCATGTGAGGGCAGCCGTTTCTCCCTATATAGCCAAGTTCCCGGTAACTCCTGGTATGTTTGCATAGTTCTTTGGAGCCCGTGTTGACTCTTGGAACTGTACACCAAGCTCATACCTAGGGATACGTGCTATTAGACACCATGGGACAAGTACGATGGCAACCTGGAGTTGTACAAGTACTACTTGGTCTAAAATTTTCCCAAACCCTGCTCGGCACCCGTTGTGCCCCATCTCTCCCCCTAAACTGAATGTCTCAGTCGACAGTAGATAGTCATATTTAGTTTCTCGTTTCCCAAATTCTGATCATTGGCCTACTTGTATTGTATCATACTCAGGGACGCCCCACAAATTGTACAGATCTTGTACTGTACGGTGTCTACCAACCCATCCATGAAGCCCGGGCCTATGCTAAGCCTCTCCCGCCATATCAACGTTCCTGTTTCCCTCTTCTGACATCTTACGGCTTTTCTCCAACCCAGCCCTCGGAGCCCTCTGCCATAAGAGTACAGGAATTCTTGACATTGTACTAAAATAATGCCATAGACGGCTCCTGATCTTTTCCGGGCCCCATATTTGAACTAGGGGATGGAAATAGCTTTGTACGGTCGATGCACTACAGATGGCCTCTACCATTCGAGTGCGCCGTGTTCATTCACAACCCTTCCACTCCTCTCCCAATACCCCGCGGGAGGGGGGGGGCGGTAAACCTCGGTTGTACTGCGAAATTACCTACATATAGAGCCCAAATCACCGGCCAGACCCTCCATCCCCTCTCGCTTCCCCATCTCCCTTTTACCCTTCTCCAATCATTTTCAAGGCCTAAAAACTCGTTATTCATATTCAATCCAAAACCACCACTTTAGCGGCTTAGCGACCCACACTCCCGAACAAGCAGCACCAACCCACACAATGGACAACATGGAGATAGAAGCACGTGAAGTCCTTTCCCGATCGCACTCTCACACCCCGTAGGCCTTAAAATATTCTCACAAGTTATATCATCTCCAAATGACCCTAATCCCAGTAAACAGCAACACACTGCCCGCCAGGAAATCGTGTACACTGTACAAATAACTGCTATGTCTTAGGCGTAAGAGTGTTCCCCAGCGCCCCATTATATGTGCAAACTCCGGACATGTGCGGTAAATACTAGTAGTGATATACTATGTCCTCACCCAAACACCCCGTACTTTCCATCAATTATAAAGCCCGGTGAGGCCAAATGCCAAGACTAGCGATCAGTGGTTTCCCTCACTAATACTCTCGCCGAGAATAAGTCCTAAGACAACGGGCTCAACCACAAACTCCCCCAAATTCAAGCGTGACGATAACTATTACAATGGCAACCACAACTATAATGTCTATAATACCAAATACCTCTATATTAGAGTCCCTACCTCTCTCGAGGAGCCAAATATTCGGTAGGATCTTTCATTTTGACTGTTGTATCGGCTTAAGCGATTGTGGTATTGCAATGGTTGGGGGTTGTGGGGAATTGTAGTGGCATCCGTTGTCTCAGGACTTATTCTCGCCGCGAGTATGTTGCAACCATACATTTTGTAAGTCACTTCTTCCGGATCTTTAATTTGCGCCCGAGTATTGGGGGGGGTGCAAAGGGCCACCATCTTATTGACCACCGCTAATAACGACCCCTAAGCTGGGCAAAGCCGCAAGTGAAGTAGACGTAAGGATTTTTAAGAGTCCAAAAGACAGTATTTATATAGTGGGACAAAAATATGTTAGCCGTATATTATACCGTAAAAACTTGAATAATTGGACGGTGTGCTATGTCGTTGGACTTTCCTCTCCTAGTAAGGTCAAGAAATTTTGTTTTTTTTCTGTCTCGGAGGGGGGAAAGGGGCCGTGTTTTTGCTGTGTTTTTGCCCCCTTTCCAGAGAAGGGAATTCTGGACTTCATAGCACACCTTCCAATTATTCAAGTTTTTACGGTACCTAACTGGAATGAATTTCCAAAACTGCAGAGGGAGAAAGCTAACAGGTTAGATAATCGCTTGTGTCGGGGAAATTGTATCAATACGACTCCCTCTCAGAGTCACAAAAGGATACCAAAGCCAAAAGGAAAACAATGCGTCCAATTTCACATCTGGTCGCCTCCCCCAAAAAAATGACACCAACCGCCAGGACGGGTAGTAGGGTAACCCTAACCCAAGAATCTAGTAATTGGCAGATGCAACAAGATCCACCTGCAATAACTTTACTAGATTAGTAATTGAGAAATCCTAACCTCGCTAACACCCTGACGGAACTTCCATTCACCGCCCTATTTTATTTGCCAGCTCGGAAGTATGATATCTACAATATTACGCTCCTCCTTCCCCTGAAGGCACTCTACCCCGAGGCTAAAAACCACTTATTATACCGGCACACCTCCTACATGCGGAAACACTTTAATGTGTGTAGCTCTCGCTTACAGAATCTGATGATGATAATAGTTCAAACTAACAGCTCAGCACAAGACACTGCACTCAAGGAGAGAGAAACATTCTTTCAATCCCCAAACCCCGCCAATTTAGAAAAAGTACCGTATGCGGTAGTTTATTGTGCCGATAACGGTTCTCCACAGCCACTCTGCGCGCGCCAGACAAACAGCTTCAGAAATCAGACTTTAATACTTGTACTGTACAAGCAGCTAATAATCAAAATCTGAGGACCCGCATTACCCGTTGCGAAAATCCAGCTACTTTGTAGTCAATTGCTTACGGTGGGCTAGGGATCCAAATACAGAGAAGTGAAAAACAATCAAACTAGATAGCGTAGTAGTCTTGTGTTGAGTGATAAGTTAACAAAGGTCAAACTCCTTCTCCCCGGTTAGCAACTCAGAAACCCCCCATCCCGGGCATTCCTCCTTCTCACTCGACCACTCCAAAACCTAGGACTAAAAATGAAATAAATAAAGCGACTCGAATTGTTTTACTTTCCCCTTGCCAGCCCCGCCCCAAACAATTTTTTAAAAAAAAAGGTTCAATATCTTTGGCCATGGGCCCCCAACCAAACAACATACAGTACAGTCTACCAGAGTCACTTAGGACCTTGGTGTGCGATACCGTATTTCCAAGATAAATATGGTAAAAGCGGAAAGCAGTCCCATTCCCAGGATAAAATACCGAGGCAAATGCGCCCAAAATACCGGTAGCCCTCTCTACCGTTCAGCGGGAGTAGAGAGTTCTATAGAGGAAGGACCCCCGGAACTCTCTAACACATACTGGGAATTTCCTAATAAATTAATGGAGGTGAGGTCACTAACATTGTCTATTATACAGCACCCTAGGCAGATTTATTACATAATGCACGAGTATTCCAGCCGGGCAAACAGAGTGTCCCGCTCATACGCGGTCACTCGTTGTGTCCCGGGGTATCATAGGAAATCTAGGGAGTGTAAATATGGCGGCGGAAGATCTGTTTCATAGATATTTCTACAAGGTGAACAGAAATGTGAAAATATGTCCCACTTTGGTGACCTTGAGTATCTCTCCAAGTATTTACTCCCGCGCCAGGATCTCAAAGTAGTGAGTAGGAAGCCAATGCTAACGTTGTACCGTACGTGGGCAAATTAACCGAACAGCACCCCCCAACCTGACCATACTGATAGGCCAAAGAAAGGAAGAAAAGACAAAGCAAACCTATAGCAAAAATCAATAATATCTTAAATAAAAGGAAGTTGACAGAATGGTCTGGTTCTGGTCATACCAGAGCAATTTCTTTAATGGTGTCGAAAGTGTAATAGGACGGTTAGGAGGATTTAGTTGCCATGCATCTTCCGCTTTCGGTTAATTTTATCCACCCGCAATATATATCAAAGAGCACGGCACCAATCCTTCCAGAACCTAATATTGCTGGGGGGTTGCGGGGGGGGCTCCTTCCGACTTCTGCCACTTCATGGACTATGCTGTCATCCTTTCAGTTGACTTACGCGGTATGTGTGTTTACCGGTGGATTTACTCATAGGGTTTGATGTACTTGTTTATGTCAAGCTGGACGATTCCACTGCGGGCGGTCTAGGGCGTTGTTCATCGCGGTGGAAAATGGGGCAGCGCTTAAATAAACGTGCGATTCCCGGCTACTGGTGGGGTAAGCGAAAGTAGAATACTGTAGGGTACGGCACTCGAGTACAGTACAGGTCCGGCAGGAGGTGGTTGAATAGTTATTTAAATTTAACCGGGCAATATATGTCTGCCCGTTCAGGTTGGCTATTGCCTTGTGTCATTAGCACAAATTTGGGGGGTTGATGGAAGGGTGGATCAGGTTCCACAAAAAAAGGCCCGCCTTAATTCAGCCCCCTGGAATTCTGGTGGTCGACTGACTCCATCGTCCTTCAACTACAGTATCATAAGCGGCCAATCTACCGAGAATGTCTCAACTATTCAGTAACAATATCGGTTCTTTAAACACGACCAATATCAACTTTGGCGTTACTGATTACCAACCTAATATCCTGGCCTGGCTATCCCCGCTAGATCCCAAGTTACGGCATCAGGACATCCGGGACCGCAGAGTCGAGGATGTAGGGGGGTGGCTTTTACGAACCCAGGAGTTCAAGAGCTGGTGCGCCGGTAGTGAAGGAGGTGATTCCGATAATACTGTTCTGTTTTGCTTTGGAGATCCGGGTGTTGGGAAAACTTATATTTGGTATGATAACAAGAATAAGCCTCGGTGGGTGGAATAAAAAATGGCAAGCGCTGACAAGCTTCGGGGTGTTAGCTCCTTGGTGATAGACAACTTGTGCGATCGGGCCGGAGGACAAAATGCCACCGTTGCATGTTTTTATTTTGACTTCGCCGCCAGGGTGGAGCAGTCCCCCGTGAGCATGTGGAGCAGCCTGCTGAAACAGTTGGTTTTCGGATTGGAGGAGATCCCGGAGGAGATATCGAGAGCATACAAAGACCGAAAGAATGCCATTGGGGGGCAGGGACCGCGAATTTCGACCATTTTGAAAATGCTGCAGACTACCTCTTCCAAAAAGCGTGCGCTCATATGCATTGACGGCGTAGACGAATGTGCGACTGAACACCGAGCCAAGCTTCTGGATTCGGTAAAGGAACTCGTCCAACAGTCTCCGGAGACTCGAATATTCGTGACCGGAAGACCGCACATTCTACCAGAGATCAAAAGGCACCTTGCTAGAAGGGTGATGAGTGTATCTGTAAGTCCCAAGAGGGGCGATATTATTAGATATCTCCATAGCAGGTTGGCCGCGGACACGACTCCCGATGCGATGGATAGTGCTCTGGAGGCAGACATCCTGAAGAAAATTCCGGATGATATATCAGAAATGTATGTAGAAGCAACAACACTATGGAAGCTGCCTCAAGTTATCCACTGATACATATTGTTAAAATTCAGGCCGAGTAAAGCGAGTAGAAAATGTAGAGTAAGCGGTAGAGAGATGAATTAGAATTGGGCAGTTCACTTGGGCATATGATAGACGTTCAAATTCACATAACATTTTCTAACTAGACTATCAGGTCCTTTATCATAGGATCTGCTTTCCTGAATGCCATACCTGTGTGGGTGAGAACTCCGTCACCATCCACACGGAGGAAGAAAATTTTCTCTGACTGAAACAAGGAAGAAACAATTAGAAGCAAGGAGATAAAGTTTTTTGGTATGAGACGAAGGGAGATGCAGTAGAGCGTTTCAAGAAAGGACTAACAGGAAAGAATAAGGTTAAACGATATCAAGCATAAGGGGACAAAATTCCAACACATATCTAGATTCCTGCTGGTCTCTCTGAATATTGATGCAATCCTGCAAGAAACCACAATCCACCGCAGGCGACAAAAGCTCAACGCAATGGTCGATGGCTTGGGGCTGGAGAGTGCTTATGGTGAAACTTTGGGTCGGATAAAGGGACAGGACAAGGCCAGAGCAAGGCTTGGCATGGCTGCTTTGATGTGGATCTCTCATTCCGAGCGGCAATTGAAGGCGGTTGAATTGTGTCACGCCCTAGCAGTCAAGATAGGATCGCCTAATCTCAATGTAGACGATGTTCCTTCAATAGGGACAGTGCTATCCTGCTGTCAAGGACTTGTCGTCGTAGACAAGGAGGCTTCCACAGTCAGGTTAATTCATTTTACCCTTCAAGACTACTTTCGAGCTCATCCCGAGCCCTTTGGTACTGTTCACTCGACGATGGCGGAGACCTGCTTAACCTATCTGGACTCGCAGCAGGTCAGGGCTCTTTCGACGAGCCCCTCTCCCGATCTCCACAGCACACCATTTATCAAATATTCTTCCCAGTATTGGGGAATCCATGCAAAAAAGGGCATTTCGGATTACGCGAGACTGCTTGCATTGAAGCTGTTTGACAACTACAATAACCACATGTCCACTAAAACTCTCTTGAAAGCGATGGGATATTCGTACGCTATTAATTTTGATAAACTTCACCGCTTTAGTGGTCTACATTGTGCGTCCCTCTTCGGGCTTGTTGGGATTGTAACTGGGTTGATAGAGGTGGAAGGTTGTGATATCAACCAAAGAGACTGCGTGTATAATACACCTCTCGTGTGGGCTGCGCGCAATGGGCACGAGCGAGTTGTCGAAATCCTACTTAAACGAGATGATGTGAGCCCTAACAAGCCAGGTAATTACGGCGAAACACCACTTTGGAACGCCGCTATGAATGGACACGAGGGAGCGGTCAAAATGCTACTCGAACGGGACGAGGTTAGCCCCAACAAGCCAGATAAAGATGGCCGGACACCACTCTGGTGTGCTGCTTTCAATGGGCACGGGGGAACTGTGAAAATCCTTCTCGACCGGGACGAAGTCAACCCTGACAAGCCGGATAACGACGGCCAAACACCACTCTGGTGTGCTGCTTTAAATGGGCACGATGGAGCAGTGAAAACGCTTCTCGAACGGGACGAGGTCAACCCTGACAAACTAAATATCCATGGACGAACCCCACTCTTGTGTGCCGCTTGGAATGGGCACGCGGGAGTGGTGAAAATGCTTCTCGAACGGGATGAGGTCAACCCCGACAAGCCAGATCACGACGGCCAAACGCCGCTCTTGTGTGCCGCTTGGAGAGGGCACGCGGGAGTGGTGAAAATGCTTCTCGAACAGGACGAGGTCGACCCCGACAAGCCAGATCACGGCGGCCGAACGCCGCTCTCGTACGCTGCTAGGAACGGGTACGCTAGAGTAGCAGAAATACTGCTTGGAAGGGACGATGTCGACCCTTGCAAACGAGACGAGTGTGGCCAAACACCACTCCGGTTGGCCACCCGGCATGGCCACACAGCTGTGGTGGCGCTGCTGCAGCGCGGGGATCCCTCTATGTGACCTAATTTTCCCATCATACTCTCCTCCATTCGCACTTGCTGATTGTAAATCCTCTTTCTTATTCACTTACTCATTTTTCATTAATCTCATTTTCCACTTTTCCTCCATAGAATGTAGACCTGAGTGTTGTTCGGATAATATAGAAAACAGAACTACGAGGCGCGAGTTGGAGGAGCAAAATCTCCTGCGAGGGCCCAGGAGATAGCATTGGGATTAATTATGTTTTCTTATATTCTCTCTTTCCCTGATACATTTTTAGTCGATGAGAGAAACGAAGTTACTGTTGTTATGAGGTGCTGATTGCGGAAAGACAGATGAATCGGAGAGAGATAGAAAGTGAAGTCAAGGAGGAAAAGACTGTATATTTTCGATTTCGTATCTTGCCTGCTTGTTCCATCCATCTATGGCGGAGAAGAGGGTTTATATAGAAAATACAAAGTGCTTCACTGCACTTCATCACTCGCGAAAAGCCTTTCAGAGGCATGCATACAACAAAGGAGTTCCTGTCCCCCTCACGCCCAGTATTCCGATCCATCCTCCTCTTTACCCTCCCACCGTTTCCGGCCATGTGTGCGAACCCCCATATACAGTACTTGTATGCGAAACAAGTAAGCCCATTCCTCCTCTTTGATTGATAATGGCTGACAAAGGAAACTAGTAGCTAAAGACTAGCAGGCTAAGGAAAGGTATCATACGGAGGTGCAGGGCATAAGTTTTGTAGGTTACACAGGGGGTGAGGGCAGCAAACCTCGCTTGTGGAACCTACAAAACTTATGCCCTGTACCTCCGTACAAAGGAAAGGTCCTTCTGTGCGGAGTGATCGCCGGTGATTTTTACAATCAACTATTATCCTTGTTATTCCCTCTCGCACAGGTTATCTCATTTAATGCAAATTTGACCGCCGTGCAGGCCCCCGAATACAAACAAGTCGTACCCCAAGGAGGAGATCTGCGCCTAAGACCATGCAGGAGGGGTTTGACTACATATATCAAACCCCCCCTCAGGATTCATACGGTGCGCGCAGAATTGGAGCTGGCTTTTCCGAGTTTGAAGAATCCTAACCAAATCACTAATTTCCTTTGAGGGCCAAAACAAAGGAGAGTATAGTGAAAAAGAAATTTTTCTATAATCCCCGCGATAGAAGAAAGGTACAGTAGAGACTCCAGCCCTCTAGAGATCTCTACGCCATAACACCCAAGCATTTTCGTCCAAGAGCTTCTGCAGCCGCCGCGCACCCCCCAATATCTGTGCCTCTTCTCCCTTTAAGTATATTCCAGCATTGTCACAATTTTGGAGTGGAATACTCAACCAAGGCTGGGATATTATTTACAGCTCGCTAACACGCAACCTTGTCTCCGGAATGCCCTTCGAAGGCGCTTTCTCGCCGGGCTCAACAGTTCTTATTCTCATCTCTACACATTTTTGTTAGAATTCTCAGTATCCCTCCTACATGCTTGGCACATAGCGCGTGTTTTCGAGTTCATCCGGTATCCCGCACGAGCTTGTCAAGCGTAATTAAGCCGCCCACACCCTTGCGCAATCCGTATCCGTTGCTACTATTACTCGAGTACCGTAAAATCTCGTGAAATCCACCATCTCCGGCAGCCGCTAATCTCTGGGGTTTGAGTCAAAAGTTCTCAAGAAGGATTAGTGCTTTCCTGACACGGTATAGCCTGAGTCATTTGCCTGTGTTAGATCTCGTTAATCCGACAAGCTAAACCTATCTTGGGCTGATGTCGCCATTTGCTGGGGTATACGTGACAGACCGGAGATGGTGGATTTCACGAGATTTTACGGTACTAGAGCATCAACCAAGGACGGAATATCATAAATCCTTGCCCGAGTACAACAGAAGATCGCTATGACCTAAACGCAACCCAAGCGGCTTACTTTGCGATAGCAGGTGTCTTCACTATTGCGGGGATAATGCGCAGGCAACGGTCAACCGGTCGAACTAGACTAGGGCAGAGCTAAAAGGGTACTAGGAAGAATCAAAACTTCATTCGCTCATTATCTTCCCAAAACTAACTAACCAAACATAAGTCTATATAAGAAAAAACTCTCTCAATTATTCTATCGTCTGCCACACCTATCATTCTCTCCTTCATGCGTAATCCCCTTCTGCCTGTGGATCTCCGTACTCTGAACAAAGGAAAGACATAACCAAAAAACCATTCCATCTATCCTTCCGTCTATCCTTCCGTCTAGAACAAATCAAACAACTATCCGCTTCTGTGAACTCTAGCATTCACAAGCATCAGGACATTACGAGTACTCAGCTACGGTAAGGCAAAAATTCAATCGCTGTCGATGCAGAAATTTAGACACTAGCCCTGTCCTCTGAGCGACATATCCAGGGATCATAGTCGCAAAGCCTGCCCTCAACATCTCTATAAGTAGCGGGCAAGCTATACCCGAACACGAGATTAGACAAGCATAATATATTATGATGGCTAAAAACCCGGGGTATGACATCTGGGTGCCGATACTGAACCCGGAGCCCAATGCCTAGGTCCTAACTTTAGCACTTCCCCCACCAACAAACTACCCGTATATCACGAAAGCACCCCCGACTCCCCGTGCCTCTGGCCTCACCAATCCTCCCTGAACCTACTGCGCCCTAGGGTTTAGGGCAAGTGCAACCACCTTCCATTGGCTCGACGGACCTACCAGCCCCCCCATCCAGAGCGCAGCTTCGACAGCCGCTCCTCCCCGGGGATTAACATAAATGAAGAACTTCCTTGCATATTTCACGTGACCCACACCTAAACCCTACAAACCAGAGGCAAGCTCAATAACCAACCTCCGCACAATTCCAATACTACCAAAACAGGGCGCACAAGTTCACTTCTCACTATCCCCCTCCCTCCTCAACGTGCATAGTGTAACTTACTCCACTTCCACCACCGCAAACCACACAAATCGCGACGACGCCCGCCCGCCAATCCTCACCCATCCACTTCCAAGATCCGAATTTCCATTCGCCACGCGGCATCTCGCATTGTGATAATTCGCCTCGAGAAAGAAAAAAGAAAAGTAAAAAAGACCTCCACTTTTTGAAGTGTTGCTGTTACCTTGAGGTTACCTTGAGGTTACGGTGCCTCTCGATTCGTGCTCTGGTATCTTTGTCGACTGCCGCGCTGTAATGCTACCATGCGCGTCGGAATACGGGAGTTATGATGATGTTATTATGCGAGACGTCATCTTGTTCTCTCGCTGTATGTATGATATCAATAGTGAACTGTAGGCTGCCAAAACTGTTGCCGGGGGGGGAAAGCAATGTGGTTTGTGTTCGGGGCATTGCACCTGCGAAGTACCAGTACGAGTACTGTGTGGAAGAGGCGGGGTAGTGATCAAGCATACCAGTAATTTATATCTTATCCTAGCTGTACGGTACCTAACCGGGGGAAAGAAGAAGAAGGAAAAGAAGGAAACGAAAACCAACCGAGCGAGAATCCCGACTGCGTACGGTAGAAGCTACCGACACCCACCACAAAGATAACATACCCAGGTCGCAGCGAATAAACGTACCGCAACCAAGCAACAGCACACACCCTCCAGCAACCAAGCGAACACGACAAAGTAACACAAATCAACCCAAACCAATCCACCCACCCACCCACCCCCCGCCACACCCCCACCTACCCACAAACCTACCCTCCTACCCTAACCAACCAAACCAACCAAATCACAACCCCTCACTCGATATTCCACCAACGCACACACTCAAATTCATCCATCCCAAATCCTCCAAAACCATTGCTCCCAAAGCAGCAAACGTCCAATGATGGGAAAACACACTTACACGAGACTGAGCGAGAGAGAGCGAGCTTTGTGTGTATGAGTTGAAAACCTGACCGCGGGTGGGAACGAATGGTGTCTTGCCGTTACGTACGATTAATTGGGGGCGATAGATTGGATTGGATTGGATTGGGGCTATATTTGTAATATCATACAGGAGTTTGGGGGGGAAAAAACGAGAGAGAGAGAAGGGAAAAAGAAAAACGTTCGCCCCGCTTTCTTTCTTTTTTTTCTTTCTTTCTTTCCCCTTTGGCCTTCGGATTTTGGTGTGCTGGGTTGTGGGTTTCTGTTCGGATTACGGTGGTGGCGGCGGAGGTAGGAAGGTAGGAGGGGGGAGAAGGCAAGGCGAGGTGGAGAAAAAATGGTTCATCCTTTGGTACTTAAAAATGCTGGGGAAAAAAAGATAGAAATTTATATATGGTGATGATGATGATGGTGTATAAAAACATGCAATGATAGTTAAAATGCGTAAAGGAAAGAAAAAAGAAGAAAAACGCCTTCCGTTATATACTAGCAATATTGTAACATCCTCCTCCCCAGCCATTCAAGCGTATGTATTCCAAACTCATTGCCCATTGTAAAAAGGAAAATGAACCACGTAAGAAAACGAAAAAGTCCTTCTCAAAATTATTATTGACAGATCAAGCCAATCGCCCATGCGATCGCCCTTCGAAAAGGCCTAACAAGAGCTCCTTCGGCTTCTTGGTCTCTTTATGCTCTTTCGTAGAAGTGGTCTTCTCCTTCTCCTTCTCCTTCTCCTTCTCCTTGGAACCGGAAGAGGGGGAAGAAGAGGTGGATGAAAGCGAAGACTTCCGTTCCTTTTTCTTTTGCTTCTCAGTGGGCAGCGAAGCCGTAGATGCAGCCGGGGAGGAGAAGGGAGATGTAGTTAATGAAAAGAACGGTTTCTTCTCCTTGATGGGAGTAGTAGTACCGCTATCAACGGATGTCTTGCGCTCCTTTTTATCGGACTTTTCATGCTTGTCGTGGGATTTCGAAGACGATCCGCGTCGGCCGGATGGTTCGGAGGATTCGTGCTTGCCCGATTTGGAAGATGATTTATCCTTCTCCGACTTGTCCTTTTCCTTGTCGGATTTTGACTTGCTGTGGTGGGAACTGCTGCCGGATTTCGACCTTGACCTTTCGGACTTGTCCTTGTCTGACTTATCGTTGCTGCCGCGGCGCTTTCTATGATGTCGCTTTTTGTCCTCTTCCTCATCGGCACTGTTGTTGTTGCTGTTGCTGTTGCTGCTGTTGTTGCTGCTCTCGCCACTGCTGTTTGCAGCGCTTGAGACATCGAAAGCTAGTGCTTCGCTTCCGCTGCCGGGGGCCTGGAAAGTATGGGCGCGGGCAGGCATGAGCTGTTTGCGTTGAGTGGGAGCCTGGGACTGCGCACGTCTAGTCTCAGGTTGGGGTGGCGGTACGGGAGCAGCCTCGATCATTCGCTGCTGGGGGGGTTCACGGACAACCTCTTCGACGGGCTCGTCCCAATCGCCCTCCGGATACTCGTCCTCATCGCCGGCCGATAGTGACGCTTTCGCTGCTCCGCCGACGACGTTCTTGATAATCTTGTATCCACCCAATACAATCACTGTAGCCGCTGCGCCGACACCCGCGAGGACAACAAATTGTGGGCTACCCAGCAATGCAAAGATCATAGGGAATAGGGTCTTCAAACCCATGATTGCCGCAGGACTGACCTTGGCTACGAGAGCGGAGACTTCGGCGAGGGTTAGGCCAACAACTGCCAAGGTATCGGGAACTTTCTGCAATTCGCTAATAAGCGCCCCAATTCCCGCTGACCAACACGATAACTCGTCGATCGTAGCCTGCAGCTGCATGAGTAGGAGTTGAAGATTCTCCGTCATGGGGTCCGGTTGGGAGAGAACCATCTCGGGGATTAATGAAATGACCGACATATTTCCGCGCAAGCCTCCAGGGGTATACAAGGTCGCTTCGGTCCGCATAGTCTCGCTGCTGTTCGACCTCCTCACGTTATTATTATTTGTGGCGGTGAGAACAGTACTCCCGGAGTCGTCTTCGAAGCTAATGTCCGAGCTGGTGCCAGAGTCGGAACCGGTGCCCGAGGGTGACGTAGATTCAGATCTCTTCTTTTTCTCCTTCTTTTCCTTCTTTCGCTGGCGTCGCTCTTCGTCGTCTTCGATCATTAGCTGGCCGGTATTGGATCGTTCTAATCGGCGAGTAGTACTATGCTTTCGGGCGGCACGCAGTCGGGCCTCGTCGCGGCGGGCACTCTGGCGAGAGCGTTCCTCGGCTATTTCAGCTTTGCGGGTTCGGTAGGCCATGCGAGCTTCTTTGAACGCTGAGAAAACGCTCCTAGACTGCCCAATTATTAGCCACGTGACAATTGAAGCCGCATTGGCATCACATCAAAAAGGAAAAAAGTATATTGCTTTAACCCAAAGGTAAACAAGCAACGATTGATGGGTGGTGCATGTAAATTGAATACGGAAAATCCCAATCCAAACATACCGTATTGATCACCTTCCCACTAGTATCCATCACCGTGATGGTAGAAGACAGAGCAGGAACATGTGAGGCAGCCTGAAGCGCCATATTCAATCCCTCTGCTGCCATAATTTCGATATCACGGGGTTGCAAGATTCTTTTGTTGTTTCACAAATGCTCAATCCAAACCAGGATTACGGGACTCTGTCGTTGATCGTTACCGATAAAGAAAGACTAAAACAATGGATTCTTCGCTTGACGTATATGTAAATTTCTGGTCAACAGAATTGATGATGGTAATATACGATCCGGATCGTTACGGTGGTGTTTATAAAATGTAGACAGAGCAAGAGAAGGAAAGGGGGGAAAAGTAGAAAAAAATGGCGGGAACGGGAACCTTTTTTGTATTCATTAGGTTGGGCTAGGGACGGGGTACACGAGCGGGGGGTGAACAGCACTACATACTATTGCGGTACCGCAGATTCCTGCACTGTGAGGAAACACAGATTTGGATGAACTCTCACACTCCCCCCGTCGAGCGGTCTGAGCTGCATGTGTCGAGAATTTGCTGTCGCTGGCTGATTGGTTCGATGTGACGCTGGCGGCCGTTTGGTTACTTTGGTATCTAGCGCGTAGTTTGTCATTTGTGGGAATGTCCAACCACCGTAATTGTGGCGGTGGAGGCGGTGCGCGTCATGTTTGCTGGCCAGTCTGACGCTATTCCTCTATGTCCGCGACGCGAGATCTAGTTAGTGTGATTAATAAAATTTACAATTCCCTCACTCACTTATCCTAACGCAGAGATTAACACCGGTAAGCTGCCGTAGGTTGGAGTAAGAAAAACGGCGATCGAAAGCTCTTGGTCATGAGCTCCCTCTCACCTTTCTCTCTCTCTCTCTCTCTCAGCCCATATGTATGTCGTGAGAGAAATCGGGCCACTCGACGGCCGCTGTCAGGAGCGAGGACGAGTTAACATCGCTCGCGAGTTTGCCATTCAGTCTGCAGTGCAGCTGCACCTTCTTAGAGGCCGACTCAAATCCTGCATGCAATGATAGACCTCATGGGACGAGCAAAGGAAAGAAAGTGGGGAATACAGACAAGAGTTGCTGTTGGTTCAGGCATGAGGACCAATAAAACGAAACCCAACCCATTCACATGTACCGTCCCATATCTGTACCCCGAATACCATCACTCTAGCGAGCGCGAAAACAAAAGAAAGATACCGGTAAATGTGACCGAACCATGATGCCGTGTGCTCGACTCCGCAGAAACGGATTCTAAACAAACTGGTTTCAACTCCGCGGGACAGGTAAACGCTTTCGGAACCCTAACCCTTGTTCAACAACAACAAACTCAATTCAGCAGGGGGAAGGCCTCGCTGGCAAGCAGGGGGTGAAAATCCTTGAAAGAGAATGGTTCCGTTGCGAGGCATGAAGTGCTCGAACACAATAATTAAAACTTCGTAAGCAAAACATCTGTGCGCACTTAAACGCCTTTACCATAGTAAATTCGGACTCCAATGAATGCCCGGGGTACCAGCACTTTCAGACCGGATGCTTGCAGGTTGAAGCAACTCGAAGCAAGCGAGTGACCATGCGTGAATTTACACACAGCCTCACGCGAGAACGCAGTGAGCTGAGAAAACCATCACGCCACGCCAATGACTCGAGTATCATAACGTCCCGATCGGTCGTGCTTAAGAGTTCACGACAACAGAGTACACTGGATACCTAGGAGTATAATCTGAGGCGAAGCCCAAGTGAGCGAATTCGAGCCCAGGGGGAATCCTATGGAAGGTGCTCCGTCAAGGCAATCCAGGCTATTCTCGATACGTATCGCAGAAGGGAGTTACCGTATACAACTCACCCCCTGACTTGGCACCGTACAAGGTCATGGGCCAGGTACAAGGACGAAACAATTAACCTGGGCGGACAGGGTATATTTAGCTAGTTAACCTTAAATAACTGTTCGATAACTTCTTACCGGATCCTCGAGTCTATGAAAAACATATGCCTGGTTGTTCTGGTTAATGAGTCATTACCCTTGTATGGGTCCGGTAAGAAGTTATTAAACAGCTATTTAAGATGAACCAGCCAAATAATATTATCCCACCGTCTGTTTGTTCCCTACCCGAAGGAAGTTGTGGAGCAGTTATTTGAGGTTAATCGGCCAAAATGTCCCTGGCTGTTCCAGTTGACCGACCCCTGCCATTACGCCCATCATCCCAATTAATAACAGATAACCTAGAGCGCAGGCGCAATGGCAGAGAATATATCTAACCAATTAACCCAAAGTAACCGTTCCACAGTTTCCCGCCGGGCATTGTCTCCTGAAAGAGTGCGCGGCGAGAAGAATTCCCTTACACGTAGAAAATGAATAGTTATTAGCAAGGCCCCCTCGTACTCGGGTAGATAGGGAGTGCAAGGCCGCAGAGTAAACATGAGAAAATCATACCACTCGAGCAGATTTGCCTTGACGCCGGCACTAGTTGCCAGTTCGAGCCTCAAATTTTGTACCGTACCAATACCGAGGATGACGCCAAGTAGGCAGGGTGTGCTGCTCTCACCGTGCCTGCTGCAAGTCTTTTCCGGGATGGCTATCGTCTAGCCTTCCGATTTTTGGATTTATTTCCCTAGAATGGGGAGGAGCCGGTAGGTTAATGGAGGTTAAAACATTCGAAGACAAAAGCTTTGTAACACTATTGCGTTGGGTTTCAGGGGAATTTTGCCAAGACGCGACGCCAGCTCTCAGTACCTGGTGAGGGTGACTGGCCATGGATTCTGGCGACGTGTATACCAGGGGTTAAGAGGAAGTGAGGCGGAAATTCGAATATCGTCAACCCATGGAGCTTGAGTTCGCCTGACTTTTTTTCCTCCACAATAAACGGAGCTAAGATTGGCTGCCCGTATGGTTACACACACGTAATTTTGGCTACCTGTAGTAAAAACTCGAGTTCGCCTCATTAATGCTCCTCCTAACTTTAGTACGGCACGGTTCGGATTCTCGGGCGGAGTTTACCACTCTCTCGAGTATCATACCGTAGCAGTTTAAAGTAGGTACGTGGCCGCCGGGGTGGATAGAACTCGGGGTAACTTTTTCCGGTTAAGCCGTGACTCATGAGCCAGGCACCGCACCGTGAATGGTAGGATCTCGAGCATGGCCATTCCATGCCTGCAGCCCGACAGTGAGCAAGGGAGTGGGTGACGGGTGATGAAATCCGGAATGGATAAAACGAGAAGGCGGGGGATTTTGGATTTAGGTACACGTACTCGAGTACCGTGTTCTACTGGTGCATGGTACTTGTAATGCGAGCATCGACATCCTGCGATTTGGTCCCTGGAGAGATATACGGTAGTAAGCATCATAGAATATCACCCACTTTCTCATATTTCCGACATTAGAAAATGCCTTGGAGATAGGACTCCCCAGGGCCCCAGGGCCCTAGGAACAACTGAACGATAAGTGAAGCCCAAGTTGATTAAACCACTGGGTGCAAGGCTTTTGGGAAGAAGAAGGAAAGGAAAAAGATGTCCAGAACGCGGAGGGACTGCCGCTCATTGAGGCGGAAGGGGGCCGCACCACTGCCGTAGATCATCGCTTATGATACTCCTCTAGCACGGAGGCCTAGGTCGGGAGTGAAACGGTACGGTAGAACCTACATGCGCCTGTCGATTCCCGTTCTCGTGCTCTAATATTCTGGCAGCACATCCTGATATCCAGCACTGGCTATTCTAAAATGGTTATTGAAAAACGAACGCAATTGATGGGGGGGGGGGGGGGTATCCTATGGGTTAGGGGAGATCGGGAGGAAGGAAAATGCTTGATAACGGGGAAAAAGAGGTTGACTGAGGCTCAACGATTTTTAGGTATCATGCCGGTAGCTTGCTGTAGGGACGGCTATTACCGTGGCTCGAGCTAGAGATGAGATGAGCTGCGGGGAGTTAGCGCCCAAGTTAGTAGCAGGGAATATTGAAAACACTAGTACCGTAGATGCGGGGGGTAATGAAGAATAGAGGGAAATGTGGTATTTGTAGGTCGATCTCCCGTACTGGTAGGTTGCGGGGTATAGCGGTAAAAAAGTTCGTGAGCTATCATGTTGAGCCGTAAATACGTGCGCTGTTTGCTGGACTGCCGCGCCTCTTATATAAATCGTCGGCATCCCTTTGGGGGGTCTGGGGGTCCAACTCCCTTTCGGTCTTCTAATTCTCCTCCCTGCGGATGGAAGTCTACTTTATAATAACTCCTGCGGTTTTTTCGCCAAAGCTGCTCGGCTGCGCGTGTCATGTAGCTAGGTTCTGTCTCTCCTACCGAGGTATGGCTAGATTTAGTGATTTGTCGATTATGTTTATATCGTTGTTTCCTGGGGTTGGCTCACGTCTCGCTTCTGCCTAGAGATTACACGGGTTGCTGAGTGAGAATTGGAGGAGTGTAAAGAAAGGGCCGTACAGGAGCTCCAAAGCCCCAGGTTTGTTGGTCATGTATTTGGTTTTTCGCTGGAAGAGATATGAGTTGAAAAGAAAAGAAAGACTTCATGATGATGACAAGAGTTGTGGTTGGCCTTATTTCTAGTAGTACGGCAAAGTACTCATACAGTACAAATCTTAGGCCGGCCATGGTGGGAGATCAGCATAAGGCCTAAGATTTTGACGATTTTTTTCCCCCACCGCCGAGATACATACGTGAAATAGGGTGAGCCTTGTTGCCGGCCTAATTTCCATCCAACTCATATAATATCATCTTCTCTTGCACTTAACCGATCCTCGTCATGAGACGCCATCTCCTATTATACCATGATTCCCCTCCACACGCAACAACGCTCCTTCGACCAGAGACTGGTACGTTTAATGCAAGCGGTCCGCCGCGAGCTCCGCGGCTTGGACGCCCTATCCTTCGAGGACAGCGGAGTAATAGAGGCCGCTCTCGCGGAGGTTAGACGGGCAAATGCCGACACCTTGAAAGCTTTGTTCCCGCTCATTGCGCATGTCAACTATGTCGATAATTGCCTGATGTACAGGCTGAACATGTGGGACACCACTAGAGCGATGCTACTATGGGTTGGTGGAGTAAAGACGCTTGGGAGGCTTATTTCGGGAAAGCGAAATGGATTCTATGAAGCAATCGAGGGCGCGACCTCCTCTTTTGAATTGGCGCAGGAAACGACGGAGCTAGCGTTCAAGTGCGGGAACAAAATGGCAGTTGCAACCGGTAGGCTTTGCAACAAGAATGTGCTGGTGCTTCAAGGGGAGATTTCGAATATTGGCCGGGAGTTACAGGAGGTTACTGCGCAGTGCGCTGAGGAGGAGGAGAGTGTAAAACTCAAGAGCAAATTTTTGGAGGACAGGTTGGAGGCGGAGCTGCGGGGAAGAGAGGATTTAGAGGATGAGATGTCTGAGGGGCCAGACAGATATGGCGGGGTTTTGAAGGTGAGCTATTGTACTGGGCAGGGGACAAGGTTTAAATGCTGACCGCACCAAGGCCTCGGTGGGTGCTGCCCGAACGCTGATATTGGGTTTGAGTTTAGCATTTACTTGCACCATTCCCGGGGTTTTCTCATTTGGGGTTTTCGTAAGTGTCAACACTGTCACCTTTCTGGCCCCGTGGACGAAGATATTGTAAGTGCTCATTCTAATGGTAAATCCAACGGAGTTTTACTAAAGAGGATGCACAAGTAGTTATAGAGAAAAAGACACGGAGATCATCCAGGACAAGATAGAGTGCTCTGAGAAAAAAACCGGAGAACTAGAGCGCCAACTAAAAGCAATTAAGTGGAAGGCATCGGAGCTTCGCAAGCTAGCAGAAGCATACGAAGAAGCTCAACGCTTATTCAGTCTGCTACCACCGAGCGCCAAGTCCATGCAACTGATGACCAGTCAATTCGAGACCCTTCTCAGCAACCGGAAGAAAATAGCGGAAAGCCGCCTGGCCAAGATCCGCGACATCAGACCTCCAAACTCACCATTATGGTACCGCCCCATCAGGGCAGATGTTGTTGACCTCTCGGAGGAAATCTTGAAACAGTTCAAGGGGGATTACGAGGAAGGTACATTCACCGCCGAGGAGGAAGGCATGATCCTGGACCTGGAGGAGAAACTTGGCCATTTGCGAAGCAGAACCAAAACCCTCAAACGGATCCACACGCGTATCAGGGCCGAGAGCGAGGGCATCGAAGACTCGGATGAGATGCAGAGGGGTTCCCGGGAGCACCTCCGGCTCAGCGCGATAATACTCCTCGGAACCACAATGGCTGTCTTCTACGCCTGGAGCCACCGTCAATGCTTCCTGCAGGGTGCGAAATTCGTTACAAGACTAGCTAGACGGTCAATACTGTGGACGCTAAAAAGCATGATCATCAAGCTCTGGCAGGCGGTAGTCAATATGGTCTTTAGTCTGAAAACTCCCTTTCGCTTGCTCTGTGCCGTGGCGCCCAGCGTAACGTACTTTGCCCTAAGCGTCTCGTTATACCTGGGCCGTTGGCTTCTCGGGTACGCATTCATGCTCCCTGTGAAGATCTTACTAGTGGTGGGGCTATTGCTGCTCAGGGTATTAACGACTAGGTTGGTTGTTCTTGGGGTTATGGGCTGGTTTTTGGTGTATCATGGACCGGCCTGGGATGAGATATGGGATGCTGTATATAGTTGGGTTGGTTGGGGGATCTTGGCTGGGTGGAGGTTGTTGTGGGAGTTTTCGGGGTCTGAGGGAACTAGTCAGGCATTGGTTCTTGCGTCGTGAGGGACGTTGGCGGCAACTATGAAGGTGGGGGAGCGGGTGGGGAAAAAGGGAGGTTTTGTTGGGATCAGTGCTATCGGAAATGATCACGGAATGGCTGATAATAGAGATAATATTATGTAGAGTTCGGGAGTCTTCGCCTCCGCAAAACTTTCGCGCCTCCATCGTTCGTTTGACGAGTGATATGATATGATACACTTATAACGGTGTGGACTCTGGAAGGAATACAAACCAACAACCTAAACTGAATCCATCCATCACCGGCGCTAAATCCACCGTGTGCCCACCAGCGAGCCCTACGAAGGCAGCCAGCGCCAGAAAGAGCAAATATTAGCAATCCCACTCAAAAATTGATACCATACTCTATGATTTAAGTCTCTTTCTCATCCCAGTAAACCGCAACCCTAGCCTTTCCCTCTTTATCAATGTAGCCCCTGAACATCCCCCCACAATTCATAGCCATAACCACATTCCCTTTCTCATCTAGCCCGATTACGCCTCCAGAACCATCTCCCAACCCCCATCGATCCCCAGCAGCCTTTTGCATTTCCCCGCCCCGACCGACAACCGCCTCCGCCGCCTCCTTCAAACTGAGGCCACCGAAGCGACAGCGAGCGGCGATGTTATGAGCTACTGCGAGGCGAAGGAAGTAGTCTCCGTTTCCGGTTCCCGAGAGCGCAACCGCGCGGGTTGGCGGTCGCGTGGGGTGATCTACATTGCGTTCTAGTAAAGGCTGTTTTTCACTGGTAGATGTGGGAGTGGTGGTGGGCACGCAAGAGGTTAGTAAATCCCGGAAAGAGGTTAAGATTGACGATGGGGGGATATTAAGCAACGGCGCAGGGACGCTAGCTTGCCATTCCTCCGCCCAGAATCCCGCAGCAAGAGTAGGTGTATCACCGATTCTGCCGGGGAGCTTGTTGGTAAGACCGCCGGTGCTCGTGGCTACGCAGAGGGTTCCGTGAATGTCCATTGCGACGCAGCCGATCGTGCCTTGGGGAAGGTATTCCGCATGTTCTCCTTGCAGGTCCTCGTCAGGGACACCATCGCTGGCAGAATACCCCTTTTCCTTCTTCAACCCACGTAAGTGCTCCTCCCATCGCCTCTCCGTCCAAAAGTACCCCGGGTCTACAAGTTCACACCCCCACTCCACAGCCAACCTCTCCGCCTCTGCCCCCGAAAGGAAATTATGTCCCTGCCCACTGCTTGCACTCCCGTCCCCCTCTCCACGAACTAACAACTCCCTCGCTAGCAGAATCGGATTCTTGACCCTAGTTAGCATAGCGACGCCAACCCCCCTCTTCCGATACCCCCGGGAAACCATAACCGAAGCCTCGAGCTCGTTCCTCCCGTCGCGTGTGAACACCGAGCCCTTGCCAGCGTTGAAGAGGGGGTTGTTTTCCAGAAGGGTTGCGGCGTGCGTTGCCGCAGTTAGTGCTGAGTGGCCGGCGAGGAGGAGCGGGTATGTGGTTTGGAGGACTTCGCGGAGGGAGGTTGTGTAGGCTGTGTAAAGTGGGGAGGAAGGCGGGAGGGCAGAGCGCGAGATCGAGCCGGCGCCGCCGTTGATGGTTAGGGAGGGTTTCTGGGGCATTTTGATTGTTGTTGTGGGGTGGAGGTAGAGGGGGAGGAGAGGTTGGGGGTATGATAACGCGGGTATTTGGGTTTGGTTTTCGGTTCGGGAATGGATGTGAGAGCGGGAGCAGAGAGGAGGGCGGTGGTGGATGCGCTGGATTAGGGGTGATTCTCTGAGTCTGCTCGAGTCGTGTAGGACTGGTGAACCAGTTTAGGGCATGATTAGTCAGGAAACTGAAGACGCCAAGCGATGTGATGCAGCTTAACTTGGGGCACCGCAGAAAAGTTCTGCCTGGCGTGTCCGGAAATTGGGGAGTTCTTTCTCACACTGATGGAAGTTCTATGAAAGAACCTAGGGGATCCTGTCTTCTGACCATTATCGACACAGCCGAGCAGTGCAAAAACGACGGGAGCGCCGTGGCACAATAGCCCAGTCGCCGCATCGGCAATCGCCCCCACATCTCAACACACAGGCGTAAGATCAAAAACGAAATCCCTACGGTATTGTGGATGACCTTACCTTAACCATATGCTCGCTAATCGAAGATTTGGCCTACCGCAGTCTATCGTATCACGCTGCATTGATTCCGACCCCGCCGACAATATGCCATCCAAAAGAAAACCACCATTCATCTAGCTTTGCCTCCCCCCTCCGATTCACCAGTAGAACAGTACGGTGCCGTGGGCTCTTTGGTCCCTCTATTTTCAACCCAGACGGGGACATCCTCACCCAGTACGGGAGCTGGAAGAGCTGGTATTGCGTTCCCTTGGCAATTTCTTACAGTGATTAGGAAAGAGCTCTGGTGAGCAACCTTCAGCGGGCCACGGGATGCTCTTTCCCGCCGATCTCGCGATGTGCTATTGGGGTGGTGAGCACTCGACGGCATTAACCTAGCTTCTACCAAAGAGAATGGTTTTCTCTGGATACACGCTAAGGCGTATCCAGATTGTTTTTCGGCTGGTAGATTTCATGCTATCTAGTTGGTCGGGAGATGAGTGAGACTAATGGGTGGTATGAAGAACCCGTCTCCGAGGCTTCCACCCCCCACACACGTCTATAGCGGGGGCAGCTAGAAGTTATCTACCAAGAGCAATACCGGATCGTACTATTCATTGTGATATATTATTCGTAGTAACCAACCCCCTGTGATGGGTATGGTTTTATATAGTTCACAGTGGCCTCAAGAGCGCTTGCACTATCGCACACCAGGTTTCCTCTATCAATAAAAACACTCTATATGTAGTTTATCTATTACTTAGGGAAGGGGAAGGCGGGAGAGAAAGGAAGAAAAACAGGACTAGAAAAAAGAACGGCGCAGGCAAGAATTTACACTTAAAGGAAAAGTACAGGAGGTATGATAGGATGAAAACTATAATCTATAAACCAAACCTTCTCACAGTAATAGAAAGCCATTAATCTTCATTCGATTGGGTTAGACTGGGGGTGTCAGGCGGTGTGGCAATATATCTATGTGCATTCTCATCTCATGAGGTTTCCATCGCCTGCGGGGGGGGGGATGTCCGCGGACGACTTCGATGAGGAAAGGAATGGGGTGAATTTCATGGGGTGGTGTGTCCTAGGCCTCAGGTCGCTCTGGGAGTTACCGGCTTTAGTAGTTCTATTGCCCTTTTATGGCTATACCGGGTTTACATGAGCGGTGTTGTGCCGCCATCACGTGGCTTGTTGGGGTTGACCTCTTGTCGCCCAAGTAGTATTTTCACCACTCCATCATGTCCATTCTTTGCAGCAAACGAGAGCGGTGTTTGGCCCCAGGAAGTTGGCTGGTCGGGGTTGACCTCTTCCCGCTCGAGTAGTATTTTCACCACTCCCTCGCGTCCATACTCGGCAGCATACGAGAGCGGTGTTTGACCCCAGGAAGTTGGCTTGTCAGGGATGACCTCTTCCCGCTCGAGCAGTATTTCCACCACTCCCTCATGTCCATTCCGGGCGGCAAACAGGAGCGGTGTACAACCGTGTTTGTTTGGCTTGTTGGGGTCGACATTTTCACGCCCAAGTAGAATTTTCACCACTCCCTCTCGTCCTTGGCGAGCGGCATACGAGATCGGCGTTTCGCCGTCATCGTCTGGCTTATTGGGGTTGACCTCTTCCAGCCCGAGTAGTATTTTCACCACTCCCTCATGTCCATTCCCAGCGGCATGCGAGAGCGGTGTTTTGCCGTAAATATCTGGCTTACCGGGGTTGACCGCCTCCTGCCTGAGCAGTATTTCTACTACTTCTTCGTGTCCATTGCGAGCAGCGCAAGAAAGAGGACTGCGCCCCCAAAAATCTCCTCCGTTGGTATCACAACATTCCATCTCTATCAAAGCAGATACAACCTCGGAAATTCCGAAAAACGATGCGTGGTGTAGTCCGCTGAAATGGAAATTGGTACCAGAATTCCAGTAACGTAGCCCCTTTACTTGTATTAAGAGCAATTGGGTGGATATGTGACCATCTCCCTGCAATAGCTTTAGGGCAAGTGACCTTGCACGGTCCGATAATTGCCTTTTCGCATGGACTCCCCAGTATAAAGAGCAATATTCTAGGAAGGGAGTGCCGGAGAGGTCGGGGTAGCAGTCGGGGGGAATGGCCTTGACTTGTTCGGAATTTAGATAGGTTAAGCAGATCTCTGCTATTGACGAGTGAGGTGTGGTGAAAATATCGGGATTGGCCGAAAGATACTCTTGTAGAGTAAAGTGGACTAGTCGCACAGTTGATGCTTCCTTATCCACGGTAATCAGGCCTTGACAGCAGTTCACCAATGTCGACATCGAAGGGACGTTGCGGCTATTGAAACGTGTGGAGCCTAGCTCGACTGCGAGGGCATGGCAGAGCTCATTCGCCTTTAACGGCCGCTCGGAATGACTGATCCACATCAAAGCCTCAATACCCAGTCTCGATTTTTCACCACCCTGAGCCTTTATCCGTTCAATTGTCGCACCGTAGGCATCTCCTAACCCTAATCCATTTGTCATTCTGCGGAGCCTTTCTTGTCTCCGATATATTGTCGGTTCTTCCAGGATTGCATCAATGTTCAAGGAAACGAGTAGAAACCTAAATACACATATTAGCGGATGATGTGTGATGGAGTTCCCGGGATTGTTGTCATACTCACATTTCCGACATATTCTCGGGAATCATCTCCAGAATGTCAGCCTCCAGACTCCCATCCATGGCATCAGGTGTTTCGTCTTCGCCCAGTCTGGCATGAAGGTATGTGGTGATATCGTCTTTGCTGGGACCAACAGATAGGCTTATCGCATGTCCGGCAAGGCGCTTTTCGATCTCGGGGCGAATATGGGGCCTTCCGGTGATGAATATTCGAGTGCTAGGGGATTTCTCTAGAACTTGTTTCAGGGAATCAAGAACTTTGAACCGTTGGACGCCCACACATTCGTCAAGTGCATCAATGCAGATAAAGGTGGGTTGTAAGGATGTGATGGCCTGTAGCATCTTCACGATATCAGTGAGTTGCGGTCCGCACCCACCAATGGCCTTTTTCTGCTTTTGAAAGGCCCGTGATATTTCCTCCGGAACCTTTTCCATTCCGCTGACTATCTGTTTGAGCACAGAACCCAGCATACTGGTCGCAGACTGCTCCTTTCGGGCTGCGAAATCAAAGTAAAAGCATGTGATGGCGACGTTTTGTCCTTCGGCCTGATCACATAGCCTGTCTACTACTAACGAACTGGTATCGCAGTTTATTAGCGCAGGCTCACCTCTCTCTTTGGAAAATGGTCTTTGTTATGATACCTGATAAATGTTTTACCAACCCCCGGATCTCCGCAGCAAAATAGAACGGCGCTATCACCTCCGGCCTCACCTTTCTCACTTCGGCCGCACCATTTCCTGAATTCCTCGGTTTGCATGAGCCATTCCCCGATATCGTTGACACGGCGCTCACGGACGTCGCGATGCCTTAAGCTTGGTTCCAGGGGTGATAGCCAGGCTAGGAGTTGAGACCGATCATCGGTAAAAGTACAGTTGTTCCACACGTTATTAAAAGAGTTCGCATTATTGGAGAGGTTGGTATTATGGTTGATGGTATGCTGGGGCATCTTTTACTCTTTAACGTTGGTTTTGTTGAAAGGAGGAGTTACTGAGTATGGTGGTTGATGATATTTCTGGGAGGGAAGAAAGGCGGGTCTGGCTGAAGAAAGTCTGGGGTATCCTGGTGTTACATCGGCGTAGAACACAGCCACCTATGGTGCACATTCCAAGTAAGCCACCGGGAAAGTGTGAAACTACACCTATTCTGATGTCTATTGTGTCGGTGCTGTAATGAGGAGTCCTACCTACGGATTTCCAAGTCCTAGGTTATGACACTACGGACAACCCCACAGCTATTCACCAAACCTCAGCAGGGGGGGGGGGGGGGGGGCATTAGAAAAAGCCCACCGGTAGTTAATG